>Ga0302228_10001017_pt1 | contig 21579 bp, 15 predicted proteins | sample II_Palsa_N1_2_FD_193519 | JGI IMG/M metagenome (GOLD analysis project Ga0302228, IMG submission 193519) | Peat permafrost microbial communities from Stordalen Mire near Abisko, Sweden - II_Palsa_N1_2 | ecosystem: Environmental > Terrestrial > Soil > Palsa > Peat permafrost | place: Sweden...
TGCCCGACATCAGTCTCGACTGCGGTACGTCGGTCAGCAGCACGCCCTTCATGTTCACGCCGCCGTGATGCAGGCGCTTCATCGTTTCGCCGATCTCTTCCACCTGGTTGCGGCCATGGCGCACCACCAGCAGGCTCGTGCCGGCATGCTTGCCGATCACGGTTGCGTCGGTGACCGCCAGGACCGGCGGGGTATCGATGATCACAAGGTCGTACTGGTGCTTGAGCACTTCCAGCACTTCATGCATGCGGTCGCTCATCAGCAGTTCCGACGGATGCGACGGCAGCGAGCCCTTGGTCAGCAGGTCGACACCCGGCAGCACGTCGTGCAGCACCGCTGATTCAATGTCCGATCCCATCAGCACGTCGGACAAGCCCGGCATATGACGCACGCCGAAGTGCGAGTGGACGTCGCCGCGACGCATGTCGCCATCGATCAGCAGCACGCGCTTTCTCGTCGATGCCACCAGGGTGGCGAGGTTGACCGAGAGGAACGACTTGCCGGCATCCGGACGTGAGCCCGTCAGCATCACGACGTTGTTGCGTGCATCGGCCATCTGCAGTTGCAGCGAAGTGCGCAGGCCGCGAATCCCTTCCACTGCCGCATCTTCCGGTGAGGTCGCGGCGAGGACGTGAAGACCCTGGCTGCGCGAACCGACCTTCTGCTGCAGGCGCAATTGCTGGCTGCTGCGCGGCACGATGGCGAACACACGCACGCCCAGGCGGTTTTCGATTTCTTCCGGACGTTCCACGCCGCCATACAGCGACTTGCGGACGAACGCCACGAGGATGCCGAGTACCAGGCCGCCGGCCAGGCTGCACAGGATCACGATCAGGCGCTTCGGACGCACAGGATCGTCGGCCGGTTCAGCGAAGTCGACCACTCGCACGTTGCCTACTTGCCCCGCCTTCGCCACGCGCAACTGCTGCGCGCTGTTAAGCAGGTTCGTATAGAGCTCGGTATCCACCCGCACGTCACGCAGCAGGCGCAGCGCGGTTTGTTCGGTATCAGGCAGCACGGACACGTTCTTGGTGAGCGATCCTTGCGCAGCTTGCAATGCACCGATCTGCGCGTCGAGCGCGGCCACCGACGGATGGTTCGCGGTGAAACGCTGCGAGAGTTCGGCGCGTTGCTGTTGCAGGTCCATCAGCTTCGACTTGTTGTCGACGACTTGCTGGAGCAACAGGCGGCTTTCTTCGCTCAGGTCGACCGTGCCTTGCTTGTTACGGAAGTTGTTGTACTTCTGCTCGGCCTGGTCGAGTTGCGCGCGTACTTCGGGCAATTGCTGCTCAAGGAACGCGAGCGTCTTGCCGGCTTCCGCCGAACGCGTGTCGAGATCCTGTTGAATGAAGCGGCGCGCAATGTTGTTCACGATCTGCGACGTCAGCCTGCTGTCATGCCCTTCAAGGCTCAGCGCGATGATGCCGGACTGCAGCGTTGTTTCAGCCACCGTCAGGCGCTTTTGCAGCGCATCGACAGTACCGAGCGTGGATGCACGCGTCAGTTCGAACTTGGCACCCGGCTCGCCGCTCATGTTTTCGACCAGCAGCGTGACCGGCCCAAGCGTGCTCGTACCGCTCGCTTCCTGGCCGACCTTGCCGTTCAGGATGGCGATGCCATCCGGGTCGCTCAGGACATAGCTGCCGTTTTCGCCGGCCGTCAGGACATACGTCTTGTCGTAGGCTTCCTTAGGCGTGTCGAACTTCGGCACCGAGATGCTTTCGTTGCCCCACGCGAAACCCGACAGCCAGCTCACCGGCGCCTGACCGTTGCGCGTGCCCAGGATGTCGCTGACCATGCCGCCCACGATCGGGAAGTAGCGTGGACGTGCGCTGATATCCAGATGCAGCTTGTTGACCGTATCCTCGACCACCAGCCTCGAGCGCAGCAACTCGATTTCGGCCGCTGTCGTCGACTTCGCGTCGAACATCTGCGACACGGTCTGCACCGCGTTGGCATTGTTGTTATTGGCGTTATTGCCCGGATTGCTTTCGGTCACCTGGATCATCGCGTCGGCGCGATAAACCGGCGACGCAATGAATGCGTAGGCCGTGCCGAGCGCGACCACAACCAGGGTCACCAGGGCGATGATTCGCCAGCTTCCCAAGATGGCCGCCAGGTAGTCGGACAAGCGCAGCTCGTCCCCTGTCGACACCACATCCGCATAACGGTTTTCGAAATTGATGGCCATTTTTTGTCGCTCACTCAAACGAACAATCGAAACGGGCCGGCGCCTGATGTCACTTTCTTCACCTTCGTCATCTTCGTGACCTTCATGACGTCAAGCACCGGACGCAGCTCCAGGACTACTTGGTTAAGATCGCGGCGGTCACGCCCGCGTTAATAGCCGGCAGCAACAGATTCAACACGCGATTGGCACGGACGAGACCGGTGTTATCGACATAGACAACGTCCTTCGACTCCAGCGGAAACTGGTTCGCAAGCAGCATGGAAACCGGCGAGCGTGCATCGAGGTGATAGATCACCGGCGAGTCGCTGGTTGCCTGGCGGACCACGAAAAGCTGCGCCGCATTAGAGGTTTCCTGGTTGAGCTGTCCCGCCTGCACGATGGCTTCACCCAGCGTGAGCGTGCCGTCGCGCAGCGGCGACACGGCCGTGGGCTTGGTCACTTCGCCCATCACGTAGACGGTGTTGTCGTCGCGGGAGTCCACATGCAGCATGTCGCCCGGCTGCAGCATGATGTCGGCGGGGTTCTTGCCCTGCTTCATCATCTGCGCGACGTTCACGGGATACGCCACGCCGTTGCGCGTGATCGTCACGCGGCTTTGATCCGCAGTCGGCGCAAAGCCGCCCGAACGGCTGACGGCTTCAGTCAACGTCATCGGAATGTCGTTGATCGTCTGCGCGCCCGGAGCACGCACGTCACCGTCCACATAGACTTGCGACGAACGGAACGAAGCCACGCGAACCGTCACTTGCGGCTTGACGAACACCTTACTCAGGTCCGCATAGATCTCGCGCTGGACCTGCTCCGCGGTCTTGCCTGCGGCGTGGATCGCGTGGGTCACGTACGGAAACTGGATGTTGCCTTCGCTGTCGACTACAAAACCCGGCGCCGCGTCACTGGGCTTGGTGTTCTGCGCCGGCTGGCCGATCGCTGCCGCGAGTTCCGGGTGATCCCAGACGACGATCTGCAGCACGTCACCCGCACCGAGCTTGTAACCCGCGGGCTTGGCGAACAGGTTGAGCTGCGCCTGCGCCATGCTGGTGTTCTTCTGGTCCGCGTGAATCTGGCGGATCAGCGTCAGGTCGATCTGCTTGATCGGGATCTGCATGTCGCTCGTCACGTCGCCGTTATCGGCTGTGGTGACCGGCAACGCGGCTGGCGTGATCATGTGCTGGCCCGGCGCGAGCGCGCAAGCTGACAGCATGGCGGCAATCGCCAGGGAAAGTGCCACACGCGTTCCAGGCACGGCATGGCTGTTTTTGTTCGGCACCGCGGCACCGGATATTTGTTGGCTGTTCATGTTGTCGTCCCCTGCTTCAATAAGCGTTGGTGTGGCGCAAACCCTTGAAGATCGTCGCGAAGATAATTTTCATATCCAGTCCGAACGACCAGTTCCCGAGGTAGTACAAATCGTGTGCTACGCGTCCCTCCATTTTTTCGATGCGATCGGTTTCGCCGCGAAAGCCGTTCACCTGCGCCCACCCGGTAATGCCGGGTTTGATCCGGTAGCGGTGGATGTAACCCGATACGACCTTCTGATAGAGATCGTCGTGTTCGAGCGCATGCGGACGCGGTCCGACCACCGACATGTCGCCGCGCAGTACGTTGAAGAATTGCGGCAATTCGTCCAGGCTCGTGCGGCGCAGGAAACCGCCTACGCGCGTGATCCGCGCGTCGCCGCGTTTCGCCTGTTCAACCACACCCGCTGTCTGCGCATGAAGGCGCATGGTGCGGAACTTGTAGATGGTGAAGACGCGGCCATCCGCGCCTTTGCGGCGTTGCTTGAAGAACACCGGACCACGCGAACTGAGCTTCACCGCAATCGCGCAGGCAAGCAGGACCGGCGAGACCGCGAGCAAGGCGCCCAGCGCGAAGAAGCGATCGAAGATCTCCTTCTGCATCATCGCGTTCGGCGGCAACGGCGACGCCGCCAGGTTGATGGTCGGCACACCGAGCAAGTTCGTCACGCTGCCTTCGAAGAGCGCCAGCGTGCGCACGTCGGGCATGAAACGGATGTTGATCAGGTCGTTGCGAAATTCGTCTACCAGCTTGAGAATCGTGCGTTCCTCGGTCAGCGGCAGCGCGAGCCAGACTTCACCCACGTTCTGCGTGCGCACGTAGTTAGCGAAGGCTTCATGCTCTTCGAACACCGGCACACGCGTGTTCATCTTGGTGCCGGCCTGTACGTTGTAGGCAGCCGTCGCACGGAAGCCCGCTGCCGGCGCCGTGTCGATCTTGCGAACGATCTCGTCGCAATGTTCACCGCATCCCGCGACTGCAACCTGCTGCAGATTCAAGCCTGCGTTGCGCACGCGTCCCAGCACGCTGTGCGTGACCAGGCGGCCGGCGATCATCGCGGCGCCTGCCATGCCGGTCCAGTAGACGAACCAGAGACGCGACACGAAGTCGATACGATGCAAGGAGAACATCAGCGCCATTGCGCAGACCTGCACGACGAGCCAGCTCAGCGCGACCTGCCCGGCGAGTGCGCTCTTCGAGCGGCCACGCCATGAGGCATAGACACCGAACGCAGGAAACACAGCAAGCGAAAACGCCGCTGCGAAAGCCACGAACGCCAGATAGAAACTCCTCTGCGAGATGTCGTCGAAACGGATTTGCGACGCCACGAGCGCACCCAGCACGATCATCGTGACATCGAATATTCGCGCCAGCAGGTCTGTTATTCCGCGCATTTTTATTCTCCCCGAACCACACACTTTTTTGCTTGACGGTTGTTTAATTGCACCGGCCATACTTGTCGTCGAATCTGACAATGTCGTCTTCGCCGAGGTAGGTCCCAGACTGCACTTCAATAATTTCAAGCGGCACGCGACCGGGATTCTCAAGGCGGTGACGCACGCCGAGCGGGATGTAGGTCGATTCGTTTTCGCTCAGCAGAAATTCTTCTTCTCCGCGCGTGACGAGCGCTGTGCCGCTGACGACGACCCAGTGCTCCGCACGGTGGTGATGCATTTGCAGCGACAGGCGAGCACCCGGATTCACCACGATGCGCTTCACCTGGAACCGCTCGCCGTGATCGATGGAATCGTAGAAACCCCATGGGCGGCGAACCTTTCTATGCGCATCGGCTTCCGGTGACTTCGCAAGCTTGATGCGTGACACAAGTCCCTTGATGTCCTGCACGCGTGAGCGGTCGGCCACCAGCACCGCGTCGTCGGTCTCGACCACGATCAGGTTCGTCGTGCCCACACACGCGACGAGCCTGCCGCCTTCCGAGCGCGCGTAACTTGCGGTCGAGCCTTCGAACAGGACGCGTCCGCTTCCCACGTTGCCGGATTCGTCCTTCTCCATCGCGTCCCAGACGGCGTCCCACGAACCGAGGTCAGACCAGCCCGCTTCCAGCGGTACGACAACACCCTTGAACGGTGAACCAGGCTTGCCGAGGTGCTCCATCACCGCGTAGTCGATCGAATCGGAAGGTGACTTCGAAAACTCTGCAGCGCATGGACGCAAGTATCCGTCTGCGTTATTCAATTGTTCGTACGACAGAACACACGCCGCGTGCATCTCCGGCTGGAGTTGTTCGAGTACGGCAAGCCATACCGATGCGCGCACCACGAAGATGCCGCTGTTCCACCAGTAATTACCGGATGCCACGTATTGCGTGGCCAGTTCGGCTACCGGTTTTTCGACGAAGCGATCGATACGATGCGCGCCGTCTTGAAGTGCGTCGCCCAGGCGGATATAGCCGAAGCCGGTGTCGGGGCGCGTAGGCGGAATGCCGAGCGTGGCGATGTCGCCGGTCTGCGCAAAACGCGCGGCAGTTTCGATGGACGCATGCAGCGCATCGAGATCGGCAATGGCATGGTCGGCCGGCATGGCCACGAGGATGGCGTCCTGGCCGTCGGCACAAGCAGTCAGCGCGGCAAGCGTGAGAGCAGGAGCGGTATCGCGTCGGGCAGGCTCGACCACGATGCGCGCTGTCACGCCACTTTCGTGCACTTGCTCCCTGGTTGCGAAGCGATGCTCCTCACCGCACACGATGACCGGCTCCGCCGCCACGTCCCACGCTGCGGGGAAGTGCTTCATGCGCAGCACGGTTGCCTGTAACAACGACTCGGTGCCGATCACGCCAATCAGCTGCTTCGGAAATTGTTCCCGCGACACGGGCCACAAGCGTGTGCCCGACCCGCCCGCGAGAATCACCTGCACGATACGACGGCACTCCGTGGGCACTCCCGGAGCGGTAATCGTCTCAGCGGTTTCCTCGATGTCCTGCCTGACCTTGCTGTCCATTTTAGTATTCCTATATTCTTTAACCCGTTCCCCGGGCGGAGCTGTGCGCGCCATTTGCACCGATCGTCGACCCGGTTCAGCCGAACCGCTTGCGTCTCAACGCTCCGCGACTACGGTCAAAAAAACCTTGGACTTACCCTCAATCAGACGCCGGCATCGCGGCGGCTTTGCATCCGGTATTCGGTAGGTGAAATAAGAAGGCGCTTGCGGAAGATCTTGGCGAGACGGTCGCCGTTGCCCATGCCACTGCGGCGCGCGATCTTGTCGACCGGCAGTTCCGAATCAGTGAGCAACGTGCAGGTCACGGCAAGGCGTGCTTGCAGCAGATAGTCCGAGGGCGTGATGCCCATCTCGATCTTGAAGCGGCGCAGGAAGTTGCGTTCGCTCATGGCCGCCACTTGTGCGGCATCCACGACCGAGATCGGCCGCTCGCAGTTGTCCTGGAGCCAGCGCGCGGCGGTGCGGATCTTGTCGCCGGCAGAGGCCGTGCCGCTATCGCCGAGCAACGGAACGAGCTTTGATGCCGAGCCGGGCATGAGACGTTCCGCAACCCCGCGCGCCACCTCGACACCGAGGTCACGCTTGATCATCAGCAACGCGCCCTTCATGGACTCGTAGCGGTCTCCCGCTTCGCTCGCCTGCTCTTCGCGCACGGCGTGCATCATCGAATGACCCACGCGGATCTGCGTCTCGGCCGCGTGACCGATGCCGGCGGCATCGAGCACCTTGCGCCCTTCAGCGATCGACTTGACCACCGTGGTCTTGGAGTGCACGCGGCGCAGCCATTCCACGATGCGCTCGTCGCCCGCTGCACCGTCCGCGCCCTTGCCACCGGCCACGAACAATGCGTCGAAGCCGCCGTAGTGGCGTGCATCGAGGCCGTCGGTCCACACTCGCACCGACGACGAACACGCCACGTTGCCGCCTTCGACGGACAGGAAACGCACGTCGTAGGTCCAGTCGTTGCGCGCCCTCAGGACGGCCAGTTCATTCGCGACATGGAAGACCTCGGCAACAATCCCGGCGCCGAGCAGCGAGAAGCCGTCGAACAGCAGGATGGCGATGCGGCGGATCTCCGCCTGGGTGCTACGGGGGGCGGGCTGTAGCCATCCCATTACGGCGGGTTCAAGACTGGCATACGGCATGGCGTTCCCCTGCGAACTTGTTGAATCCAACATGATTGGATAGTGGGTTCTCATTGCGGTGCATCATAGACACCCTCAACTTTGATTAGGTTGTCGTGACTGAAAGTAGCGAGATGTTGGCGGAAAACTTCCGGCGTCGCCATTCAAATCCTTTCATTGCGTGCGCTGCCTATCATTCGGTAAATTTGAATACGTTCGTTCGGTAAATCTTGTAAAGAGATTGAATGTCCGGGCCTTTGATTTCGAATGGCACATTGCAAGAGGGATGCCAGTCCAATTCGACCGCACATATCGGACAGGGGTGTCCGAAGCCCGGAACGTCATACAAATCAACCTTCTGCGCGGTTTATAAAGGCCCGCGCGGCAAGGCTTCCCGGGACATTTGCGGGTCCGGCGGACATGCGCCCAGAGCGCTAGTAGCGGTAAACGTTGCGTGAGTGAAACATGAGAAATCATGATTAAAAACATGCTTCACGAAGACTTGCTTATTTAATCCGTCGTTTAGGCCCTTGAAAAAACACTTCCAATTAAAATACAAGCGTTAAATCGCGCCTTTAAAGCGCCCACTCAATTAACAACATAATCCGGCAATGTGCGCTGGCGCACATACTTCGAGACTTTTCTTATATCAATCAAAATGACGTTTCATGATAGAAACAAAATTATTTCATCTGATAAAACTCTATTCAACGTTGATTGAAATATCTTTCCGGGGCAGTCGCCGGAGACGAATCCGGCCGGGACGGGGCATGCGGGGTCATCGAATCAGGATCGAAGGAATGCATAGGCCGCAAAAGCAGGCGAAAAAATCCGCCAGGGTGGCGGCGGATGACGACTCGACGCAACCACTCACGTACCAGTTGTCAGCAGCCCTACGCTTGCCAGGCGGCGTGAGATCGCCCGCCTACGCTCGCGTGGCGTATCCCCGAGCAGCCCTCGCAGCTTTTGATACAGATTAGTTACGCATGCGCCGGTTGGCCGAAGGAGCGCAATGCAATGCCGGATCGGCCAGATTGTCGCGCTATCCCGCCACCCATATACGCCCGGATGGTTCGATACCGTCAGCATCCGACAACGTCCATCGTCACGACTGGCGTGTTCGTTGCAGCTCGCCTATCCTCAGCGCAATCAGAAGCGGCGCGCACCGGCGCTCCTGACGCCGCGCGGCTGCTCGCGGCACGTTAAAACAGTGCGTTATGTTGCATCGCGATATTGAAACTTGCGGGCGTTTACCGGGTGATGGGGCGCCGCGGCGCAGCGCACCCGAAAACGTTTCATTCAGGTAGCACGAAGGTGGAGAGTGCCGCTTTCCTCGGTGGAAAACACTGTCGCCGCGGACTCGAACCACCCGGCTCTCGACCCCGGGGTGTAATGGAAAAGTCATCGACCGAAAGACTCGCCGCACGTGTGGCGTCGCGCATGCCCCGCCTGCTGGCTCAATACACCAGGTTCGCATTGGCCTTCGTCGTCGCGGTGTCCGTATGTGCTTGCCGGGGCGAAAACGCTGCGGCTCAGGATGCGTCCGCCACGCCCGTGGATACCGTCAAGATCGACGGCAGTTCCTGGACACCTTGCGCAGCGGAGTACGAGCGTTGCTCCTTCGACGGCGCAAAAAAGGTGCTCTACGGCACGCCTGAAAAGCACGTGGTCAAGACCTTCACCGGCGGCACGGGTTGCGACAACGGCGTGTTCGATGACCCCGCACCGGGTGCATCGAAGCGTTGCTGGGTCGAGGCCCGCGCGGACAGCGCCGTGGCGCGCTTCGTAGCCGACGCGCCGCCTCCCACTACCTCGCTGCCGATGCAATGCAGCCCGGCTGCCGCGCCAGTCGATGCGCCAGCTTCCGGCGATGCAATCGAAGCCGACACGCCCGGCAGCGACGGCACGCGTATGTTCCCGCTTCGCAAACCGTTCGAACTCGCGCTGACCACCCGGGCCAAGTCGGCCGGCACGCTTGCATGGCGGATAGAGGATGCGTGGAGCAAGGTCAAGGCAAGCGGCCATTTCGCCGTGACGCCCGGTGCGCATAGATCGACTATCAAGTGCACGTCGCAAGCCGCCGGCTATTTTTCGATCACGGCACAACTTGATGCCGCCAACGCAGCCCCCGCCGTGTTGCCGTCGCGCGGCACGCGGCCAGCAGGCATAGCCACCTTCGGCGTGCTGCCCGAGCTCACCGCGGTCCTGCCGCCCGTCACCTACAAGACCCCCGATCTGCATCGCTTTGGCGGTCAGGGAGCGGCGTATCTGCGGCCCGGCCAGACGTGCTGCTCGGGCGACGGGTATCGGCCGCTCTATCCCGACCTCGGCCTCACCTGGGTCAACGACAACCGCAACTGGTACATGACCGAGCCAAAGGCGCCGAACACCTTCAATCCCGCCGCCGATAACCTGGCGCCGTTCTTCAAGCCAGGCGACCTGCTGCGGCTGATCCAGCTCGACGGCATTCCGGGCTGGGCGAATCGCACAGGCAAGGACACGCACAGTTATGCGCCGTCTTCGCTCGCCGATTACAGCGCCTATATGAAGCGCGTGGGCGAGGAATCGAACCGGGTGCGCTCGAGCGTTTTTCCGCAGCAATCGAACAACTACTATCAGGTGAGCTGGGAACCCGACTACGAAGGCGGCCTGCCGTGGCGCGATACGGACGCCAATCTCGTCGCACTGTATAAAGCGACTTACGAAGCGATCCACGCCACCGATCCTCATGCGGTCGTGATGGGCCTGACGCTGTCGTCGCTGGGGAAGAACACCGAGTGGCTGAACCGGCTCGCGCCGCTGGGTATTGCCAAGTATCTCGATGGCGTGAGCGCGCATGGTTACTACGACGTGGGAACGTCGCCATCGCATCCGCCGGAACGCATGGCGGGTAACAGCGATCCCGAGAAAGCCGCGCAAAGCTTGCCCGCGATGATGCGCGGGCTGCGTCACGCCATGACGCAGATGCTCAAGCCCGGCGCGAAACTGTTCATCACCGAGTCGGGTATCAGCTATGACATCGGCACGAAGTACGGGAGCGCGACGCCGTCGGCGAACGTGCTGTATGCCCAGGGCGCGCTGGTCTCACGGTCGCACCTGATCTTGCTCGGCGAGGGCGCGGACATGAGCTATATCTTCTACACGGCCGATCCGACCGAAGTGGGTTATGGCATCTTCTTCGATCTCGTCAACGCCGAAGGCGGCTACGGCCAGACACAGATCAGCCCGAAGCCCGCGGCCATGGGCGTGGCCGCGATGACCCGCATTATCGATGGCACCAGCACGCTCGGGCCCGTCAAGAACACGCCGCCCGGCGTCTATGCGTATGCGTTCCAGCGCTTGAACGGCGGCAAGGTGATCACCGCGCTGTGGACGCACGAGAATGCGGTGTGGCCGGGGGCGTCCGGATTCAGCGAGACGCATGGCGTGAAATACACGTTGCCGGTGGATGCAGCGGGAACATCGGGAACGGTTACCGTGCTCGACATGATGGGCAATCCGTCCACGCTGCCTTATGCAAACGGCCGCGTGGCGCTGACGCTGACCGAGGCGCCGGTGTATGTGGTGTCGCAGAATGCCGGCGTGATAAAGGCGAACGTCAACACGCCCGAAGGCTACGTGGCGCAGTAACCCTTCCCGTCCCTATGCAGAGCTATTGGCGGGTATTGGCATGCCCCGGTCGCTAGACGGCCGGGCGCTCTTCGTTGACGTTTCTCCTTCAACACTCGCGTGTGGTGCCGGCTATGGATGCCGCATAAAAACGACGCTAACGCAGCACGTTTTCCCTCTCCACAGCGTTTCAAGACTCCATCGAATTTTTGCGAAAGTTCCGACAGAACCGGATTCCCGCGTGCCTTACATTCGATCTCGATGACAGCAGTCGAAGCAATCGAAGGACAAGGCATTGCAGGTTCGAGACCCGCTTGTGTCATCCAGGTCGCACACGCCGCCAAGCCCTGGCGCGTCCGTACGTTCCGTTCGTTCCGTTCGTGCCATTGAGCACATCGTTTTAGGGCAGTGGTGACCCCACTGCAATCGCCATGAACCACTCTGAACAAGGCCATGCCACCGCATCCGCGGGCGGGCTCCTTTTCGCCGCCCTACTCGGCTGCCTGACCGTGCTGGGCGCTTGCCCACCTGACAATGTCCACGAAACCACCGGGGAGATGAGGCATCCAGTAGACGCGTCGGTTGATGCGCCAACGGACGTCTGATGCGCCGCAAACAAGACGCTCCATCAGAAGTCGCCGCCTTCTTCCTGCCTATGACGAATCGCCAAGGCCGCTCAAGGACGATTCCTTCGATTGGCTTCCAAACGCGATCTTTCGGCGTAATAAGCCAGTTCAAAGCCGATACGGCAGCGATGACCGCGCGCTAAACTGATCCATCTGCATAAAATGCCGACGCAGTGAACGCAGACACGCAAACATTGCGTGTCTGGCCGCAAACACGGCGATCCAAAGCACACTCGGAACCATCATGGACGGCCTGCGCTGGACGACGATCATTGTCGTCGCAATGCTTGGCGGCGGGTTGGCAGTCTGCGCGCTGATCGCCCTAGTGGTGCTTTTTATCGGCCATGTCGCCGCGCGCTTATTCAACAACGATGAACATGACTGAGGTACCACAAGCGTGACCGATCTCTCTTCGTTTTCATCTGTTGCCGCTGCCGCGCAACAGGCCGATCTGCTTAAAAAAGCGCTGCCGTCCGACGCGTCCGTGATCCTCGATGACGCGGATTTCCTCAACGCCATCCGGCTGACGCCGCTTGTGTCGATTGACCTGATCGTGACCGACGGCAACCGCCGCGTGCTGCTGGGACAGCGTCGCAACCGGCCCGCGCAAGACACCTGGTTCGTGCCGGGCGGCCGGGTCCGCAGAGGCGAAACGCTCGACGCCGCGTTCACGCGCGTGGTCCGCGATGAGCTGGGCATAGCCAGCGTACAGCGCTCGTCGTCGCGTCTGTTCGGCGTGTTCGAGCACTTCTACGAGGACAACTTCGCAGGCGTCCCGGACATTGCCACGCACTATGTCGCGCTTGCTTATTCGATCATGCTGGGCGGCTCGGTGCCCATCGGCCGCTTCGATCAACACAGCGACTACGCATGGCTGATGCCCGCGGAAGTGCTGGCGCGCGAAGACGTGCACCCGAACGCAAAGGCGTACTTTCGTTAAGGAACGTGGGGGCACCGGCAGTGCTCTAAGCGGCTCGACGAGCCGCTTTTTTACGTGCTGCGCGATCGGGATAGGGGCAGGCCTCGCGGCCCGACCCCTCCCACACCACCGTGCGTACGGGTCCGTACACGGCGGTTCGGATCGGTTGACCGGCTATGTGCGTAACGATGGAAGACCGAGGGAGCCGAGATAGCGATTGGTGAGCGCGCGTTGCAGAGCGGGACTGTTGCTCAGCCGCCATGCATCGTGTGGGGAGCCGACCGTTTGGGCGGCCAGATTCCGGTCGACACCGCGTGCTGTCAGTTCCCTGAAGCGGTTGGGGCTAGTCCCCCACTGTTTCCAGAACACGCAGCGAATACGGCGTCGCACCCACTCATCCAGCCGCTGTAGCGTACTGGGCGTCTCGCAGAAGCCGAAGTAACCGCGCCACCCAGTAAGATAGCGTTTCAGCCGCTCCATCAACTGTTCGATGCTGATCCCTCGTGTGCGTTGCGTTAGCTCCCGGATTCGTTCCTTGAACCGAAGAAGTGCCTTGGGCGCGATGCGCCGTTTGACGTGTCCACGGGTAAGGAAGGTGAATCCGAGAAACTTCCGCGTGTGAGGTTCGGCCACCGCGCTCTTCGCCTCGTTGACCTTCAACTTGAGCTTGCCGGTGAGGAAGGCTTTCAGCCCCACCATCACCCGCTGACCCGCGCGTTCGCTGCGTACGTAGACGTTACAATCGTCGGCGTACCTCACGAAACGCAGCCCGCGTCGCTCAAGTTCCCGGTCGAGATCGTCGAGCATCAGATTGGATAACAACGGTGATAGGGGGCCGCCCTGGGGCGTACCCTCGTCCGTTGCGCCAACCATCCCGTTCTCCAGCACGCCCGCCGTCAGGAAGGAACGGATCAGCTTCAACATCCGTTTGTCGCTGACCCGTTTTGCCACCCGGCTCATCAGGATGTCGTGGCTCACGCGATCGAAGAATTGTTCGAGGTCCAGGTCTACAACCCAGCGATGTCCCGCCTGAATGTAGCCTTGCGCGCGCTCCACTGCCTGATGTGCCGAGCGTCCCGGGCGGAAGCCGTAACTGGCATCCGAGAACGTCGGGTCCCACTGCCTTTGCAACACCTGCAAGACCGCCTGCTGGACGAATCGATCAAGCGCAGAAGGAATGCCGAGCTTGCGCACGCCACCGCCATCAGGCTTGGGTATCTCGACCCGTCTCACCGGTTGGGGCTTGTACGTGCTGTTGAGCAGCGTGTCCCTTATCGACGGCCAATGCTCACGCAGGTACGCCGGTAGTGCCTGAACCGTCATGCCGTCCACGCCCGGCGCGCCCTTGTTCGCCTTCACACGTTTCAACGCCTGTCGCAGGTTTCCCCGCTCGCAGACTTCCTCCATCAGTCGGTCACAAGCCGACGGGCTTTCAGGTTCGGGGTTCGCCGCCATAGGTTCAGCCCCTCGGGCGGCAGTCCTCCGGGCTTCACCCAGACTTCCGTCGCCAAGGACGCGTTGCGTTTTCTGCTGCGCTCCCATGTCGAGTTCTCCGGCTTACTCGCCGCTCCTCTCCGTTTGGGCCTTCCAGCGTTACCGCTGTACTATGCCCGCTGCTGACTCCTGCACGATGGTCAACGGCCCTTGCGAGCCGTTCAGTCCTGATTCCAGGACACCGCACAGGCCTCCCGAGGTAAGCTCAACCGCCTTCGCCACACGCCTGCCAGATCTACCACCCCGGACCTTGATGGTTATGGACTTCGCGATCATCGGCTCGCTCGTCCGGCCGGGTAGGCCTCATATCTGATTTCTGTTCGTCAGGTCGTGGCTTTGCTACGCGCTTCCTTCAGACCCCGCCTCACGACGACGCCCTTGCGTTTCGCTAGCCCTTCACCACCATCAGGTTGGGCAGGGGACTCGCACCCCCAAGCTGTTGCGCATGCTCGGCGCACCGAAAAAAAGCCCGCACGTGGCGGGCTAAAGACCATAGCGCGCGCCGGGGGTCTAGCGCTATGTACAACGCGGTTCATGCTGCAATTCGAATCCTCTTCACCTTGTACGCCGGACGTGTCTGCAGCTAACACCGGTACGGCGCATCCATCGATTCGTGGTTCATAAAACGCGGCTCGCGCACGAAGCCGCTTCATTAAGTTAGCTCATTTAACCGATCAGTTCCGGCGCCTCGTCGAGTGGTTCGTGGTTAGTCACCGGCGCGGAGTTGCGGCTCGCGAGAAACGCGCGCAGGTAGGCCTTGAACGGCTCAGCCACTTCCGGGTGACGCAACGCAAACTCCACGGTGGCCTTCAGATACCCGAGCTTGCTGCCGCAATCGAAGCGCTTGCCCTTGTAGCGGTAGGCCAGCACTTGTTCATGTGCAAGCAACGTCTGGATCGCATCGGTCAACTGGATCTCGCCGCCCGCGCCCGGCTTCTGCGTGCGCAGATGCTCGAAGATGCGCGGCATCAGCACGTAGCGTCCGACCACGCCAAGATTGGACGGCGCCAACGCCGGCTCGGGCTTCTCCACCACACCCGCTATCTTGAAGAGCCCGTCATCCCATTGGCGGCCTTCAATCACGCCATACGATCCCGACTCGCGCGGATCGATCTCCTCCACGCCCAGCACCGACGAGTGATAACGGTTGAAAACATCGACCATCTGCGCCATGACGGGCGGCTCGCCGTCGAGCAGGTCGTCGGCGAGCATGACGGCGAACGGTTCGTTGTCGATCAGCTTTTCCGCGCACAGCACTGCGTGGCCAAGCCCGAGCGGCTCCGCCTGGCGAACGTAGACACAGTTGACGTGGGACGGTTTGATGCTGCGTACGAGTTCAAGCAGCGCATGTTTCCCGCGTGCCTCAAGCTCGGCTTCGATTTCGTATGATTTATCGAAGTGGTCTTCGATCGCACGTTTGCCTCGGCCCGTGACGAAGATCATTTCCGTGATGCCGGCCGCGACCGCCTCTTCCACCGCATGCTGGATCAGCGGTTTATCGACGATGGGCAGCATTTCTTTCGGACTTGCCTTGGTTGCAGGAAGAAAGCGCGTGCCGAGTCCTGCGACGGGAAACACCGCCTTGCGTACCTTAAGCATGACCGACCCCCTTGTTTTTGTCCGGCGCTCGATAACGGGCCAGGATTCTAGTCAATGCGGTCTTTCGCAATGCCTCGTGCAATGCCTCATGCAGTGCGTAGGACAGACCTCGTGACTGATTTTTTCATCACTGATTGTCAGCTTATTACTTGAATATCGAAACCATCTGCCAACATCTCGTGCTTTTCAGACGACTGCCATGACGCTTCTACCGCGCCGCGTATAGTGCGACGCATACGAGATCAATCTCCCACCGCCCGGACCGACAACGGAGACAAGTTGATGGGACACGTCAATGGTATGAGCCGGCTGCAAATCGTGCGGTTGCCGAGTGCTGACTCCGCGCCCGCGTCCGATGCGTCCCGCTCGAACCGGCACGAGCCCGAGCATGGAACAGGACCCGGAGCCTCGCACGAGTCAGGACCGGGTTCAGCACACGAAGCGATGCAAGAAGCCATGCATGAAGCGATACAGGAAGGCAACGCAGCACCCAAGCGGATCGGCATACTGATCTTCGAAGACTTCTCGCTGGTCGAGGTGAGTTCGATATCAGAGGTGTTTTCGCTCGCCAACGAGATTCACACGTTGTCCGATTCCGCTGCCGTCAAGTCGGACACAGCGCCGGATTACGCGTTGCTGTTCTTGTCGAGCGATGGCGGCAGCGTTGCAAGTAGTTGCTCCATGCGCATCTGGACCGAGAGTCTGGACACGCGCTGGATGAGCGAGTGCGACGCCCTCTTCATTGCGGGCGGCGAAGGCGCGCAGCGCGCGAAACTGGATACGCAGTTGCTCAGGCGGCTAAGCCGGGTCGCACCGAAGATATCGTTTGTGAAGGCCATTGGTGAGGGCTCCCAGATCCTCGCGGCGGCGAATCTTTCATTGCAGAACCGGGCGCCCGACTTTGAAGACCCGGCGGCGGCATCCGCCCTGACGAGTTCGCTGTTCATCGCCGAGCAGACGCTTACGCTCGATGACCCCAAGGGTCCGATCGCAGCCGCACTGTCCATCATCAAGCGTGATTACGGTCCGGCAGTGGCGCGGGAAGTATCGGAGCGTTCCATTCCGGGCGCGTGGCCGAAGTTGTCCGCCGTACTCGACGACACCGACGTGGGTGGCGTGCGACAAAAAATCGACGCAGCGGCGCGGTGGATGCGTGAAAACTACATCCGGCCGATTTCGATTGCGGACGCCGCGCGCGTGGCGGCCATGAGCGAGCGCAATTTCCTGCGTCGCTTCAAGGCACAGATCGGGTTGACGCCGTCGGAGTATCTGTTGCGGGCACGACTGGATGCCAGTTGCATGCTGCTCGCCGCGACCGATCTTCCCGTCGATAAGATCGCGCGCCGATGCGGCGCCGGCAGCGGCGATGGACTCGCTAAAATATTTCGCAAGCGCCTGTCCATTTCACCGACCGAATACCGGCTGGCCGGGCGCAGGAAAGCCGCGGAGGAGTAACGAAGCTACGTCAGGTTACAGCGGCGTTAGGATCACGAGTTAAGAGCAAGCAGTAAGCACAGCGCAACAAGCGCAGCGGTGACGATCCTGTTCACCGATCAAGCGCGCGCTTTTCGGGGGGCGTATGACGAGTACGACGGTTTTGAGTTGGATCACCAATTTCGGCGATGCGGGTTTGACCATTCCCGTGGCGGCCGGATGTGCGTTGTGGCTAAGCACGACTGACAAGCGTGAAGCGCTGGTCTGGTTGGGTACGTTGGTGGGCGCGTTGGCGTTGGTCGGCGTGAACAAGATTCTGTACGCGGGCTGCGGCATCGAGTTTCGTTCGATCGACTTCCGCGTGATCAGCGGCCATACCATGCTGACATCGGCGGTGTGGGGCGTGACGTTCGGTCTGCTGGCTGGAAGCAGAGGCGTGAGGTGGTACAGGCTGGGCGCAGCGGCCGGGCTGGCACTGGGCGCGCTGATCGGCTTCTGCCGGGTCGTGCAGGACGCTCATACGCCCATTGAAGTAGTGGCCGGCTGGTTCCTGGGCGGCGGAATCGCGTTGTTTTTCCTGAGACGCTTTTTCAAACAGCCGCGCAAGATGCCGGGGTCGATCTTTGCGGGGCTCGGTTTGCTTGCTGTGTCGACGATTGCTTATGGGCATCACGCACCGATTCAGCAAATTCTCACGGCTTACTCGCCGTGGTTATGCCGGTGGTTCGATTTCTGATTTTCTGGTTTTTCCTGGTCCGGAAGGAATCGCTCACGCCAAGTGTGACTGGTGCCGGCGCGAACGAAAACTATCCCTCTAGAAAGGCTCGATCAACTCAGCTTGCTCGACCACTTCCGCGGGAAACAACGCGGGCAGATACTCACGCAAATACGCCTCGAAGTCGTCACGCACTTCGGGGTGCTGCAACGCGAGCTGCACCGTCGCCTTCAAATAGCCTAGCTTGCTGCCGCAATCGAAGCGGGTGCCGTAATACCGGTACGCCAATACCTGCTCGACCGCCAGCAACGACGCAATCGCGTCGGTCAATTGAATCTCGCCGCCACTGCCGGCCCGCGTATTGCGCAGATGCGTGAAAATGCCCGGCATGAATACATAGCGCCCCACCACACCCAGATTCGATGGCGCCAGGGCCGGCTGTGGCTTCTCCACGATGCCCGACAGCTTGATGATGTCCTCTTCCCACTCGCGCCCTTCAATCACGCCATAGGACGCGCTGTCGATGCGGCTGATCCGCTCTACGCCCACGACCGAGCTATGGTAATGATTGAATACATCGACCAGTTGCTTCATGACCGGCTCCTTGCTGTGGAGCAGGTCGTCGGCAAGGATCACGGCGAACGGGTTTTCGCCAATCAACTTTTCAGCGCATAGCACTGCGTGGCCGAGCCCGAGCGCACTCGGCTGGCGCACGTAAAAGCAGTCCACGTTCGCGGGCTTGATGTTGCGCACGACCTCGAGTAACGCCGCCTTGCCGCGCGCCTCGAGTTCCGCCTCGATCTCGTAGGATTTGTCGAAGTGGTCTTCAATTGCTCGCTTACTGCGGCCCGTCACGAATATCATTTCCGTGATTCCTGCCGCTATCGCCTCTTCGACTGCGTACTGGATCAGCGGTTTATCGACGACGGGCAGCATTTCCTTCGGACTCGCTTTTGTCGCGGGCAGGAAGCGGGTGCCGAGTCCCGCGACAGGAAATACGGCTTTGGTGACTTTCAGCATCGCGCGCGCTTCCCTAAAATACTTTCAAATTAATGCACGAACGCCCGTTCGTGCGCATTCGCACAGAATCCCAACGCATCGAATTCGCATTTATTCAAAGCTTTCAATCCCGCCGCCGATATCCATCGGAAGCCGCTTTGAAGACGTAAAATAATTTGCTGCGCCGCATGACGGTGAGCTTGATGACCTGGGCCCTTTTGGTAGCTGGAGCTAGCCGGATGCAAGAAAAAAATAGTTGACCGTCCGCCGCATCGCAGCACGACCGTTCTGAAGCGCTTATTCCTGATCGTCCGAATGCGGAAAACGAATGCCCGAGGCGTTCAGTTTCGACATGGGATCGTTACGTAGCGCGTCCCGATAAGCCGAGACCGCGGCGAGGATCAACAAAACAGCAATACCGGCAAGTGCGTGCATGTCCATGATGTACCCCTGTTTTCGAATGGTTTGAAATGAAGTTAGCAGAAAAAAAACGACAAATAATTGCTGAATAAATTCGTTACCTTTCGAACAGACCGTAAGGAGGTTTTTGCTCATCATGTGCACGATGAGGTGTTTGCCACGCATATTTTTCCATTATTTGCCGGACTAATATGACATCTGCACAGTGCGCCGTTTGATTGGCCGGCTTGGTGGGCCAGACAAGCACCCGAGCACCCGATAAGGCGCCGCAAGGCCGGGAACCGTCTCCGGCCTTTATTCAACCTGGACACGAGGTTTTCAATGAGCGATTCGTCCCTGCTCGATCCGGCCGGTTCCTCCCTGCAGTTACCGATCGAACGCGCAGCCGCTGTCAGCATCGACGACCGCGATGTCGCCATCAACGCGTGGCGTGGTTTCGCGGCATTGCTGGTCGCTTATTTTCACTGCCGCCAGATCACCTGGATCGGCATACAGCAATTCCACAGGACCGGGGCCAGGTTCGACCTCAACACGGTCTTCAGCTATCTCACCTTCCCCATTGCCTGGGGTTCGGCCGGCGTGCCGATCTTCTTCGTGATCAGCGGGTACTGTATTCATCGCGGAACGGCGCGCAAGCTGCTCGCCAATCCAGGCGCCCCCTTCGATACCGGCAACTTCCTGATGCGCCGTTTCGCGCGTATCTATCCGGTGCTGCTTGCCGCGCTGGTGCTGACATACGTACTCGATACATTCAGCCTCGGCTTCACGCCGGTCAGCCCCAAGATTGGCACGGCGGATCTGCATTTGTTCATTGTCAACCTGCTTTCGCTGCAGGGCGTGGCCGGCGGCACGTTCGGGTCGAACGGAGCGTTGTGGACGCTGTCGCTCGAAGTGCAGTTCTACCTCGTGTATCCATTGCTGATTGCATTGCGCCGGCGGATCGGGATGAAAGCGGTGCTGGTTTGTGTCGGCATCGTCAACGTGATTTCGGCGCTTGTATTTGAGCGTCATGAGATTGTGTTGTTCGCGTCGTACTGGTTCTCATGGACGCTCGGCGCGTGGATAGCCGAGGCGAAGGCCGCGCCCGATGCAAAGAAGATGCCGCACGGGTCGATGAAACTGAAGATCGCGGCCGTGGTGGTTGGGGGACTCGGCTGCGTCGCGTTCAAGTTCGGGCAATACCTGGCGTTCCAGTTCTGGGCGCTGGCGTTTGCGCTGTATCTGTTCCAGGTCCTCGATAAACCCATGCGCAATTCGTTGCCCGTGCGCGGTTTTTCGTGGCTCGGCGAATTCAGCTTTTCGCTGTATATCGTGCATATTCCGATCCTTATCCTGCTCGGATCGGTGCTGTTTCACTCGGCGCTGCAAACGACTATCTGGGCGTCCTTCGCCTTCATGATCGTGCCGATCGTGGTGGCCTTCGTGTTCTACATGCTGGTCGAGCGTCCGGCGATGAACTGGTCCGCCAGTCTCAAACGGCGACAGCCTGCGACCGCTTAAGCGCGATCCCCGGCTCCCAACGAAACGAAGAAACCTCGCGTCAGCAGCAATATCGTCCAGCCAAGCTTCCCGTGAAAAAAATCGCCCTCAGTAATGAGCGCGATTTTTTTCTATCTGCCGCAGTGGATCAGGCCATGAAATCTCCTCTTCGACGCAAGCCGGCGAGGTCTCGCGCAATCGAGATCCGGCACGAGTTCGAGCCGGCTTCCTGAGCGGCCCGCAACCGCGATAAACTGAGCGCGGCAAATCCGCCTGCGGGTTCCCCGCCGTCTAACCAGGAAATCGATCATGTTGCAACTCAGTGAGCGGGACGCCGCCATGCTGAATGGAGACGCGGGCAGCGGTGTCGCGCTGGCCATGAGGATCGTCACGCGCACGGCGGATGTCATGGGCGCTGACAGGCTGATCGATATTACGTCGGCGCACATAGACGGTTGTCTTTATCACGGTGCGGCGAGCCTCGATTTCGTCGAACGGTTCGTCCAAAGTGAAACGCGGGTAGCCGTGCCCACGACGCTGAACGTCGGCTCTCTCGACTTGATCCATCCCGAGCTGTATCAGGGAAAGCAAAGCACTCAGCGCGCCGCCGAACGGCTCATGAAAGCCCACATCGAACTGGGATGCGAGTCGAGCTTCACGTGCGCGCCTTACCAGCTCAAACATCGTCCCAAGCTCGGAGACCAGATAGCCTGGGC
>Ga0302228_10001019_pt1 | contig 21566 bp, 17 predicted proteins | sample II_Palsa_N1_2_FD_193519 | JGI IMG/M metagenome (GOLD analysis project Ga0302228, IMG submission 193519) | Peat permafrost microbial communities from Stordalen Mire near Abisko, Sweden - II_Palsa_N1_2 | ecosystem: Environmental > Terrestrial > Soil > Palsa > Peat permafrost | place: Sweden...
CCATCTTGGTGGCGCGCTGGGCGGAATTCTTGCTGCGCGCGCAGCGGCTCGCGGTGCGCGACGTTGATGATGCGGAGGTCTTACCTGAACGAGCCTTGGCGACGTGCTGAATTCGATCGACTGGCGCCGCGTAAGTTACGGCTTCCCTTTCAGGGTAAAGGGCGCTAGCAGTGACTGCACATCGACCTGTTGGCCCTGGAGCATCAGCAGTCTCGCGTGGAGCACCGTGTTTTCCAGGACCAGCTTGGCCGTGCTCAGCAGATACAGCGCGTGAACGTCGGAGACCGACATGCCTGCTTCGACCAGATGATGACGCTCGACCAGCGAACTCATCACGAGACGTCTGAGCTCTTGCTCACCAAACGGGAGGTCCGCGTAATCGATGGGGTCGTCAGCCTCCACCTCCCGCAGCATGTCAACAAGCGTTTCTGTGCTCACTTCCATGTCGGCTCCACGTAGTCGTGTCGATTGAGACCAGCATAACCAAACTATAAGCCACGCGAAACAGATTTTTGCGGGCATATTCGGCTTGAAGGTTTTTTCGAATGCGTGTAGCGCGTAGCCGAACGAAACCGACACTCCTCACGTGTCGAGATCCCCAAGACTAGCCGCACGCAACCGGTCGAAATCCAGAATGGTGATCTCCCCGGACTTCAAACTCACTATCCGTTGACTCTCAAGGTTCTTGAGCAACTGATTCGTGGTCTGTCGCGACAGCGACACCATCGAAGCGAGACTGTCCTGCGAGAGCCTTATCCTGCTCTGAGCCGCGTTGAGACCGCCATACCCGCCCGCGATCGACAGCAAGCGGTTCGCCACGCGCTGCGCCGCGGGTAACAAGGTCATCGCTTCAGCGTTGTCGAACGAAAGCCGGAGTCTTTGCGCCATCAACAACGCAAAATCGCGCCAATAGCGGGGCGTAGTGTCGAGCAGATCTTTCAGCGCGGCCTCGGGCACGTGCAGCAGGAGCGTCCTGCTGACGGCGGTGGCATTGTTGGGCCGCGGCAGCCCGTCGAACAGCGAGATTTCCCCCACCCAAGCAGTCGGCCCAAGCACTGCGAGCAACGCCTCCTTCCCATCCACCCCGACTGTGCCGATGGCAAGTGCGCCCCCCAGCACGGCATACAGACCGGAAGACTGCTCGCCACGCCGGTACAGGACTTCGCCCCTTTCCAGCGTGACCAGGCTGGCATGGCTGACCAGATAGTCCCGCAACTCGACGGACAGGCCGCGGAACCACGGCGTCGTTTCGAGTTGCATCCGATAGCGGTTCTGGCTGGATTCCATTGGCGCGTCGACCTGTCGTGTACCCGACAGATTTTAGGCCGGTTCGCGAACATCATGGGGACTCGCCGTTGACCCGGGTTATCCCTTGCTTGCATCATCGAATAAGGAGTGTCGACGTGGCCTCATCTGATCTCAGTCTGAAGAACGACGTTTCACCTGCCGAATGGGAAGCGCGAGTTAATCTCGCAGCGGCATACCGCCTCGTTGCGCTGTTCGGTTGGGACGACCTGGTGTTTACGCACATCTCGGCGCGCGTGCCCGGCCCCGAACACCATTTCCTGATTAACCCGTACGGCCTGATGTTCGACGAAATCACCGCGTCGTCGCTGGTCAAGGTGGACCTCAACGGCCGCAAGGTTATCGAATCGCCGTATGACGTCAACCCGGCTGGCTTTACGATTCATAGCGCTGTGCACGCGGCCCGCGAAGACGCGCTTTGCGTGATGCACACACACTCGGTCAACGGCGTTGCGGTGTCGGCGCAGGAAGCGGGTTTGCTGCCGCTCTCCCAGCAATCGCTCGGGGTGCTGGCATCGCTCGGCTATCACGACTACGAGGGCATCGCACTTAACGAAGCCGAGAAACCGCGTCTCGTTCGGGACCTCGGAAGCAATACGTATCTGATGCTGCGCAACCACGGCCTGCTGACGGTCGGCGCTTCGCCTGCGGACGCCTTCGTCGCCATGTATTTCTTTGAGGCATCCTGCATGATTCAGGTACGTGCCCAGTCGGGTGGCGCAAAGCTGACTCAGATTCCGCAGCCGATCCTCGACGGCATCAAGGAACAGATCCGTGCGGTAACCAGCGGCACACCAGGAGCGTTGGCGTGGCCAGGCCTGCTGCGCCGGCTTGACCGCCGTAGCCCCGGATACGCTGACTAACAGTGAGAACCAGCATGGCAAAGATCTTTATCTACGGCGCCGGCTCGATTGGCTGCTATGTCGGCGGACGGCTTCTTGCCGCGGGCAGCGACGTCACCTTCATCGGACGTGCGCGCGTGGCCGACCAGTTGCGCGATCGAGGCATCACGCTGTCGCGGCACGACGATAGCCGCTGGCATGCGCCACCGGAGCGGATCGACGTATCAACGGACGCGGCGAGCGCCGCCGCCGCTGACCTCGTGCTCGTAACCGTCAAGTCTGCCGCGACGCCTACGGCCGCGGCAGAGCTGGCCAATGTGCTTCGCCCCGGCACGGTCGTCGTGAGCTTCCAGAACGGCGTTGGCAACGCGGACGTATTGCGTGCCGCGCTGCCACAGCAAACGGTGCTGGAAGGAATGGTGCCATTCAATGTCGTCGAACGTGGCCCTGGCGCGTTTCATCAGGGCTCGGGCGGTGAACTGGAGATCCGGCATACGCCAGCCATGCAGCCGTTCGTCGACGCGTTCAGGAAGGCAGGGCTGCCGCTGATCCAGCACGCCGATATGCTGCCCGTGCAGTGGGCCAAGCTGTTGCTCAACCTCAACAATGCAATCAACGCGCTCGCGAACCGGCCGCTCAAGGAAGAGCTTTCGCAACGCGCGTACCGGGTCTGCCTTGCTATGGCGCAGGAAGAGGCGCTCGCGCTTCTGAAGCGGGCCGACATACGGCCAGTCAAAGTAACGCCGCTCCCGGCCACATGGATACCGAGTGTTCTTCGCTTACCTGATGCGTTATTTGAACGCGTGGGTCGCGCGATGCTGACGATCGATCCACTTGCGCGTTCGTCCATGTCCGATGACCTGGCGGCAGGGCGCGCTACGGAAATCGACTGGATCAACGGCGAAGTCGTACGCCTCGCGCAACGTCTGGGGCAAACGGCGCCGGTGAACGAACGACTCTGCCAACTCGTGCACGAAGCCGAGCGAGCCGACGCACGCCCTGCATGGTCAGGAAAAGCGCTGTTAGGCGAGCTGCGGACTGCGGCGAAAGCCGCTTAGCTGTCACGATTTGCCGACGGTCTGCCGATGCCCACTGACATGTTCGCCAGCATCGGGGGCCAGCGTAAACACATCGAATATCGCAATCACGCTCAACGCTGCCACCATCAGAAAGGCGATGCTGAAATCAGCCGGCACTAATGTTTGAGCGTCGTGCCCGTGCCACCATGAGGCGATCCGCAGCGCGATTGCGCCGGCCGCGACGCCCATCCCCATCGTCATCTGACTCATCGTGCTCGATAAGGTCGAGGCGCCGCTCATCTGCGGTTTTGGAACGTCAGCGAAACCGAGCGTATTGATGGCGGTGAATTGCAACGAACGTGCGACGCCGCTGATGAACAGTGCGCCCAGAATCCATCCATACCCTGTGGTCGGCCTTAACAGGCTCATGCTCGCAAGCGTGACTGCGGCAAACGCGCCGTTGTAGACGAGCACGGTCCGGAAGCCGAAACGCTGCAGGATTTGCGTCGTAACGAGTTTCGTCGACAGATTGCCTGCAAACACAGCGAGCGTCAGCAAGCCTGACTGAAACGGGTTCATGCCAAAGCCGACCTGAAACATCAAGGGCAGCAGAAACGGCACTGCGCCGATCGAGATCCGGAATAGCGAACCGCCAGAGATCGCAACCACGAACGTCTTGATCCGGAACGCGGACAAATCGATCATGGGATGCGCGGTGCGGCGAAGATGGAACCACGCTATCGCGCAGGCCGCGAAGCCGACCACCAGAAACACTAGCGACGAGTGCCATGACGTGTCGGCGCGGCCGATTGCCTCCATCGCGTACATGACCGAGGTGCCCGCGAGGCCGGTCAGCACAAAGCCCAGTACGTCGAAAGGACGGGAATGCGTGTCGCGTTCCGCGCTGAGGAAGCGCCAGGCTAGTACTATCCCTATCAAGCCCAGCGGCAGGTTCAGGTAGAAAATCCAGCGCCACGTGAAGTATGTCGTGATGAACCCACCGAGTGGCGGCCCGAGAACCGGCGCGACTAGCCCCGGCCATGTGATCACCGAGATCGCGCGCACCAGCTGTTCCTTGGGCGTAACGCGCAGCACAGCGAGGCGTCCGACGGGCACCATCATTGCGCCGCCTATGCCCTGCAAGATGCGCGCGCCAGTGAATTCGACGAGATTGCCGGTCAGGGCGCAGAGTATCGATGCGCCAGTGAAGATCGCGAGGGCCGCCGTGAAAACGTTGCGAACGCCGACGCGATCGGCAATCCATCCGCTGATCGGGATAAAAACGGCAAGGGTCAGCAGGTAAGACGTGATGCCGATACTGAGTTCTACTGGCCTGATATGAAACGACTGTGCCATCTGCGGCAATGCCGTGGCGATAATCGAGCCGTCGAGGTTTTCCATGAAGAACGCGGCGGCGACCAGCGACGTGACCAACGTAGAACTGCCGTGGCGCACGGAACCGGATGGCGAAGTCGACATCGGCCAATACTCCTGAATTGCGAACTGAAGCGATGAATAAGGATTGAAACAGGGCGGTGCCGATCTGGCGCCCGCGACGTCAGGTGCTTTCCCGCTCGATCAGACTAAACCCGACGTCGACCATCTGCTCGGTGTCCGGCCCGTTTTCAATCCTATTGACGAGCATGGTCGCCGCAAGCGAACCGATTCTCGTGCCGTCGATTCTCATGGTCGACAACGGCGGCGTGGTGTCCCTGGCAAAATTCTGGTCACCGTAGCCAATCACGCGCAACCGTCCAGGCACCGCAATACCCTGGCTCTCGGCTTCCATCAATACGCCCAGCGCAAGACTATCCGCGCCGCAGAAAACAGCGTCGATATCGGCATCCTTCTCAAGCAAGTCCTTCAACGCTCGCCGCCCGTCCCCCAGATTTGCTGGCGACTCGATCGTCACCACGGGAATAGCAGCGCTCGCCTTGGTACTACCGAATGCTTCGAGGAACGCTTTGGTGCGAGCCTGCGCGCGCCGGTCGCTGGGTGTGAAAACGGCGGGGCGCCGCGCGCCGCGCTTCTTCAGGAATTTCGCCGCGGCTTTGCCAACCTGCTCATGCGAGAAGCCGACCAGCATGTCGATCGGCTCGCTCGTCAGATCCCAGGTCTCTACAACCGGGATGCCGCTCGCATGCAGTTTTTGCCGCGCACTCTGCGAGTGAACCACGCCGGTCAATACGATGCCGGCCGGCCGGCGGCCAATCACCGCATCGAGCAGGGCGTCCTCGCGCGATTCGTCATAGCCGCTTTGCCCGATCAGCAGCTGATAGCCCGACGCGGCAAGCTCGCTTGTGAGGGCCTCGACGGTTTCCTGAAACACGCTGCCGCCCATCGCGGGGATCAGGGCGACGATGAGATCGCTGCGTGTCGATGCCAGCGATCCTGCGATGAGATCAGGGGTGTAGCCGGTTTGCCGGACCGCCTCGCGGATGCGTTCCAGCGTATCGACAGAGACCAGTTCCGGCGTATTCAGTGCGCGTGAGACGGTCACCTTGGTCACGCCGACGAGCGCCGCGAGATCGCTGAGCGTCACGCGGCCAGAGTTCTTGCGGGCTCGCCGCGAGGCGCTTCGTTCGACAGGGGCAAGCAGGGAAGTAGGCGTTTTGCTCACGTCGTTGATCACTCAGGCCCGAAAAAAGTTGCTGGTAATTGTCTCAAAAGCATACTACCATGCGCTCTATGTTACCGGTTACATAAACCGGTAACATTTGTACGAGGATAAGCGGTTGGCGTGGGCAGGGCCGGCGCCACAAGACTTGCAGAGATAGGAGACACGTATGTCGCAGGCTGGCGAGACGATGGTGAACGAGCCGCTAATCCGGCTTAACGCCGCGGACAATGTATTGATCGCGCGCGAGGCGTTGTCCATCGGGCAACAGCTTTCCATTGGCGATGCGGCCATCCGCATGCGCGCCCAGGTTGCCGCGGGTCACAAAGTGGCGGCGCAACGTATCCCGCAGGGCGCGGCCATCCGCAAATACGACACCATCATTGGGCGGGCCGCCCGCGACATCGAGGCGGGTGATCACGTCCACACGCACAACGTTGAACTGATCGATTTCGAACGCGATCCGGGTTTCTGCCTCGATGTGCGTCCGGTCGAGTACGTTGCAGAAGCCGACCGGGCAATCTTTAAGGGCATCGTTCGACCCGATGGACGCGTCGCGACGCGCAACTTCATCGGCATTCTGGCCTCGGTCAACTGCTCTTCTACGGTCATCAAAAATATCGCCGCGTGGTTTACGCCCGAGCGGCTCGCACGTTATCCGAATGTCGACGGCGTGGTCGCGTTCGCGCAGACCAGCGGCTGCGGGATGTCTTCGCCTAGCGAACACTTCGACGTCCTGCGCCGCACGCTCGCCGGCTATGCGCGTCATCCGAATCTTGGTGGTGTGCTGATCGTTGGGCTCGGCTGCGAGCGCAACCAGGTCGGCGCCTTGCTCGAATCGCAGGGTCTGCACGCCGGTGCCGCGGTCCACACGCTGGTAATGCAGGACGAGGGCGGCACCCGCGCGACGATCACGGCAGGGATCGCTGCCATAGAGCACATGCTGCCGGCTGCTAACGATATTCACCGCCGTCCGGTGCCGGCGAGCCATATAAAGATCGGTCTGGAATGCGGCGGCTCGGACGGCTTTTCCGGCATCACGGCGAACCCAGCCCTGGGCGCGGCCATGGATATTCTGGTGCGCCACGGCGGCACGGCGATTCTTTCCGAAACCCCCGAAATTCACGGCGTCGAATACATGCTGACACGCCGCGCGGTGACGCCGGAGGTCGGCCAGAAACTGCTCGACCGCCTTACGTGGTGGGAGCAGTACACGCGCGGCCACAACGGCCAGTTCAACGGCGTCGTAGGACCGGGCAATCAGCAAGGTGGACTCGTCAATATCTTCGAGAAGTCGCTCGGTTCGGCGATGAAAGGCGGGACAACACCGCTGCAAGCCGTCTACGAATACGCCGAGCCGATCGACCGCGCCGGCTTCGTCTTCATGGACTCGCCGGGCTACGACCCCGTCGCGGTGACCGGACAGATCGCCAGCGGCGCAAACCTTATCTGCTTTACGACGGGTCGCGGTTCCATGTTCGGCTCGAAGCCCGCACCCACGATCAAGCTCGCGAGCAACACGGCGATGTTCGAGCGGCTGCGCGACGACATGGATATCAACTGCGGGTTGATCCTCGATGGCGAACGCTCAGTCGAGGAGATGGGCGAGGACATCTTCCAGCACATCCTGCGGGCCGCATCGGGCGAACGCACCCGCAGCGAACTGCTCGGCCTGGGCGATCACGAGTTTGTGCCCTGGCACATGGGCATCGTGAGCTGAAACGCCACCTCGCGCCTACAAAAAAATCGGAGACAGAGATTGAGCCAAGCGTTGCAACAGGAGCCCCGCAGCAAAGTGCGCTGGGTGGTGGCTGGCCTGATGTGGTCAGCCATTGCGATCAACTATATCGATCGGACCGTGCTATCCGCCGCGGCACCCCATCTTCAGTCCGAGTTCCATCTCGGTGCGATGGAAATGGGCATCGTGATGTCGGCGTTCTTCTGGTCCTACGCGCTGTTGCAACTGCCCGCAGGCATGCTCGCGGACCGCTTTGGACAGAAGATCGTGCTGGGCGTGGCCGTGTTCTGGTGGTCGCTCGCGACGGCTGTGACAGGACTCGCCAGCGGCTTCAAATCGCTTGTGGCGTTGAGGGTGATGCTGGGTGTCGGCGAAGCGGGCTCGTATCCGAGTAACGCGGGCATCGCAACCCGATGGTTTCCGCGCCAGGAGCGCGCCACCGTGGCGGGCATCTTCGATAGCGGATCGAAGCTTGGAGGCGCCGTGGCGCTTCCGTTGATTGCTTGGCTGCTGGCGGTCTTCGACTGGAAGGTCACGTTTGCGATTACCGGCGCGCTGGGGCTGATCTGGTGCGTCGTCTGGGTGTTAGTGTTCAAGAACTCGCCGGCCGATCATCGGCGGGTCAGCGCTTCCGAACTTGCCTACATTCGCGCCGATGAAGAAGCGCCGCGCGAAGGCGGCGCAGCGCTCGCCGATGTGCCATGGTACCGACTGTTCGCACACCGGAACATCTGGGCCATGTGCATCGGCTTCTTCATGATCAACTACAACTCGTACTTCTTCATCACGTGGTTGCCGACGTATCTCGTCAAGGAACGCGGCATGAGCATGATGGAGATGGGCTTCATGGCTTCGCTGCCGCTCATCCTTTCGATGGTCGTCGAGATCTTCGCAGGCTGGGCTTCGGATCGCGTGTATGCCTCGGGACGCCTCTCGCTTACCGCTACCCGCAAGCTGTTTCTCATCGTCGGCCTGTTGATGGCGTCGAGCATCGGCTTCGCGGCATTCGCCGCGTCGCCTTTGGTGGCCGTCGCATTGCTCTGCGTGGCGAAATCAGGCACGACCGTCGCCGCATCCCAGGTCTGGGCGCTGCCCGGAGATGTCGCACCACGCAACATGGTGTCGCGGGTTGCGGGCATCCAGAACACGGTCTCGAACATGGGCGGTGTAGTCGGCCCGGTTGTTACGGGTGCAATCGTGGCTTCAACCGGTTCCTTCGTTGCGGCGTTGCTGTTCTCGTCGGCGCTGATCGTGATTGCAATGCTCAACTATCTGTTCCTGCTCGGCAAAGTGGAACCCATCCAGTTCAATCAAGTCCCCATGGAGGCTACAAATCGTGATGAACGCAACGCCGACGTCCGTGCTTAATCCGTTCAAGACGGCGCTCGCAAATGGCCAGAAGCAGATCGGCTTCTGGCTTTCGATGGCCGATTCCTATCTGGCTGAAGTTAGCGCGACCGCTGGCTTTGAATGGCTGTTGATCGACGCGGAGCACGCCCCGAACGACGTGCGCAGCATTCTTGGGCAATTGCAGGCGGTTGCGCCTTATCGTGCCGAACCTGTCGTGCGGCCCGTGAACGCTGATCCGGCATTGCTCAAGCGCCTGCTCGATATCGGCGCGCGCAACCTGCTGATTCCGATGATCGATACCGCCGATCAGGCTCGCGCGAGCGTGGCCGCCGTGCGCTATCCGCCGCACGGGATTCGTGGCGTGGGCAGCGCGGTGGGCCGTGCGTCGCGCTGGAGCTCGCGTGCCGACTATCTGGACATTGCGGACAGCGAAATTTGCCTGCTGGTGCAAGCGGAGACCGTCACGGCGCTTGAGAATCTACAGGCGATTTGCGAGGTCGACGGTGTCGACGGCGTATTCATCGGCCCCGCGGATCTGGCGGCGTCGATGGGATATCGCGGCAAGCCCACTCATCCGGAGGTGCAGAAAGCGATCGAGGGGGCGATTCGCACCATCGTCGCTTCCGGTAAGGCGGCCGGTACGTTGACATCGGATCAGACACTCGCGCGCCGCTATCTCGAGCTTGGCTGCACATTCGTCGCGACCGGAGTGGACATTCTCATGTTCGCGAACGCGGCCCGCAAGCTTGCCCGGGAATTCATCGAACAATGAACCATGGGGCACGGACCCGGCAAGCATAAGCATGGGCCGTGTGAACCAGATCGATTGAAGCAGGGTGTAAGCCCCTTATCACGTCGGACTTTGACACGTCAGGAGACAATCCATGCCCCACAAAGCAATGGAACCCGCTACCTTCGCGGAAGGGGCGGCACATTCGAACGCGGCCTTGCTCAGGAAGCACTGGCACATTATTTTTGCCGCGACAGCGGGCTGGGCGCTCGACGCGTTTGACTTCACCATCCTCCTGTTTCTGATTCCGCATCTGCGCACAGTGTTCGATGTGGGTCTGCCTGCGATGGCGTTCATCGTCACCGCCACGGGTTTTGCCAAGATCGCGGGCACGATAGGCTGGGGACTCGCTGCCGATCGCTTTGGCCGCAAGTTTGCGTTTATGGCAGCCGTACTGTGGTTTTCGTGCGCCGCCGGCTTGAGTGGGCTCGCGTGGAGCTATGCATCGTTCATGGCATTGCGCATCCTGTTTGGCCTCGGGTTCGGTGGTGAATGGACCGCATCCGTATCGTTGTTGATGGAAACCGTACCCGAGAAAATCCGCCCGCTTGCCTCCGGCATCATGGTCGCGGGCTACGAGTTCGGCTACATGCTGGCGGCACTCTCGTTCCATTTCGTGTTTCCGGTGCTCGGCTGGCGCTGGATGTTTTTTATCGGCGTCGTGCCTGCGCTGCTTACCCTTTTCCTGCGTCGTAACGTCAAGGAGTCGGATGACTGGGTGCGTCAGCAGCAACACAAAAAGGAAGGCCGCAAGTTCAAGCCGTTCGTGTTCAATCCCGCCGTTGCGCAGGCCTGGGCGTTTTCGGCTGGCATCAACTTCATGCTTTGGGCCGTACAGGTCCTCTATCCGACGTTCCTGCTCACGACCCAGCATCTGGATTCGGGTTCGATATTTCCTTTTGTCGTGGCCTATTCAGTCGGCTCGGTGATTGGCAAGCCGCTTTCAGGCTACGCGGCGAGCCGTTTCGGCGAGCGCTTGACCATCATTGTTTTCATGTTGATCGTGATTCCGTCGACGGTCCTCTACACGCTTGTTTCTAACCACTTTCAACTGGGTGCGGGTGCATTTCTGATGGGCATGTTTGCCAATGGACCATTCGGAATCTTGCCGCTCTACCAGGCGCGGCGCTTCCCGGTCGCGGCGCGGGCAACCGGCATTGGAATCAGCTATGCGATGACCTCGGTAAGCGTGGCTGCGCCCTACGTGATCGCGCTTGTGACGCCGTCGCTCGGACTCAGATTTTCGATGGCGTCGTTTATCGCCGCAGGGGCGTTGCTGATCATCGCTGTCAGCGTCTTCAATACGTCGCGCTGGATGCCCGACGAGGAAGTTGAGCCAGGGACCCGGTCGGATCGGGATGGTGCCAACGAAGACGTGAGTTTTGCCATAGGAGATGTAGTGAGATGATGCGGTCAAGCAGTGCCCGGCGGTGGAATCAACGGCCGGAGGATTCAAACTGGGGCGACTTCGGCCCCGACGATCAACTTGGACGGCTCAATCTGCTGACGCCAGAGAAGGTCCTCCAGGGCATACGAGAAGTCAGTGAAGGTCGCGTTTTCTGTCTGAGCCTGCCGCTCGACTGTCCGGGTGGAACGGCGCTCAATCCGCGCCGCCCGCCGCCCCGCATCGAGCCGACGCGGCGTGGTTGCCGCCCGAATATGACGTATCCGCTTTCGCGCGATAACCCTCAACTGCTTGACGTTATCTGTGACGACACGGTCCATCTTGCGCTCCAGTACTCGACGCAGTGGGACAGCCTCGCGCATATGGGGCAGTGGTTCGATCTCGCGGGCGATGGCGTGCCGGAAATGGTCTTCTATAACGGCTTTCGGGCGGGAGAGGATATCGTCGGACCGATCGATTACCGGGGCGGCAACGAACGTGTCGTAGAGCACCCTGTGGGTGCGAAGCGCCTCGGGATCGAAAACATGGCGGCGACGGGCGTGCAAGGACGCGGTGTCATGATCGACCTCAAGCGCCATTTCGGCACGAAGAAGGTTGCTGTTGGCTATGCCGAGTTAAGCGAGGTGATGGACGCCCAGGGCGTAGACGTCGAGCCGGGCGACATGGTCTGTCTGCGTACCGGCACTGACGAGGCGTTAATCGAAATGGCCGGCAATCCGGACATGAGCCGCCTGAACCAAAGTTTCGCCGCGCTCGATGGCCGCGACGAGAAATTACGCGACTGGATTCTCGAATCCGAGGTGGTAGCGTTGATCTCGGACAACGCCGCCGTGGAGATGCTGCCAGCCAGAGCCGCTGAAAGCGATCGGTACGCCTCGCATCCGCTGCATGATCTGTGTCTGTTCCGGCTGGGCGTGTATCTCGGCGAACTCTGGCATCTGAGCGAACTGGCCGAATGGTTGCACGCAAACGGACGCAGCCGGTTTCTGCTCACCGCGCCGCCGCTGCGCTTGCCGGGCGCGGTGGGCTCGCCAGTGACGCCTGTGGCGACCGTGTAGGGCAGTTGGCAGCGTGATTCTCGCGTTAGAGCGAAAATGAATCCCGAGGCCCCATCTTTTGAAAGAGAAACCTGCGCAATTCGCCGGGTCGCTCAATGGACTATTCGTTATCTGCAGAGGAGAGTCACATGAACAAGCCGTACCGCATCGCCGTCATCCCCGGAGATGGCATTGGCAAGGAAGTGATGCCGGAGGGGTTGCGCGCGCTGGAGGCCGCCAGCAAGAAATTCGGCATCGCGCTGGAATTCAAGCACATCGAATGGGCAAGCTGCGACTACTACGCCAGGCACGGTCAGATGATGCCGGACGACTGGAAAGCGCAACTGCAGCCCATGGATGCGATTCTGTTCGGTGCGGTCGGTTGGCCGGAGACGGTGCCCGACCACGTCTCGCTGTGGGGTTCGCTGCTGAAGTTCCGGCGTGAATTCGACCAGTACATCAACTTGCGTCCCGCGCGTCTCTTTGCCGGCGTACCTTCGCCGCTGGCTGGGCGCAAGGCAGGCGACATCGATTTCTGGATCGTGCGTGAGAACACCGAGGGCGAGTATTCGTCGGTGGGTGGCGTGATGTTCGAAGGCACGGAGCGTGAGTTCGTGCTGCAGGAGTCCGTGTTCACGCGCCACGGCAGCGAACGCGTCCTGAAGTTCGCCTTCGACCTCGCGCAGCGGCGCGAACGCAAGAAGATCACTGTCGCGACGAAGAGCAACGGCATCGCCATCAGCATGCCGTGGTGGGACAAATGCGCAGCTGGCATCGCGGCGCAGTACCCGGATGTGACGTGGGACAAGCAGCATATCGACATTCTCTGCGCGCGCTTTGTGCTGAATCCGGACCGCTTCGACGTGGTCGTGGCGACCAATCTGTTCGGCGACATCCTGTCCGATCTCGGTCCCGCCTGTACCGGGACGATTGGCCTCGCGCCCTCGGCCAACATGAATCCCGAGCGCAAGTTTCCTTCGTTGTTCGAACCGGTTCACGGGTCCGCGCCCGATATCTTCGGCAAGAACATCGCTAATCCGATCGCCATGGTCTGGTCGGCGGCGATGATGCTCGACTTCCTCGGCAACCACCAGGGCGTCGAACGCGAGGCTCACGATGCAATGCTCGCCGCGATCGAAGCGGTGCTCAAGGAAGGTCCGCTTACCGGCGATCTCGGTGGCCGGGCCAACACCACGGAAGTGGGCAAGGCGATCGCCGAACGGCTCGCCTGAACAAGGAGATTTCGATGGCAACGAAATTTGAACTGAGCGAGCTGATCCGCACCGAGCACTTTATCGACGGCAAGTGGGTTGCTTCTATTGGCGGCAAGCGCTTCGATGTGACGAACCCGGCGACGGGCGAGGTGATCGCGACTATCGCTGACGGTGGTGAGGCCGACGCCCGCGCCGCAACCGATGCCGCCGCGCGCGCCTTCCCCGCATGGCGTGATGCGCTGCCGAAGGACCGGGCGGCTGTGTTGCATCGCTGGCACGCGTTGATGCTTGAGAACGCCGACGCGCTTGGTCGCCTGATCTCGCTCGAACAGGGCAAACCATTCGCAGAAGGGCGTGGTGAAGTGCTGTATGGCGCATCGTATGTCGCGTGGTTCGCGGATGAAGCGACGCGCATCTACGGCGACCTGATTCCGCAGCAGCAGCGCGGCAAACGGATGAGCGCAGTGAAGGAGCCGGTTGGCGTTGTCGCGGCTATTACGCCGTGGAATTTCCCACTCGCGATGATCGCGCGCAAGATTGCGCCGGCGCTTGCTGCGGGATGTACGGTTGTTGGCAAGCCCGCTGAGGACACGCCGCTCACCGCGCTTGCGCTCGTGATGCTGGCGCACGAAGCGGGCGTGCCGCCGGGCGTGCTTAATCTGATCGCTTCATCGCGCGAGAGTGCGGTGCCTGCTGTGGCGGATTGGCTGCACGATGGCCGTGTGCGCAAGATTACCTTCACGGGTTCGACGCCAGTTGGCAAGTATCTGGCGCGCGAATCGGCCGAGACGCTTAAGAAGCTCTCGCTCGAGCTGGGTGGCAATGCACCGTTCATCGTATTCGACGATGCGGATCTCGATGCTGCCGTCGATGGTCTGCTTGTGTCGAAGTTTCGCAATGGTGGGCAGACTTGCGTATGCCCGAATCGGGTGTACGTGCAGTCGTCGGTGTACGAGAAGTTCGGCGATATGCTCGCGAAACGCGTCGCCGCGCTGAAGGTCGCACCGGCCACCGATTCCGCCGCGCAGATCGGCCCGATGATCAACGCACGCGCCGTCGACAAGATCGCACGCCACGTCGACGATGCCGTTTCGAAAGGTGCACGCGCCCTCACCGGCGGTAAGCGCCTCACGGCATTGGGTCCGAACTACTACGCGCCCACTGTCCTCGCCGATGCCACCAGCGAGATGCAGCTAAGCTGCGAGGAAACCTTTGGCCCCGTCGTGCCGCTGTTCCGCTTCGAGGATGAAGCGGAAGCGATCCACGCGGCCAACGACACGCCATTTGGGCTCGCATCGTACTTTTACAGCCAGGATGTGCGCCGCATTGATCGCATCTCACGGCAACTGGAGGCGGGGATCGTCGGCATCAATGAGGGTGCAATTTCGAGCGAGACCGCGCCGTTTGGTGGCGTGAAAGAATCGGGCTATGGTCGCGAAGGATCGAAGTACGGTCTCGACGACTATCTTTCGATCAAGTATCTCTGCCAGGGTGGACTTGATTAAGCAATGGCATTTTTCGGTTCTGGCCCGTAGGTGCCAGAACCGAATCCCCATCACGCTCCGCAGCCGTGCGCTGCGCCCCTCAGCAGTGTTCCAGCGCGTAAGACAGATCGGCGATCAGATCGTCCGGATGCTCCAACCCAACTGACACGCGAATCAGTCCCTCCGACACGCCAGCCTTGGCGCGTGCCTCTGCTGGCACGCCCGAATGTGTCGTGGAAGCGGGATGACAAATCAGCGACTCCGTGCCACCCAGGCTCACCGCTGACTTGAACAAACTCAAACCATTGATGAGTTTAAACGCCTGCTCGCGACCGCCGTTGAGCACGAAGGCAAATGTCGACCCAGGTCCGCTGCACTGACGCTTATAGACCGCCTGGTACGTCGGATCCTCAATCAGTTCGGGATGCAGAACTTTAACCGGATGATACGGATTACCCGCGAGCCATCGCGCGACGGCGCTGCCGCTGCGAGCAGCCTGCTCCATCCGCAGCACGAGGGTCTCCATGGAACGTGTGATCATCCACGACGAATGTGGATCGAGTTGCGAACCCAGCGCGCTGCGGATTGAACGCACTTTTGTGATCAGACTACGGCTACCGGTGACACCGCCCGCAACCAGATCGCTGTGACCGCCGATGTACTTCGTCAGGGAATACACGTTGAGGTCGATACCTTGCTTCACCGGCTTCTGATACAACGGGCCCAGCAGCGTGTTGTCGCAAACCGAAAGCGGACGATAGCCGTGGCGCGTTTCGAACGCATCAATCTCGCGACGCAGCCCTTCCAGGTCGAACAACGCGTTGGTCGGGTTGGCCGGCGTCTCGATGTAGCACATCCGCACGTTGCCCTTTTTCGCGGCCGCTTCGAGCGCATCGCGAATCGCCTCGACCGAAAGTCCATCCTCGATCACTTGCGAAGTAATGCCCCATTCAGGCAGAAACTTTGAAATCAGCGTTTCAGTGCCGCCGTAAAGCGGCACGGACTGAACCACACAATCGCCGGGCCGCAGAAATGCCAGCAAGATTGCTGCAATCGCAGACATGCCGCTCGACGTCACGACAGCGGATTCCGAGCCGTCGAGCAACGCCAGACGATCTTCGACAATCTCGAGATTCGGGTGATTGAAGCGGCTATAGACGAGGCCCGCGCTTTCGCCTTCGGGCGAAGGCTTGCGGCCTGAGACCATATCGAAGAAGTCGGCGCCGTCCTCGGCAGTGCGGAACGCAAACGTCGACGTCAGGAACACAGGCGGCTTCACCGATCCTTCCGAGAGGAACGGATCGTAGCCATACGACATCATCTGGGTTTCGGGGTGCAGATCGCGATCGGCAATCTTGCGCTTGTGATAGTTGCCATAGGCCATGCTTTGCTCCATGTGATGTCGTAGGGAAGGTAGAACGGTAGTTGCTGTCCCAGCGCGCATTTCGCCGAAAGAGGATCGCTCTTTTTGGCTTGCGCGTGATCATGCTACTCCATGGCGGCGATTTGTAGCGAGGAGCGCGTCGGTAAACGACAACCGGCCACCCGAAGGTGGCCGGTTTCGGTTTCCTCGCCAGCGGCTGCTTCGTGGTCTCGGTACGCTAGGTACTTTTAACCGTAGACCGGGAAGCGCCGCGTCAGCGCACCGACCTGCTCGCGCACGGCGGCGATATTGGCTGCGTCATGCGGATTATCCAGAACATCGGCAACCAGCTTGCCCACGAGGCGGGCTTCTTCTTCGCCAAAGCCGCGGGTGGTCATGGCGGGCGACCCAAGGCGGATGCCTGACGTAACGAACGGCTTTTCCGGATCGTTCGGGATAGCGTTCTTGTTGACGGTGATATGCGCCTCGCCCAGCACGCGCTCCGCTTCTTTGCCGGTGATGTTCTTGGCGCGCAGGTCGACCAGCATCACGTGGCTTTCGGTGCGGCCCGAGACGATCCGCAGACCGCGCGCGACCAGCGTCTCCGCCAGCACGCGGGCGTTCTTGACCACCTGTTGCTGATAGGTCTTGAACTCGGGCGTCGCGGCTTCCTTGAACGCCACGGCTTTGCCGGCGATCACGTGCATCAGCGGGCCGCCCTGAATGCCGGGGAAAATCGCCGAGTTGATGGCCTTCTCGTGTTCCGCCTTCATCAGGATCACGCCGCCGCGTGGACCGCGCAGACTCTTGTGGGTTGTCGTGGTGACGAAGTCGGCGTGCGGCACCGGGTTCGGATATTCGCCTGCTGCGATCAGGCCAGCGTAGTGGGCCATGTCGACCATAAACAGCGCGCCGATGGACTTCGCGACCTTGCTGATGCGTTCGAAATCGATTCGCAAAGCAAAGGCCGAAGCGCCGGCGATGATCAGCTTCGGCTTCTTCTCTTCGGCTTCCTTCTGCAGTGCGTCGTAATCGATGTCTTCGTTAGCGTCGAGGCCGTAGCTCACCACGTTGAACCACTTGCCGCTCATGTTCAGCGCCATGCCATGCGTGAGGTGGCCGCCTTCGGCGAGGCTCATCCCCATGATGGTGTCGCCCGGCTTCAGCACGGCGAAGAACACCCCCTGATTGGCCTGCGATCCGGAGTTCGGTTGCACGTTGGCGGCTTCGGCTCCGAACAGTTGCTTTACGCGGTCGATGGCGAGCTGCTCAACCACATCGACGAACTCACAGCCACCGTAGTAACGCTTGCCGGGATAACCCTCGGCGTACTTGTTGGTCAGTTGCGAGCCTTGCGCCTCCATCACGGCAGGCGAGGTGTAGTTTTCCGAGGCGATCAGCTCGATGTGATCCTGCTGGCGCTTGTCTTCTTTCTGGATGGCGGCGAACAGCTCGGGATCGATCTGATCGAGCGTGAAACGGCTACGTTCAAACATGGCGGGGACTCAAAGAAATAAATCCCGGGCGCGACCCGGGATGGATTGAATTTCGGCGTACCGTGCGGGTCCGGTTCGGGACCCGCGTGGCAGGCAAACACGCCGCGCGAGACGGCGCGTCTGCAATGGCGGGAGTGCTTAGACGTAAGCGCGCAGCTTCTTGGCCGCTGCCACCATGTTGGTCAGCGCCGGGATCACCTCTTCCCACTGGCGCGTCTTCAGACCGCAATCCGGATTCACCCACAGGCGTTGCGCCGGAATGCGTTCCGCTGCCTTCTTCATCAGTTGAACGATGTGTTCTTCGGTCGGGATGTTCGGCGAGTGAATGTCGTACACGCCCGGGCCGATTTCGTTCGGGTAGTTGAAGTTGTCGAACGCGTCCAGCAACTCCATATCCGAGCGCGAGGTCTCGATCGTGATCACGTCGGCGTCCATATCGGCGATCGACGAGATGATGTCGTTGAACTCCGAATAGCACATATGGGTGTGGATCTGCGTTTCGTCATCCACGCCATTGGCGGTGATGCGGAACGACGTCACTGCCCAGTCGAGGTATTCACCCCACTGCGACTTGCGCAGCGGCAGACCTTCGCGCAGGGCTGCTTCGTCGATCTGGATCACGCGCACGCCGGCCTTTTCGAGGTCCAGCACTTCTTCGCGGATCGCCAGAGCCAACTGGTAGCACGACACCGAACGCGGCTGGTCGTCGCGCACGAACGACCAGTTCAGGATCGTGACCGGGCCGGTCAGCATGCCCTTCATCGGCTTGCTGGTGAGCGACTGGGCGTACTTGATCCACTCGACCGTCATCGCCTTCGGACGGCTGATGTCGCCGAACAGGATAGGCGGCTTCACGCAACGCGAGCCATACGACTGCACCCAGCCGAACTGACTGAACGCGTAGCCGTCGAGTTGTTCACCGAAGTATTCGACCATGTCGTTACGCTCGGCTTCGCCGTGCACCAGCACGTCCAGGCCCAAAGCTTCCTGCTCGCGGACGCTGCGTTCGATCTCGGCGCGCATTGCAACCTTGTAACCGGCTTCATCCAGCGCGCCGCTCTTGAACTGGCTGCGCGCATGGCGGATCGTGCCAGTCTGCGGGAACGAGCCGATCGTCGTGGTCGGGTAAGCCGGCAGATTCAGCAACGCGGCTTGCTTGTCAGCGCGCGCCGGGTAGGCGTTCTTACGCTGACCCAGAGCCGGATTGATCTTCGCGAGGGCCGCTTTGACAGCCGGGTTGTTCACACGCGGCGATGCACGGCGGGCGGCAATCGCGGCACCGTTAGCGGCCAGTTCTGCCTTCACAGAGTCGCGGCCATCGTTCAGCGCGGTAGCCAGCACCTTCAGTTCACCCAGCTTTTGCAGCGCGAAGGCGAGCCACGAGCGGACTTCCGCATCCAGCTTCTGTTCGCTTGCGAGGTCCACCGGCACGTGCAGCAGCGAGCACGACGGTGCGATCCAGAGGCGCTCGCCCAGTTGCTTCGCGACCGGCTCGAGCCAGTCCAGCACGCTGTTGAGGTCCGTCTTCCAGATGTTGCGGCCGTTGATCACGCCGAGCGACAGCACGCGGTCTTGCGGCAGTTGCGCGATCACAGCGTCGACCTCGGCGCGTGCATTGATCGCATCCAGATGCAGGCCTTGCACCGGCAGCTTGACCGCCAGCGACAGGTTGTCGAGCAACTGGCCGAAGTACGTCGCCAGCAATAGCTTCACCTTGCTGTTTGCGAGAGCCTGGTAGGCTGTGACATACGCTTGCTGCCATTCGGCAGACAGTTCGGTCACGAGAATCGGCTCGTCGATCTGCACCCATTCGGCGCCTTGCGCTGCCAGCGTGGCGAGCAGTTCAGCGTAGACTGGCAGGAGACGCGGCAGCAGGGCCAGCTTGTCGGAATCGTCCTTGGCCTTGCCGATTGCCAGATAGGTGACGGGGCCGATGATCACCGGCTTGGCCTTGACGCCTTGTGCCTTGGCTTCGCCCAGTTGTTCGAGCAGACGCGACGCATCCAGCTTGAATTCGGTGCCGGCGCTGAACTCGGGGACGATGTAGTGATAGTTGGTGTCGAACCACTTGGTCATCTCACCGGCGGCAACACCACCGCAGCAGGCGGCGTGGTCCTCGGCACCCTTTGCCGAACGGCCGCGGGCGACGCGGAAGTAGTTGTCGAGGGTATCGCCGTGAAAGCCTTGCACTCGTTCCGGCAGGTTGCCGAGGGTGAAGCTCATGTCCAGCACCTGGTCGTAGAAGGCGAAATCGCCGACGGCCGCGAAGCCGAGGCCGGTCTGGTTTGTCCAGTGACGCTCGCGCAGCTGCGCGCCCAGCGCCTTCAGTTCGCCGAGCGAGGACTCGCCTTTCCAGTAGGACTCGAGCGCGAATTTCAGTTCGCGCTTTGCGCCGATACGGGGAAAGCCTAGATTGTGTGTCGTTGCCATCGTGTCGCCTTGATTCGGTCAGGTTGCGGATTAGAGCATCCTAACGAAGGCGTCTTATGAAGTAAAATGGTGATAATTCAACTAACCATTACTTTCGCTCATGTGCAATCATGCTTGAGAGAATTCATCTGGCCATCGTCCAGGCCGTGGACAAGCACGGCTCGCTGACCGCCGCCGCGGAAATCCTCTGTGTGACGCAATCGGCACTCAGCCACTCCATGAAAAAGCTGGAGCAGCAACTGGGTACGGATATCTGGTTGCGCGAGGGGCGCAGCCTGCGCTTGACCCAAGGCGGTCAATACCTGCTTGCGGTTGCCAATCGATTGCTGCCGCAACTGGATCTCGCCGAGGAGCGCCTTAAACAGTATGCACAGGGCGAGCGGGGCGCGTTGCGCATCGGCATGGAGTGCCATCCTTGCTATCAGTGGCTGCTCAAGGTGGTTTCGCCCTATCTCGCGCGCTGGCCGGACGTGGATGTCGACGTCAAGCAGAAATTCCAGTTTGGCGGGATTGGCGCGCTGTTCGGCTATGAGATCGACCTGCTCGTGACACCAGATCCGCTCTACAAGCCGGGCTTGCGCTTCGAACCGGTGTTCGACTATGAGCAGGTCTTGGTGGTGAATCGCGAGCATCCGCTTGCCAACGTCGAGTATGTGAAGCCGGAGCAGTTGACGCGGGAGGTGCTGGTGACTTACCCGGTAGAGACCGACCGGCTCGACATCTATAATCAGTTTTTGATGCCGGCAGGTGTCACGCCGCGGCGCCACAAGGCGATCGAGACGACCGACATCATGCTGCAGATGGTGGAAAGCGGCAGGGGCGTTGCGGCGCTGCCGCGCTGGCTGGTGGAAGAATATGCCGGCAAGATGAACCTTGTGCCGGTGCGGCTTGGGCGAAAAGGCATCGCCAAGCAGATTTTCCTGGGCGCCCGCGAAGCCGACATTGAAATTGATTACCTCAAGGCCTTTATCGAGCTGGCGCGCATGCCGGCGGTGGCTTTGACCGAAACACAGGACACGCCATGACACAGTCTCCAGAACGCAAGCCGCTAGCGTTGCCCAACGGACATCGCAAGGTTTTGCTGCATTCCTGCTGCGCGCCGTGTTCGGGCGAAGTGATGGAAGCCATGCAGGCGTCGGGGATCGACTTCACGATCTTCTTTTACAACCCGAACATCCATCCGCTCAAGGAATACGAACTGCGCAAGAACGAGAACATCCGTTTCGCGGAGCAGTTCGGCATTCCGTTCATCGACGCTGACTACGACCGCGACAACTGGTTCGAGCGGGCGCGTGGCATGGAAAACGAGCCGGAGCGCGGGGTTCGCTGCACCATGTGCTTCGATATGCGGTTCGAACGTACGGCGCTCTATGCGCATGAGCACGGCTTTCCGGTCATCACCAGTTCGCTGGGCATCTCGCGCTGGAAGAACATGCAGCAGATCAACGACTGCGGCGTGCGCGCGGCCGGGCATTA
>Ga0302228_10001021_pt1 | contig 21542 bp, 14 predicted proteins | sample II_Palsa_N1_2_FD_193519 | JGI IMG/M metagenome (GOLD analysis project Ga0302228, IMG submission 193519) | Peat permafrost microbial communities from Stordalen Mire near Abisko, Sweden - II_Palsa_N1_2 | ecosystem: Environmental > Terrestrial > Soil > Palsa > Peat permafrost | place: Sweden...
GATCCTCCACGGGTTCACCGTGTTCGTCCAGCGCACGCGGGTAATGGACTGGGTCGTTCTTGATCCAGGTGGGCACGTAATGCATCTGCCCGTTTTTCCAGCTGCCAAACCAGAGCAAGATCAGACGCACGCCATGTTGGCGCGACTGATCGATCAAGGCATCGATATTGGTGGTATCGAAATGCCCGGATTGGGGTTCGAACTGCTCCCAGTAAACGGGTGCTTCCAAAGTATTTGCATGCAGCGCTTCCACGCTGGGCCAGATGCTTGGAAGTATCTCGGGCCATGCGCTGGAGTTGTGCAGTTGGGCGGCCATGACGGTATAGGGTGCGCCATCGACAAAAAGCGCGAAGCGCCCCTGCTGTTGCACCAGCCTGGGTTGTTCTGTGGCCCAAGCCTGTGACGCAAGCAGGATGCTAAGGCACCCTGCCCATAGTCGTACTCGAAACATGGGAGCAAAAACCATCAATAGTCCTCGATGGCCGGCGCTTGCACCGGCCATCTGGTGCAGAGTTAAAACGTAACTTTAGAACGTAACTGTGGCACGCACCCAGTAGTAACGGCCGATCTGGTCGTAGGTATAGGCATCCGTATTGGAGTTGCTGCCCCATTGATAGAACAGCGGTGGCGTCTTGTTGGCAAGATTGTCGATGCCCGCCGACAGGGTGGTGTGATACTTGGTGAAGTCGTAGCTCGCCGAAACGTTGTTGTACGTATAGGCACCGATCTTGTGTTCGACACCCGGAATGCTTTCGTCGGCGGAATAGCCCTCGGAGAGATCGTCGCTGCCTACCCGGGTACGGCCGATATAACGCATCGTCCAGCTGGCGCCCCAGTTGCCGAGTTTCCAGTTGAGCGTACCCAGGCCGCGCCAGCGAGGGAACTCGCCGTACACCGAGCAATACGAACCGGCGCAGTGAGTGACTGCCACACTGGAATCGCCCGGCGCGGTATCGACGTCGTAGCGCGCCGTGTAGGTGCTGTTGAGGCTGACCGCAAACTTGCCATAAGTATCGGTGGCGAAGCTGTACTGGATCGTTGAGTCAATACCCTTGGCGGCCGTCTGCCCAAGGTTGACGGTCGGCAGATTGATGTAGGTGATCTGCCCGTTGCCGGCGCGATGGATCAGGCTGCAGAGTTTTTCGCTGTAGTAGCACTCGTTGAGAATCGTACTGGGATCGAGGCCATCGACGATGGTGTCGTTGAGGTTGATGCGCCAGACATCGGCACTGAACGACAGACCCGGAAGCCAATGAGGATCGTAGACAAGGCCGAAGTCGAACGACTTGCCGTACTCGGGCTTGAGATCGTAGCCGGCAGCGACCGACCCCGAACTCTTGACACCTAGCTGCGCGTTGTTCTGCTGGAAGCTGCCATCGGTAGGAACGTTGGCGCATGCGGCGGCATGACCACCGGTATAGCCATCGCAGATATCGGTTGCGGCATAGGCACCACCCGACGTTCCCGAATAGAGTTCGCTGATATTGGGCGCACGGAACACTTGCGAAACCGTGCCGCGTAGCAAGAGATCAGCGACTGGGCGCCACTCGAGCGCGACCTTGCTGTTGGTGGTCGACCCCGACACGCTGTAATCGGAGTAGCGCGAACCGATATCGACGTTCAGCGAATAGAAGAACGGCTTCTGCGACAACACCGGAATCAGTGTTTCGACGTAGGCCTCCTTGACGTTGTAGCTGCCGCTGAGCACTGTGCCGCAGTCTTCCACCACGCCGCACAGGCCAGCGTAGTCGCCGTCGCTGATGGCGGTGGCAATCGGCGTGTCGGTGGTATCAGACTGCGATTCCTTGCGATACGAGAAACCTGCGGCCAGACTTACCGGGCCGGCGGGAAGATTGAACAATTCGCCGTTGGCGCTGACCTCGGCTTGCTTCATCGTATAGCTGTATTCGGTGACCGGATTGACGATCAGTTTCTTCAGCGCAGCAATTGTCGTGGGATCGTTGATGTTGAAAATATTGATCGGCGTGCAGCCGGAAATCACGTTGCCGGCGGAGCCGCACTTGACTACACCATCGGTATCCTTGAACGAGGGTCCGATCGCCTCCTCAAGACCTGCGTAATCGATAAAGCCTTCGTTTTCGGTCTTCTGCTTGACCTTGGCGTAGTTGATATCGGCATTCCACTGCCAGCTACTATCGCCAAAGTTGCCCTTGATACCAGGCGTTACCTGCAGGTTATAGGTCTGGCTGGCGAAATCGCGATTGCCTAGTGAGGTCAGGCGCGTGTTGAGATCGTTATAGCTTTCTCCAGTGCTGCGGTCGGTACCGAAATTGACACCGAAGGGATTGTAGTAGCTGTTCTTGGAGACAAAGAAATCGTCGGAGTTCGCGAAGATCGGCACCGGCGCAATGATCGAGGACGACGAGGTCTTGTTGTAGAAGACGTTGGCGTAGGCATCGACATTTGGCGTGATCTTGAAGTCGCCGACCAACGAAAGGTTGGTGCGCTCCTGCGGAGTCTCGACCAGGTTGTAAGGCTGGTAGTTGTACGAATCGGCCGAGGTATACGTGTGGTAGTCGGCCAGTGTGGTGGCGCCAGTTACGCCGCTGTTGAGAGTCACATAGGTGCCGTTGGCGTTCTCGACCAGACCCGTGGGTGTGGCTGACGAACCCAGGTGAACTACGCTGCCGTTATTCAGAGCAAGCGCATACTTGGAAAAGCTGCGGTCGCTGGAAGAAATGCTGTTCTGGCTCTGTTGACTGGCGCCGACCAGCAGGTTCCAGCGGTCGCCGGAGATGCCGCCCATCGCGCTGAAGTTGCGCCGGTTGCCATCACCATGCGAGCTGATGCCGTAGTCGCTGGTCAGCTGCACGCCCTTGTAGTGATCCTTCAGGATGAAGTTGACCACACCACCGATGGCGTCGGAGCCATATACCGACGAGGCGCCATCGCTCAGCACCTCGATACGATCGATCATGTATGAGGGAATGATGTTGACATCGTCGTACGCCAGACGGTGACCGTTGACCAGAATCAGCGTGCGATTGGAACCGAGGCCTCGCAAAGACACTGTCGATGCGCCCGTGCCGCCCCCATTGTCGATGCCTGGGTTGGTGGCATTGCCGGCGATCGACGGCAGTTGCTGAATCAAATCGCCGACGGTTGGCTTGCCACTGGCAGCGATCTGCGCGCTGTCAATCGTCACGACGGGATTGGAGGTTTCGGTATCCACTCGACGGATCAGCGAACCAGTGACCGTCACGGCGTCAAGATTCTTGGTGCCGCTCTTGGCGGCATCGCTGTTGTCCTGCGTGGTACTTGTGTCCTGAGCGTGCAGGGCGACGCTGCCCATCAATCCAACAGCGAGAGCGGTCCGCACCGCACACGTGATTAGCGAAGGGCGTCGACATGGCGGATGGTCGTTCAGGATGGTAGATACATTGAGCATGATGTCCTCACTTGAATGGGTAAATGGGTGGCTGGCTTGGGGGACGCATGCCTGGATCGGTAGATTCGGCGACACGGTTTTGCATCCATGCATGCTCCGCCGTAACGCCCCGAATTTCGGAACGACGGGCATGAAGATTTCACGTTTGCGAGCAGGCGCAGCGAGTGATCGCCAGCGATGCTCTGTCATGACGTGGACGATGAGTTGCGCATGAGCGCAGAACCTCGCCGATTTTCATTTAGCCGTCTTTATGACGACCTAAAAGATTCTTCGATCGCTAGCCGTCAGCGGTCGATATATCCTGGAATTTCCAGTAAACCGCATAGCGCTCAGCATGAATTTCATTCAGCGGCGCAACGGTCAAAGTGCCTTGACGGGTTGTTGCTTCGAAACGCAGCTCACTCGTCGAGAGCGCGCGTAGCCAGTTGATATCCTGCGTCGCGCTGGCAAAAATCTCCGGCGCAGGCTGTGCCTTCGGTTCGGGATTCGGCGCAGCGTCATAGCCGCAGTACTGCATTGCGTGCGTCAGCCCTGAACTGCCTAGTCGCGCAGCGAGTACCAGCGGTCCGTAAAGCACCGCGCGCTGATCGTCATCACCGGGCAACGCTTCGCTATGAAGTTGCATCGGTAAATCGAGCTCGATGCGATCGCCGTTTCGCCATTCGCGGCGCAAAGTCAGATAGCTTCCCGCCGAGGCGAACACGCCAAGCGTTTCGCCGTTCACGCGCACGGCGGCATCCGGCCCGATCCATTCGGGGATACGCAAATGGATCGCGCGATGTGTCGGCGCTGTCAGGCCCAGCGTAAAGCGCGTCAATGGCTCGCGCGGAAATATCGTTTCCTGGCGCAGCGTCAGCTGCTCCTGCGGCCAGCTCAATTCGGAGGCGATGAACAGGTTGACGTAAAGATCCTGCCCCTCGTGAAAATAGATGCTGTCATTGAAGCGGGCAAACTCTTCGGCACCGGAACCGGTGCAACACCAAAAGGAATCGGTGGGCGAGTTGTAGAACTTGTTGGCGCCGGGCTGCAACGGGTAGTAGTAAAGCTTCATGCCATCGGCATCTTGTGTGCCAAGGCGCGCGTTGTAGAGCGTGCGCTCGTAGTAGTCGAAGGCGCGCGGGTCACCGTTCCAGGCGTAGACGTGACGAGTGAGTTTGAGCAGGTTGTAGGCCACACAGCACTCGGCGGCGTAGAGGCCAAGCTGGCCTTTCAGATCACCGGGGCCGGTTTTCCAGAACTCATCGTTGCTGGAGCCACCGGTGGCATAGCGGCGCTGGGTGGTTACCGTCTCCCAAAAGAATTCCACTATGCGTCGATAGCGTGGGTCGCCGGTCAATTCGTAGCGGCGCGCGGCGCCGATGATCTTGGGAATCTGGGTGTTGCTGTGCAGGCCCTGTAGCTCATCGCGATGTGCCGCCAGCGGATCAAAAAGCGAGGCTTGATCGAAACGATGCGCGGCATCCATGTAGCGGCCGTTGCCGGTAATCGCATACAACTCATACATCGAGTCGTTCATGCCGCCGTACTCGGTTTTCAGGATGTGCGCGAGTTCGGCATCGGAGAAGCCGTTGAGCCAGCGCACTGTCCAATTTCCGATGCCGGTGGCCACGGCCAGCGCCTGCTGATTGCCGGCGTGCCGGTACATATCGAGCATGCCGGCCTGAATCTTGTGAATGGTGTAGAACGGTGCCCAGACTTTCTGGCCGCTGCTGAGGCGATCGAAAAAGCTTTCCGGGAAGGCGCTCAAATAACCGTTGGGCTGTTGGCACGCTGCCAGCAGCGAAACCAGCTCGTCGCCCCGCGCCTTGAGTACTTTATCGCCCTGGCTGGCGTAGGCGAGCGCTACCGCGGACAGATAGTGGCCGCCGCTGAAGTGGCCGCGCAATTCACAATCGGGTTTTTCCCAGCCGCCCAGCGCTATCGCACTGGAGGGCCGTCCGGCTTGTAGCTGAAAGCTTCGGGCGAGCCTGTCGACGGGCAGACTGTGCAGATAGTGCAAATTGACTGCTGCTGCGGTGGCGAAATCCCCGTCAAGTAGCTGCACCTGGTTCAACGGAAAGTCGTACATGCTTTGCACGGGCTTTTCGCGTGATGCTACTGCTGTCGCTGCGACGGTGGTGTTGGGGTCGGCTACATCGGGAGTGAAGGCGCGCGTCGCGGGTACGACCACAGCAGAGGCAAGCATGGCTGCGGCGCCTTTGATAAACCTCCTGCGTTGGTCGATGTTGTCGTGCATGCCACTCCCCGAATCTGCGCTGCGCCATCTGGTCAAGATGTAGCGCGTTCATTGACTACCCTCGATAGTCAATTTCATCGTGCCGTCACACAGGCGTCGCGTCTTGTGTCATTTGGGGGAGTTGAATGCGGAATTCCGCATAGTTTTCGCGAGCGGCTGTAACGATACGCTGGAGATACGTATTTCTTGCTGGCAGAAATCGTGCGGGATATGGCCGTCTGCGATGATCGTGGCGTCTGTATGTTGTGGTCATCGAAACGAGTTATCGCCAACCCGATAGGCTTGGCGACGATCTTGCTGGGAGACACGCTGTGCGGTTTTCTGAAATCGCACAATGGGAGCCGCACACTGGTGCCGCATCAGGCATGGCGACCAGGCATGGAGAGGTGATGTGTCAGACGAAGCGGGCGCGCACCTCGATGCGCTGACCGGGCTTGCCGCGTATGCGAATGGCGGCATCTCGGTGTTCGGCGGCATCTGAGGCAACGCCATCCAGATGCACTTCGATCAGACGTTTGCCAGCGGGCACGCGCAAGCTCAGCCACGTGTCTTTGGGGCTGCCGCCATCAGGCAGGGTCAATTCGCCTTCGATGACATTGCTACCCGTGCTCTGTAACCGGAAGCTGACTTTGCCCCAGCGCGTTGGCGCGCGTTCAATGCCGACAGATTTGCCACTGGCCATCCACGTGCGGGGAATCGCTCGGCCCAGATAGAGTGTTTCTCCAGCGCTGTCGTCGAACACCATGGTCCAGCGCAGCAACAACGGAATGGTCATCTGCGCAGGTATGCAGAACAGCGGCATGCCGCCGCTGATGTCGGAGACTTCACCGGCGGTCCAGCTTCCCGGCGTATGCGCATGATGGCGATGGGCGTAGAGGAAAAGCAGGTATTCGTCGATACGCCCAAGCCGCAGCAGCTGCTGCGCGTAGCCGTAGGAAATGAAACCCAGGATATCGCGACTGTCCTTGTCGACTGGGCCAATATTTGCGACGACACCGATACTGGTGGCGCCGTGGCCGCGCATGCAGTCGATCACCAGATGAGCGAGATCATCGGGTAGCACGTCGGCTTGCAGCAACTCGGCGTAGGCCCGGTGCGGCCATTGCTGTTCACTGGGATTCTCCTTGGCCAGCGATTCGCGGAAGGTCAGTTTTACCCCGGGTAGCGGCCCAACATAGGGCGGCTTCAGATCATGGCGAATATTGGCGCGCAGCGTACGTACGGTCTGTTCGCGCAAGCTGTCGGCGCGCCGCTTCCATTCGTGCGCGTCCTTCGTCTCGCCAGCAACAAAGGTCGGCCACACGTTTGCCAGATCGTGCAGTCCACGCGCAGCCATGGCACTGTTGGCGTAGTACGGTTTCCACCAAAGCGTGGGATCCGGAAACAGGCAGGCATCGGATTCGTTCCAGCCGTGGATCAGGCCGTAGCCGGGATCATTGCTGGCAAGCTTCAGACTCTCGTCGTGAAGCTCCAGCAGAATCTGCGCAGTGGCTTCGATCTTCGCCCTGTGCTTCAGAATCAGTGCACGATCACCGGTGTAGTTGAAATAGCGCGCCAGCAGCGACAGCGTCAGGCCAAATTGCGCGGTTTCAGCGCCGCGCATGTTGATCATGCCGTCAGCCTGCACGAAATCGCTGAAATATTCGTCCAGTACGGCGGCAGCCTGTTCGAAGCGACCCCATTCGAGGTTGGCGTAGAGCGAGCTGGTGAAGGTGTCCTGGAAGCCGTCGTATTCGTTGCCGTAGTAGTCGCGATCCACCGCACCGTATTTCGGATACGTGCCGTCGGGGCGCACCACCAGTTCGCGGGCAAATGCGTAATGCGCCATATCGTTCCAGCCTGGCGTGGGTATGGAAGCGACGCTGGTTCCGCTCAGTTCGGCCTGCCAGTAATCGTGAAAACGCAGCAGGGCCGCATAGAACGTTGCCGGTTCCGGTGGCAGTCGCCGTGGTGGATAGCTGGGATAGCTGTGGCCATAGGAGACTTTGCTGATCGCACCGTGTTCGACCAATGCAGTGCGATGCCAGGTCTGCATCACGAATCGATCAGTAGCATCGACATCGGCAAACACCAATACGTCGTACCAGCGCCCCTCGTCGATCGGCACCACTTTATGCACGGCCGGCATCCAACCACCCAGCAGGCCTTCGCGGCGGCGGGCGACGCGTTTTGGATCGTGCAGTTCGGCGAATATCTGGTCGGAGTGATAAGTGCGGGTACTCCCGGAGGTATACACCGGCATCGTGTCCGCGCATTGCCGCGTGCCAATGAAGGTCGTCCAGGGCAGGCGCCCGTAATAGTTCTCGGGGTTGAGCAGCGAGGCGACCGGCGGTGCAGCCAGGCGTACCTGCGTCTCGTCGGGCTCGCCGTGCGCCAGCAGGTAATCGGCCAGCAAGTCGGCTTCGGCCACCGCAATGTCAGCCAGCTTCATGCCGAAGTAGGGCACGCCGTCGGCGGCAAAGGACGGTTCCGTGCGCTTGCCCAGGACGCAGGCCACATCACCACAGACCAGCGTCAGCTCGCCATCGGGATGACTGAGGTTCTCGAATACCTGCCAGTCAAGATTGGCCTGCTTGAATGAGCCCAATGCATGGTGGCCGCTCGTTGAGATACTGGCCAAAGGGATACGTATCGGTGACGGCACGGGTTTGCCAGCGGCTGCCGGCAGCGGCGATGCGTCGGCGATCTGGTCGCGCCCGGAAACGCAAAGTCCGACCGCTGCACCGGTCGCAGCGAGGCCCTGGAGAAAGCGTCGACGATCCATGGGTTCTCAATACTCCACCGAATGATGCGGAATCATTACGTTCTTCAAAAAAAGGGGCCCGCGCATAGGAGAGTTCGCGTCTCCAAGAGGGGAGGTTGGAGGTATGAAAATGCGCGGTCCCTAAATTAATGATGCAACGCGAATGAGCGTTGCATCTTGTCGAATTCATTCGCGGGGCATGCGGATTTGTGCATAGGCCATGGTCATGGCATGTTGCCATGGACGGCCAGATGCTGAGATCCGCGGCATCGCCAGTCGGTGGCTCCGGCAGCAAACGCAGAAAGCAGGTGTCTGGCGGATTTGCTAATCGTCGTCTTCATTGCCCAGATTCAGCTGGGAAGATGGCAGGCCGGTATAGGCACCCCAGTAATAAATGAGCAGGGCAATGAGGGTGACCATCAGGGAGTCCCATGGGTGTCCGATGATGCCTTTTCCACCAAACGTGCCGAGATAAGAGGCGACGATGATCAAGGCATAGAAAGCGATCAGCCACAGCGACGAATACACCTCTCTGGCAAGCAGCTTGCGGTCGGCGCGCGCGCCGAGCTTGCAAAGAATATAAATGACGAACATGCCGAGCTGCAGTCCGAGCAGCCATGACACGGTAGTCCATCCCGACCAGTAGACAATCAACGCCGCCACGATAAATGACAGCGGACCCAGTACGGCGAAACCATGCACGAGGAAAGGACGGGGCAGTCCGGGTGCGCTTCGACGCAGCGCGGCGACCGTGATTGGCGCGACCGCATAGCTCAGCACCAGCGCGGCGGAAACGACACTGATCAGCGCTTCCCATGAGGGGAACGGCAGCGTCCAGAAAATGGACAGTCCAAAGGTCAGCCATAGCGCCGGCCGCGGTATACCCGACTGGCTGTCAATCCGCGTAAACACCTTGAAAAATGAGCCGCTGCGCGCCCAGCCATAGATAACGCGCGGCGTGGCATTCATGTAGATATTGCCGGTACCACTGGGCGAGATCATGGCATCGGACACTACCAGCACAGCCAGCCAGCCGATGCCCAGCGCCAGAGCGATATCGTGATACGGCAACGAGAATTCCGTGCCGATGGCGTTCCAGCCGTGTGCGAGCATAGCGACGGGAATGCTGCCGAGAAAAGCGATCTGCAGCAGCACATAAATGACGGTAGAAAGCACTACCGAGAGAATCAGAGCGATGGGAATCGTGCGCTGCGGATCACGTACTTCGCTGGCCACCGAGATGATCGGCGTGAGTCCGAGGTAGGCGAAGATAATGCCGCCGGCGGAAACGGCGCCTTCCACACCGGCAAAGCCAAACGGTGCAAAGCCGTGCACCTGCATGTTGTGCGGCTGAAAGTGCGTCAGCAGCACAATGATCACCAGCAGCGGAACGATGAATTTGAAGATGCTGATGATGTTGTTCGCCTTGGCGAACGTCTTCACGCTGAAGTAGTTGAGCAGAAAGAACACTGTCAGCAGGACCAACTGCACGATCCAGCCAAACGGGGTTGGATCGCCGGTGCCGCTCTTGCTCAGCGAGGGAAACCAGGCGGCGGCATACTGGCGACAAGCCACAGTCTCGATCGCGATCAAGCTGGAAAACGCGATCAGCGTGATGAATCCCATCAACGAACCAAGCAAAGCCCCGTGCGAATATCCCGGATAACGCACCACGCCTCCGGCACGAGGTAACGCAGCGCCAAGCTCGCAATAGACCAGGCCGAGCAGCAGCACGGCAGCTCCACCGATCAGCCAGGACACGATGCCTGCCGGTCCGGCGATGGCGGAAACATGACTGGCCGAAAACAGCCAGCCAGAACCGAAGATGGCGCCAAGGCCGATAAGGGTCAGGTCGATCAGGCTGAGTTGTTTCTGAAACTTTCCCTGGCGAGGCATTAGGTCATCCGGGTGATGCGTGAGTGTCGCCGGTCAGGGCGATGGCGTGGCGTAAGGCGACTTGCCACCGCTGGCGATGAACTGGTCAATGCGTTCATTGAGTACCGGTAGCGGCACCGAGCCTGTGGACAACACAGCGTCGTGAAACGCGCGAATGTCGAACTTCTGGCCCAGCGCCTTTTCGGCACGAGTGCGGTCGTCGCGTATTGCCATTTCACCCAGGTAATAGGACAGCGCCTGCGCCGGCCAGGCGATGTAGCGGTCCACTTCGGTTTCGATCTCGTGGTCGGCCAGTGCGGTGTTCTCGCGCAGATAATCCTGCGCCTGCTGGCGTGTCCAGTGCAGGTGATGCAAGCCGGTATCGACGACCAGACGCGCCGCGCGCCACGCCTGATAGCTGAGATAGCCGAATTGTTCGTACGGCGTGTGATAGATGCCCATCTCCTGACCGAGGTATTCACAGTAAAGCGCCCAGCCTTCGCCATAGGCCGAGATATAGCTGTAGCGGCGAAAGTCGGGAAGACCGGTCGTTTCTGCAGCGAGTGGCATCTGCAGGGCATGACCTGGCGAGGACTCGTGGAGGGTCAGGGCGGGCAGCGAATACAGTGGGCGCGAGGGCAGGTTGTAGGTATTGACCAGATAGATGCCCGGACCACCGCGACCACCCGTGTAAATCGGTGCCAGATCGGGCGGTACCGGTTCGATCGCAAAGCGACGTCGCGGCAGCCGGCCGATATAGTCGCCGACCTTGCCGTCCACCTGCTTGGCAATCCACGCCGCGTCCTTCAGCAGTTCGTCCGGGGTCTTGGCATAGAACTGCGGATCGGTACGCAGGAAATGCAGGAAGTCGGGGAAGCTGTCCTTGAAGCCGGTCTGCTTGATCGTATCGAGCATCTGCTGATGGATGATGGCCATCTGCTGCAGACCCAGCGCGTGAATAGCGTCGGGACTCATGTCCAGCGTGGTGTATTCGAGGATTTGCGCCCGATAGAACGCCTTGCCGTCAGGTAGATCCTCGGCTGCGATATCGGTGCGTGCGTGCGGGATGTACTCCTTTTGCATGAAAGTAAGCAGCTTGACGTAGGCAGGAATCACCTGACCGTTGATCGTTGCCAGTGCCTCGGCACGCAGCTTCGCCTGCTCGGCGGCGGGAATGGTCGCCGGCATCTGCTTGAAAGGAGTGTAGAAAAGATTCTTCTCGCCGGGTGCATCGACGATGTCGCTGATCGACTGGGTACGCCCCTGCAGAATGATTTTCGGCTGGCTGAATCCCCGTGCAAGGCCAAGTCGCATATTGGCGGTCTGCTCGCCGAAATAGCGCGGTATGTCACGCAGCTTGCCCAGATAATCCTCGTAGCTTTGCGCGTTGGTATAGGTGGCGCGCGCGGTAAAACCCAGATCGCTCCAGAAGCCGGAGTCGCTGTTGAAAGGCATTTGCCAGGTCTTGAAGCGCTGGTCGCTCAACAGCACCTGGATCTGCTGCTTGTAGACGGCGTAATTGACCTGATCCTCGTCGGACAGTTGGCTGCGGGGAATCGCGTCGAGCGTCTTGAGCACCGTGGCCCAGTAGTTTTCGCGCATCGCCTGCGTGGCGGCATCGACTTTGGGCAGGTGGCTTGCTGCCTGGGCCGGGCCGTCCTCGTCGTCGGCGCCGGCAAATTGCAGCTGACGCCATTGCCACTCGCTGGTATAGAGGTCATGGAAGCGCTTGCCTGCATTGTCTGCCTTGCTGCCCGCATGAGCGGCATCGGACGACGGGCCGATCGGTTGCACCGATGTTTCCACCATCGCCGCCATGGCCATGTTGCTGCCCAACAGGAGCTGCAGACCGAGGCCGCAGCAGATCAATTTCAATGGCATCAAGGTATCCGGGCGGTCATGGCATGGGTATTCGGCGATATGGTGTGGCTTCCATGCTCGCCGCCAGGTGGCGCGGCGTATAGAAAACATTGTTTCCGCACTATGCGGAATTGAGCATAGTTGTGATGCCGAAGATAGCTGAAGGCTAGCTGCGTCATCAGGGTGCTGCAAAGGGTTCGTCGATGGCGGGCGAAGGCGCGGTAAACCAGGACGCCCCGTTTTCGGTCACGTAAAAGTGATCCTCCAGCCGGATGCCGAACTCCCCGGGTACCACGATCATCGGCTCGTCGCTGCAACACATGCCAGGCGCGAGCGCGGTCTCGTTGCCACGCACCAGATACGGTGTTTCGTGGATGCTGAGCCCGCAGCCATGGCCGGTTCGATGAGGTAGGCCGGGCAGCCGATAATCCGGACCCAGACCCGCTGCCTCGAGTACTCGTCGTGCGGCGGCGTCCACATCGCCGCAAGCCACGCCCGGCCTTACCGCTTCGAAGGCAGCGCGCTGCGCCGCCTGTTCCAGTGACCAGATCTGCGCCTGCGCCACACTGGGTCGGCCGAAGATGTAGGTGCGTGTGATGTCCGATTGATACCCTTCCACACTGCAGCCGGTGTCGATCAACACCAGCTCGTTTTCTTTCAGCCGCTGCTCGCCGGGTATGCCGTGCGGATAAGCGGTTGCGTGACCGAATTGCACGATGCAAAAGGTCGAGCCGCCATCGGCGCCCAGCGCACGGTGGGCGTGGTCGATGAATCGCCGGATTTCATCGGTGCTGATGTCTTCATGCATCAGCCCGGCGGTCAGTCGATGTACTTGCAAGGTCATCGCCGTGGCCTGGCTCATCAGGGCCAGTTCGGCCGACGATTTTTGCATACGACAGCCATCCACGACCGGGCTGCCGTCAACCACCTCGCAACTGCCCACGACAGCACGCAACCGCTCGTAAATCAGAAACGATGCCGCGGGATCCAGCGCCAGACGGCGAATGCCATGCGCAGCGAGAAGGTCTGCCACACATTGCTGGGGATCGTCGTGCTCTTCCCATAGCCGTGTTTGTGCCGGGATCTTCAACGCGTGTCGCAGCGAGCCCTCCTCGAACGCGGGGCACAGTACAAACGGATCACCTTTCAGGGTCAGCAGCATGGCAACCAGGCGTTCGCTTGCACCCCACGATATGCCAGTGAAGTAACGCAGTGAATGACCGGCGGTAATCAGCAACGCCTCATCACCACGCAGGCGCATCAGTCGTCGCGCCTGCTCCAGGCGGTGCTGATATTCCTCTGCGCCAATGGGGGCCGCCCGCTGTGTCCAGGGGCTGAGTGTAGTCTCAGCCTCATCGAGGGTGAGGCCGCCAATCTGTCGACCTGCTGGCAGCACTGCGTTCATGCGTGGTCACCGATATCGCGCTCGGTCCAGCGACCATCGACCCGGCGCTGAACACTTGTCACGTTGCGATCGCGCAGTTCGATCGGCAGCAGCGTATCGGGGACGTTGTCGTAGCTGTGCAGGGCGGTGAAACGATGAATCGCCGCCGGCATGCCCACCGAGGTAAAGCCCGGGTGGCTGGTACTGGGGTACGGACCACCGTGATTCATCGCGGGACTGACCGCTACGCCGGTCGGCATCTTGTTGGCAATCAACCGACCGACCTTGCCTCGCAGAACAGGCGCGATGGCTGACCAGGCAAGGTCATCACTGCCGTTCGCGGCGCGGTAGAGCGTACCTGTGAGGTTACCTTCAAAAGCGCCGGCGACGCTCGCCATGACACTGCTGTCAGCAGTACGTACGAGCAGGCTGACCGGCCCAAAAGCCTCGGTCTGCAATACATCGGCGTGCGCGATAAATACGTTTGCATCAACACTGAGCAGAGTCGGTTGATGACGATAACCATCGCCATCGCCGATGTTTCCACCGGCCAGCAGTTCGGCGCCTGCCGTCAGCAGCACAGCAACCGTGCGACTGAGTGACTCTTGCACACCGCGGGAAAACAACGGCCTGGGCGTGGCGGTGGCGAAGTGCGTCGTTGCAGCGGCAACAAACGCATCGCCATTGCCCTGTGCCGGCACCACCACGACGCCGGGGTTGGTGCAGAACTGGCCGCTGCCCATCACGCATGAGGCGAAGAATTCCTGCGCCAGTGCTTCGCCGCGTTCGGCCAGCACGCCGGGTAGCAGGAACACCGGATTGATGCTGGAAAGCTCGGCATAGACCGGTATCCCGGCCTTGTCAGCCGCAGCTTTCAGCGCCAATCCACCAGCGCGGCTGCCGGTAAAGCCGATCGCGCCCAGTCGTGCATCGCCGGCCAGTGTCAATCCGAGTGCGTTGTCGAAGTGATAGAGCATTTGCACGGCTGCTGCAGGCAGACCGCTATCGATCAGCGCCTGGTACGCCAGCTGGGCCAGCCGCTGACTTGTTGCTGGATGGGACGGATGTGCCTTGGCGATTACCGGATTGCGTGCGGCGATGGCCGATGCGAAATCGCTGCCTGCGATGGCGTTGAAGGCGAACGGAAAATTGTTGGGGCCGAAAATCAGCACGGGTTTGCCGAGCGGCGCGCGGTGCGCACGCAGCCCGGCCTGGGTATCGATAACCGGATCTGTCCAACCGTAGTGACGTGCTGCGCTGGCCGCCTGACGAAGCTGGCCGCTGGTGCGCGGCAATTCCACCGAGCGCAGTCGTGGTTCGACCGGCAGGGCGGTTTCGGCATGTGCCAATGCGACCAGCGTGTCGGCGTCGGCGTCGATCGCTGCCGCGTACGCATCGAGAAAATTGGCAATGCGGTCAGCGGGCGACGCGGCCAGTTCATCCGCAACGGCCTGCGCTGATGCGATGGTCGATTCGATATCTTCCGCACCGCTGACGGGAAAGCTCGGCCCGATGGCCGTGGCGCGCGTCGGATCTTCGGCCCGGAAACTGCCCTGCGGATCGAGCGATGCGCGCCAGCAACCGCCGACCAGCACATTTTCCGATGCACTCATTTCAGAGGCTCGGCTTGGTGGCAATGGCGTGATCGATCACCTTGAGTGCCGCTTCGCGCTCGGCACCGGCGACGGGCAGGCGCGGTGCGCGCACCGTTTCGCTGCCGGTTCCGGTTTTCTCCTGCACCAGTTTGATCAGCTGTACAAAAGTCGGCACCGTGTCCAGACGCAGCAGCGGCAAAAACCACGCATATAGCGACTCGGCGGCCTTTGCACCGCCGCTTTGGGCCAGTTCGAACAGCTTCACCGACTCAAAGGGATACGCATTGACCAGGCCGGCCACCCAACCAACCGCACCCATGCTGACACCCTCGACAATCGCGTCGTCCATGCCGACCAGCAGCTGCAGTCGATCACCTAGCAGAGAACGGATGGCGGCAAAGCGGCGGACGTCACCGGACGATTCCTTCACTGCCTGCAGGTTCGGAAATTCAGCAGCCAGTTCGGCCATTTGCGCCGGCGTGAAGTCGGTCTTGTAGGCGACCGGATTGTTGTAAAGCATGCAGGGCAGATCGGTAGCGCCGATCACGGCTTTTACGTGCGCACCCATCTCGCGCCAATCGGTGGAGTACACGTACGGCGGCAGCACCATCAGTCCGCCGCAGCCGAGGGCCTTGGCTTCCTTGGCCAGCTTGACGGCTTCGTCGGTGGACAGCGAAGCGATGCCGGGAATCACCGGCGCGCGGCCAGCGAGTACCTTGACCAGCGTTTTCAGGATAGCCAGCTTCTCTTCAAAGCTCAGCGTGGCTGCCTCGCCCAGCGAGCCCAGTGGCACAATGCCTTTACAGCCTGCGTCGATCAGCTGTCGGGCATGGCTGGCCAGGAACGCGTGGTCGATCGTGCCGTCAGCGTGGAAGGGGGTGGTGATGGCAGGCAGTACGCCGTGCCAGAGGGAATTGCTCATGGGTAAATCCTCAAGGTTTATTGATGGAAGAAAGATTTGTGCCGGCCAAGGTAGACAGCCGGGCAGGGAAAAGCGGCGGTCGTTGTCCGCTGCGTGGAAAACGTCCGAGCTCAGCCAGCGCACTGCCACAGATACGGCCTTGGCAGGCGCCCATGCCGCAGCGGGTGGCGAGCTTGGCGCTGCGCGCATCCGTATAGCCATCCAAAGCAGAGAGTGAAACGTCCTCGCAACGACAGACAAGAGTGTCCGGTTGTGCCAGGGCATGCACTCTTGGATCGAGTGCAAAGCACTGGTTCAGGGCGTCGGCAAAATGGCGGGCGTGCTGTCGTGACTGAAGCAGGCGATCGGCATCGGCCGTCTTACCAGCTGCCGCATGCCCGGCGATGGCACCCTCGATGCGTGCCGTGTCGCGTCCACCGATGCCGCACAACTCACCGGCCGCATAAATGCCCTCGACGCTGGTGCGCTGGTATCGATCGGTATCGACATAGGCATGAGCACCTTGCAGTTGCAGGGTGCAGCCGAGCGACTGAGCGAGTTCCACATTCGCCAGCAAGCCATAGCCGACCGCGAGCTGATCGCAGACAATATGTTCAATTCCGCGTGGACCGTCCACATCGACAGCATGCAGTTCGGTTTCGCCGTGAGCGCGACGTACGACGCTGCCACAGCGATAGGGCACACCGGCAAGCTGGGCTCGTAAACCCATGGCTTGAACTGCCTTGGCCGGCCAGCGCCACAGGCTTCGTGCAAAGCGCTGGATATTTTCAGTGGAGGATTGTTCGTAGATGCCGAGTACGTGGGCGCCATGGCGTTTTGCCGTCGCCGCGGCCGCCAGCAAAAGCGGGCCGCTGCCGGCGATTACCACGCGCCGTCCGGCCAGCGGCCAGCCTTGCTTGGCCAGCGCCTGCAATCCACCGGCACCGGTTATTCCAGGCAACGTCCAGCCGGGAAACGGCAACAACAATTCACGTGCGCCAGTCGCCAAAACGAGAGCCTGATAGTGCAATCGCCGCGCACGTTGGGGATCTTCCACCAGCAAACCGCCATCTTCGACGGTCACCACGCGCGTCTGCGCCAGCCAATCGATCGCAGGATGATCGAGCGTCCTGCCGATGCTTCGCCGAGCCAGCGCAGGCGAAGCATGTTGCACATCCTGACGCCAGACCTGGCCACCGGCGGTCATCTGTTCATCGATCAGGCCCACGCGTGCACCATGACTGGCGGCAGCATGCGCGGCGGCAAGACCCGCGGGTCCGGCACCGACGACCAGCACGTCATAGCGATCAGTCATCGCACGATACCTGCATGCCTTCGCGTACTGGCACCATGCATGCACGCCGCTGGCCAATGCCATCAATCGCGACGCGACATTCGAAGCACACGCCCATGCCGCAGAACGCAGCGCGCGGTTGTCCCGTCGTCGATCGGCGAAAAATCAACGACTGTTGAGCGATGGCTGCGGCCACGCTGGTGCCAGCTCGTGCCTCGACCGTACAGCCGTTGATATGGAGACGTATCAGCGGCGCATTCATGCAGCCACCCGCATCGGGTCATACGGACGTGGGTCGATCGCTGTGGCGCGTCCGAGCAACTGATCGATCAGTATGCGCGCGCTTCCCAGCGAAGTGGTGACACCGAGGCCTTCGTGGCCGGCTGCCACCCATACGTTGGCGTGTTGCGGAGCTCTTCCCAGGTAAGGCAGGCCGTCCACACTGACTGGACGAAAACCGGTCCAGATGCGAATGGCATCAAGTTCGCTCAAACCGGGAAGGAACTGGAGAGTGCGCGCCAGCATGCGTCGCACCATCGTCATCGAGATATCCGCGGTCTCGCTGCCGTACTCACGGGATGATCCAATAAGAATCTGCCCGGTCGGCCGTGGTTGCACATTGAAGGCCACGCTGCTGTCGTCGCTGCCGTGCGCACTGTCGGCATAACCCAGTTCAAGCAGCTGGTGATGCACGAGACCAGGATGGCGATCGGTGATCACCAAGTGACCCTTGCGGCTGCGCATCGGCAACTGCGGCAGTAGCTGCGGTAGTGCGCAGCCGGTGGCTATCAACACGTTGCCGCTGAGCTGTGTGTTATCGCTCAGACGCACGCCGCCGCTGTTCAATTGATGAGCGCGCTGGCGGTAAAGTTGGGCGCCGCGTGCCATCGCCTGACCGATGAGGTATTGCGCTACACCGGGTGGATACACCACCGCTTCGCCCGGCACCCGCATGCCGCCCGCGAGGCCCGCGGCGAGCGCAGGCTCCAGCCGATAGAGTTGCTCGGCGTCGACTTGTTCGGCGTGCACACCCGCAGCGGCCAGGTGTGCCAGTTTGTCCGGAATGCGCGCGTAGTCAGCCTGATTACTGGCAATCCACAACGTACCGCAGCGGCTGTACTCGGCCTGTGGCAGATCGACGAAGGCTTCCCATAAACCCAGTGAATAATGTGCCAGTGCCAGTTCGGCCGGGTCGTCGTCCATCGCGACCAGATGGCCCATGGCGGCGGCGGTTGCACCACCACCGATCGGACCCGGTTCAACGATCGCCACGCGCAGGCCTTCGGCGCTGGCGTAGTCGGCACAGGCAGCGCCGACGATACCTGCACCGACGATGATCAGGTCATGACTTTTCACGTAGCGCCGATGCCCCAGACCAGCGGATCGGCCTCGTCGAGCAGCAGCTGGCCTTGTGCGGTGACGTGCGCACTGCCGGTAATCCTTGGCAGCACACCCTGTGAGCCTGGTGTGTACTGTGCTTCAAAGACACTGCCCAGGATGCCGGCTTGACGCCAGACGCGCCCCGGTTCCAGCTTGCCGTCGGCGGCCAGGCAAGCCACTTTGGCGCTGGTGCCGGTGCCGCATGGCGAACGGTCGTAAGCCATGCCCGGGCACAGCACAAAATTGCTTGCATCGGCATCGTCCTGTGTGGACGCCGCATTGATCTCGATGTGGTCGATCTCGGCGCCGAGCGCACCGGTGATACCGGCTTGCTCGAGTGCGTCGCGAACCGCTTCGGTATAGGTGGTCAATCCACGCTGATGGGTCAGCGTCAATGGCAGCGGCGTGTCATTGGTAATGAAAAACCAGTTACCGCCCCAGGCGACGTCGCCGCGGACAATGCCATAACCGGGTACGTCCAGTGCGACGTCCTTGGCATGACGATAGCTTTCGACATTGTCGACAGCCACGCGCCCATCCGGATACAGCTCAACGCCCACCATGCCTACCGGTGTTTCGAGAAGATGCTTTCCGGGAGTGATGCGCTCCAGATGACGAAGTGTCTGGATCAGACCGATCGTACCGTGGCCGCACATGCCCAAGTAGCCGACGTTATTGAAAAAGATGACGCCGGCACAGGCGCTGGAATCCTGGGGAGGCAGCAACAAGGCGCCCACCATGGTGTCCGAACCGCGGGGTTCGCAAGCGATCGCCTGGCGCCACAGATCATAGTTTTCGCGAAACAGGCTGCGTCGCTCGGCCAAAGTGCCGTTGCCAAGATCAGGAAAGCCGGCAATCACTACACGAGTGGGTTCGCCGCCGGTGTGCGAGTCAATGAATTCGATGGTTTGCATGTCGCCATGCTCGCCTTCGGGAGCATAGGGCGTCTAGAAAGCCTTGTTGGTATTGAGTGCGGAATTCAGCATAGTCTTGATGTCGCCAGCGTGGTCAGTGATAAGCGAAAAAGCTTGCGGTTTGTCGTGTAAAACCATCTATTATGGGGCGTGCCAGGATCCGGCCCCATGGCGTATCCCTTTTGGCCTGGTTGTGGAGCGCTCGAATCGTATGAAGATTTCAGCCGATGAAATAGAACCGCTTTTCGATGCGTTACCGGACGTTGTGTTTTTTGTAAAAGACGTCGCCGGTCGTTACACGCATGCCAACCTGACCCTGGTCAGGCGACTGGGTCTCAAGCGCCGTGATCAAGTGATCGGCAAGAGCGTGACCGAGCTTTTCCCCTCGACAATGGGCGGCTCATACGCAGCCCAGGACAAGCGCGTTCTCGGCGGCGAACTCATCGAAAATCAGCTGGAGGTTCATATTTTCAGCAACCGTGCGCCGGGCTGGTGTCTGACCTGCAAGCGTCCGCTCATCGTGCGCGACGAAGTGCGTGGTGTCATCGGCATTTCGCGAGATCTGGGACAGCCTGATGGCCGGCACCCGACTTACGATCGTCTGCGTCGCGTACTGAACTACATGAATGAACACTACGCGGAAAGTCTGCGAGTGCGGGCGTTGGCCGAACTGGCAGCGCTTTCGATTGCTCAGCTGGAGCGACACTTTCGGCGGGTATTTCAACTGACTCCGCAGCAGGTGCTCACCAAGATACGCATTGAGGCGGCGATGCGCTCTCTTCAGGGCAACGACAGTGTCGCTTCGATCGGCCTGTCTTGCGGATTTGTCGACCAAAGCGCTTTTGCCCGCCAGTTCAAGGCGACCGTGGGCATGACGCCGCGCGACTATCGCACCATGGCCTCGGCGCCTGTTGAGAAAGAGGATCGAACGACAACGGTATCCTCAGCCAAACCTTGAAGATTGATGGCTGATCTTTGCATCAGTCGCCTAAATGACATGCATTGCTCGACCCAACGCAGATAGTCTTACGCTTGTCGGAGCTGGCGCCGCTGCTTGGCGCTCAGGGCGTATAGACATCAACGTACTCGTGTACCGGCATTTTTTCGAGCGTGGCCCGGTCGAGTGAAACATCAAGAATGGTTTGCTGGTCGACCATCATCCAAAGGACATGCTGGCAACCTTGCCGGCAGCATCAAGTCCGATGGCGAATTTCAGCATGCTACCTGGGCCAAACTGGATGACGTAATCGAACCATTTGAGGTTTGCTGCCGACCTTTGGCCCTTGAAGACGAACTTGCTCGGATGGCCATATGGCGCAAATTCACCCGCCAATCGTTTCGCAAGACCCGCCTTCATTTTTCCATTCAACCTGGCGGTCAGATTCGCAGAGATTTCGACTCCCTTTTGCAGCTGTGCAAAGACTGCCTTTGCGCTAGCTGTCACTGCGGCATCTTCACCCGGGCTCGCAAGCGCTGCCGTTGCGGCTATATCGGGGTACAGATCGTTGAAGATTGCCGTGGTGATCATCTCGCCCGGCTCCGGATTATCGCCGTTGTTGGTGAATGCGATGATCTGAACTTGCTGCTTCAGAAAATATTCGTTCGCCGTCGTGAAACCGAACGATCCGCCGGTGTGTCCGACGCGTGGTTGCTCGTTGATGGAATCGACGAACAAGCCCAAGCCGTAGCCTGCGTCTCCTTGCTTAGTTGTTTGGACCGATGTGCTCATTAACGCGTAGTCGGCGGGCGTCACGATCCTGCCGTTCATCAGTGCGTCGTTCCATTTTTCGAGATCGCCCACGGTCGATACAAGAAACCCCGCCGACCATCCGAATGTTTCGCTGATCGTCGGTGCACGCCCGACCACCTCGTTCTCATGTCGGTAGCCGATCGCCATGTTCGGCAAATGTGCCTCGTCACTCGTGGTGAAGGTGTGCTTCATGCCGGCAGG
>Ga0302228_10001023_pt1 | contig 21473 bp, 12 predicted proteins | sample II_Palsa_N1_2_FD_193519 | JGI IMG/M metagenome (GOLD analysis project Ga0302228, IMG submission 193519) | Peat permafrost microbial communities from Stordalen Mire near Abisko, Sweden - II_Palsa_N1_2 | ecosystem: Environmental > Terrestrial > Soil > Palsa > Peat permafrost | place: Sweden...
CCAGCGAGTGGACCCGGGACGCCACATCTGGCTGGTACTGGAAAACGAATTCAACCAGGCCAGCCTCCTGGAACAGGGTTTTGATGCCCAGTGGAACGACGACGGGCACAACGCACTGCATGTGTTGCTGACCGGCGAGACCGACGCCTACTACGCCGACTTTGCCCAAGACCCCACCGGCAAACTGGCCCGCTGCCTGAGCGAAGGCTTTGTCTTTCAGGGCCACACCACCCGTCATGGCGGCGAACGCGGCGAACCCAGCGGGCACTTGCCGCCGAGCGCCTTTGTGCTGTTCCTGCAAAACCACGACCAGATCGGCAATCGCGCCCTCGGCGAACGCCTGCATCAACTCTGCTCGCCTGAGGCCTTGAAGGCCGCAACGACGTTGCTGCTGCTGTCGCCGATGATCCCGTTGATGTTCATGGGTGATGAGCTCAACGCTGAGGAACCCTTCCTGTTCTTTACCGACCACCACGGTGAGTTGGCTGAGGCGGTACGTAAGGGACGGCGCAACGAGTTTGCCGAGTTTGCGGCCTTTACCGACCCTGAGCGGCGCGAACACATCCCGGATCCCAATGCCCTGACCACGTTCCGCCGGTCGGTGCCCAGCCTGACGGAGCACGGCAACACGCCGTTTTATCGGCAACTGCTGAGCCTGCGTCATCAGCACATCGTGCCGCACCTGCCGGGCACTGTGGCGCTGGGGGCGCATGTACTGGGGGAAGGTGCGGTGTCTGCCCGCTGGCGGCTGGGTAACGGCGGCCTGCTGCAAATCGACCTGAACTTGAGCGCTGCCACCTTTGACCATCCGCCCGCCGAGCACACCCTTTTCGTGACCCCGGCCAATACCACCCCGACCTTGGCGCCCTTCAGCGCCCGTGTCAGCCTATCCCCTACTGGAGAGCACCCTTGAGCGAAGCGCAATTGGAACTACTCGCCAGCCGTGCGGGCCTGGCTGTCGATTGGATCGACGCCAACGGCCGCCCACAACACGTCACAGCCGATGCCCTGCGCGCCGTGCTCAAGGGCCTGGGTCATCCGGCCGACAGCGATGCAGCCATCGAATCCAGCCTGCAAGACCTTGAGCGTGTGCAGCAAGACAAGCACTTGCCACCGCTAATGACTGTCGACAACGGCGCCGGGTTGGACCTGGCACACTTTTTCGCGCCCGGTACGCCATGCCAGATCCACCTGGAAGACGGCAGCGTGCTGGACCTCAGCCTGGATGCCAGCGCCATTCTCCCCGGATCGATTCCGGTGGGTTACCAGCAAGTGCATATCGCCGACCAGCATTTCACCCTGGCCGTCGCCCCGACGCATTGCTACCGCGTCGACGAGGCGGTGGACAGTCAACCCGCCCGCGCTTGGGGCTTGAGTGCCCAGCTTTATGCCTTGCGCAGACCAGGCGACGGCGGCTTTGGAGACACCCAGGCCCTCGAGCACCTGGCGCGCTGCGCCGCCGAACGTGGCGCCCACGCCCTGGCGATTAGCCCGATGCACGCGATGTTCAGCGCCGATACCGAGCGCTACAGCCCCTATTCGCCTTCCAGCCGGCTGTTCCTCAATAGCCTTTATGCCTCCCCCGCCTGCATCCTCGGTGACCGGTTGGTACACGACGCCATCGAAGCCTGCGGCCTGGCTGACGAACGCCGGGCGTTGGAGCAGCAGAGCCTGATCGACTGGCCCGCCGCCGCCAAGGCCAAACAACGCTTGCTGCGAATGCTGTACGACGACTTCCGCCAGGGCAATCATCCACAACACGCCGACTTCCTGAGCTTTCGCCAGGCCGGCGGCGAAGCCTTGGAAAACCACTGCCGCTTTGAAGCCGTGCAAGCTGAGCGAGCCGCCCACGGCGAAAGTCTTGACTGGCGGCATTGGCCCGAAGCCTGGCGCGACCCTCGCAGCCCGGCGCTGGTGCAATTTGCCGAAGACCACGCGCAAGAGATCGGTTTCTTCGCATTCAACCAGTGGTTGATCGCCCGCTGCCTGGAACGCGCCCAACAAGCGGCGCTTGGCAGTGGCATGGGTATCGGTTTGATCGCTGACCTGGCGGTAGGCGCCGACGGTGGCGGCAGCCAGGCCTGGAGCCGCCAGGACGAATTGCTCGCGGACCTCACCGTGGGTGCCCCGCCAGACATTCTCAACCGCGCCGGCCAGGGCTGGGGGATTTCCGCGTTCTCGCCAGAGGGCCTGCAGCGCAACGGCTTCCGGGCGTTTATCGAAATGCTGCGCGCCAATTTCGCCCATGCCGGCGGCTTGCGCATTGACCATGTGATGGGCCTGCAACGGTTGTGGGTAATTCCCATGGGCGCTTCACCTCGGGAAGGCGCCTACCTGTATTACCCGGTGGATGACCTGCTACGGTTGCTGGCCCTGGAGTCGAGTCGCCATCAGGCCGTCGTGCTGGGCGAGGACCTGGGTACTGTGCCCGATGGCCTGCGGGAAAAACTGATCGCCCGCTCGATTCTCGGCATGCGCGTGTTGTTGTTCGAACAGGAACACGGCCACTTCAAGCCGATCCTCGACTGGCCCGACAACGCCCTGGCCACCACCAGCACCCATGACTTGCCCACGCTCAATGGCTGGTGGCACAGCCGCGACATCGAATGGAACATACAGCTGGGATTGATTGACGGACCGACGGTAGAGCAATGGAGCGAGCATCGCCTGCGGGAGCGCCAGGCACTGCGCCAGGCCTTGAGCCAGGACCCGCAGAACTTCCGGGAAGAAATCCGCAACGAAACCGACCACGTCCTCGACGCCAGCATCCGCTATCTGGGCCACACCCGCGCACCGCTGGTGCTGCTGCCCCTGGAAGATGCCCTGGGCGTAGAAGAACAGGCCAACCTCCCCGGCACCACCGACACTCATCCGAATTGGCGCCGCCGGTTTCCGGGAGACGCCAGCACCTTGCTCGACGACGAAAACGCCGCCCGGCGCCTGGAGTTGCTCGCGGTCTCCCGCCTTCAAGCCCATGAGCGTGACCGATGATGGTGTCGACCCTCAGGGCGACCCAGCGCCTGCAATTTCATCAAGGGTTCACCCTGGATGATGCGGTGCCGCTGGTGCCCTATTTCGCCCAGTTAGGCATCAGCCATCTGTATGCCTCGCCGCTGCTCAGCGCCCGCGCCGGCTCCATGCACGGCTACGATGTGGTCGACCCCACCACCGTCAACCCGGAGCTGGGCGGCGAAGCCGCTTTGCACCGGCTGGTGGCCGCGCTGCGTGAGAACGACATGGGGCTGATCCTCGATATCGTCTCCAACCATATGGCGGTAGGCGGCGCTGATAACCCTTGGTGGCTGGACCTGCTGGAATGGGGGCGCTTGAGCCCCTACAGCGAGTTCTTCGACATCCAGTGGCACTCGCCGGACCCATTGCTCAAAGGCCAGTTGCTGATGCCATTCCTGGGCAGCGACTACGGTGAAGCGCTGCAAAATGGCAGCATCGCGCTGCGCTTCGACCCGCAGCTTGGCCACTTTTCCATCGAGCATTACGAACACCGCTTCCCGATCAACCCCAGCGACTACGGCGACATCCTGCGCCATCACGACCCCCTCAAGACCCTGGCCGACGACTTCAGCAGCCTCGCCTACCATCCAGACGCCTACCTCCAGGCCGCCGCGCTGAAACAACAACTGGTTGAGCAGGCACAAGACCCTGCGACTGTCACCGCCATCAACCACAGCCTTAGTCTCTACGATTCCCGCCAACCAGACGGCTTCGCGCGCCTGCATCACCTGCTGGAACAACAAAGCTACCGCCTGGCCAGTTGGCGCACGGCAGCGGATGACATCAACTGGCGACGCTTCTTCGACGTCAACGAACTGGGCGGCCTGCGGGTGGAACGCAGCGCGGTGTTCGAGGCGACCCATGGCAAGATCTTCCAACTGATCAGCGAGGGCTTGGTGGACGGCCTGCGCATCGATCATATCGACGGTCTGGCTGACCCTCGGGGTTATTGCCGCAAGTTGCGGCGTCGGGTGGACTCACTGGCGCCAGGGAGGCACCTGCCGATCTTCGTCGAAAAGATCCTCGGTGAAGGTGAAACCCTGCGCGAAGACTGGCGTGTGGACGGTACCACCGGCTACGAATTCATGAACCAACTGTCGTTGCTGCAACACGATCCGGCAGGTTTTGCACCGCTGGCCGAGCTGTGGACGGGGCACACTGAGCGCCCTTCAGCCTTTATCGAGGAAGCCTGGTTAGCCCGCCAGCAAATCCTCAACGGCTCCCTGGCCGGCGACTTTGAAAGCGTCGCTCAGGCCCTGCTACAAGTGGCCCGTGACGATGTAATGAGCCGCGACCTGACCCTGGGAGCCATTCGTCGGGCCTTGCAGGAACTGATCGTGCACTTCCCGGTGTATCGCACCTATATCAGCGCCCGGGGCCGCAGCGAACGGGACGACGTGTTTTTCCTGCAGGCCCTGGCCGGCGCCCGCAGCACCTTGGGCGAAGCCGACTGGCCGGTACTCGATTACCTGGAGCAATGGCTCGGCGGTGAGCCTTGGCGCAAGTGGCCGTTGGGCCGCGAGCGCAAGATCCTCAAGCACGCTTGCGTGCGCTTCCAGCAACTGACCTCCCCGGCTGCGGCCAAGGCGGTGGAAGACACCGCGTTCTATCGCTCGGGAGTATTGCTGTCACGCAACGATGTCGGCTTCAGCACCGAACAATTCAGCGCGCCCCTGGCCGAGTTCCACGCCGCCAACCAGCAGCGCCTGCGCACGTTCCCCGACAACCTGCTGGCCAGTGCCACCCATGACCACAAACGCGGCGAAGACACTCGCGCCCGCCTGGCGGTACTCAGTGAATGCGCCGGCTGGTATGTCAAACAAGTGGAGCACTGGCGTACCCTGGCCAGGCACCTGCGCAGTGATGCCAGCACGCCCTCGGCAGGCGACGAACTGATCCTCTATCAAGTGTTGCTGGGCAGTTGGCCGCTGGACCTGCGCAGTGATGACGCCGAGGCTCTGGGCGACTATCACCAGCGTCTGTGGCAGTGGCAACAAAAGGCCCTGCGCGAAGCCAAGCTGCACAGCAGTTGGAGCGCGCCGAACGAGCTCTATGAGCAAGGTGTTCAGGCGTTCCTCTGGCGGCTATTGCTCGATGACCAAGGCCTGCCTTTGCGCACGGCCCTCGGCGCCGCCGCCCAGGCCATCGCCCCGGCCGGCGCACTGAATGGCCTGGCGCAATCCTTGCTTCACCTCACCGTGCCGGGGGTGCCGGATTTGTATCAGGGGAACGAGTTCTGGGACTTCAGCCTGGTGGATCCGGACAACCGGCGCGCGGTGGATTTCAGTGCCCGGCAACAGGCGCTGGAATCGCCAGCCGACCTCGGCGAACTGATGTTGCACTGGCGTGACGGGCGCATTAAGCAGGCGCTTATCACCCAGGTGCTGAACCTGCGCAGGGAGCATCCGCAGGTATTCCGCCTGGGCAGTTATGAGCCTCTGGATGTTGTGGGCGAACACGCCGATCGGGTGGTCGCTTTCTGCCGCGAATATCAGGGCACACGCCTGTTGGTAGTCGTGCCGCGCTGGCCCCATCGCCTGCTTGATAACGGGGTTTATCCGCAGGTTAACGCGCAGATTTGGGGCGATACCCGGGTCACATTACCGTTCGCCGCTCCAACGCAAAACTGGAAGGGACTTTTCCAAACAGGCGCAGTCACACCCAACAAGGAGCTGAAAATCAGCACTGCCCTGGGGGATTGCCCGGTCAACGTCTTTATCAACCCTGATCATCAAGAAAGCTGAAATTTTCTCTGAGGAACAATGCGATGAGTACCGAAGACAAACGCGTTCGCGAATTTGCGTATCAGATCTGGGAGTCCGAAGGCAAACCCGAAGGGCAGGAAGCCCGTCATTGGGAGATGGCGCGCAAGCTGGCTGAAGCCGAGGCACTGACCCCGAGCAAACCCAAGGCCGCCGCCAAGCCCAAGGCCAAACCCAAACCTACTGCGCCGGCAGAAAAGAGCGCTGCCAAGCCTAAGCCCAAAGCACCCCGCAAACCGGCGAGCTGATCACTGTTCCTTGTAGGAGCGAGCTTGCTCGCGAAAAACTCCAGGGCACTGCGTTTGCCCTGAATGCTCGCGTTATCGTTAACGACCTTCGCGAGCAAGCTCGCTCCTACACCGGACACCGGACACCTGACCCTGGTCAGCGCACGACCTCGTTCGGCCTGAAAAAACCTTGCAGGAGCATCTACATGAGCAAACCCGACAAAGCCAAACCGACGCCTGATAATGAGCCGTCGCGGATTCGTGAAGGTTTGCCCTTCCCCCTCGGCGCGACCTGGGACGGTCTGGGGGTCAATTTTGCACTGTTCTCAGCCAATGCCACCCGAGTTGAACTGTGTATTTTCGACGACAGTGGCGAGGTAGAGCTCGAACGCATCGAGCTACCGGAATACACCGATGAAACCTTCCATGGCTACCTGCCTGACGCCCATCCCGGGCTGATCTACGGCTATCGCGTGTACGGTCCCTACGATCCGGCTAATGGTCACCGCTTCAACCACAACAAACTGCTGATCGACCCCTATGCCAAACAACTGGTAGGTGCACTCAAGTGGTCCGAAGCACTGTTCGGCTACACCATCGGGCACCCCGACGCCGACCTCAGTTTTGACGAGCGCGACAGCGCGCCCTTCGTCCCCAAGTGCAAGGTCATCGACCCGGCCCACACCTGGGGCAACGATCAACCGGTCCGCACTCCCTGGGACCGCACGATTATTTATGAGACCCACTTGCGCGGCATCACCATGCGTCATCCTTCAGTACCCGAAGACGTGCGCGGAACCTGCGCCGGGCTGATGGTCGACGATGTGCTCAAACACATCCGACAGTTGGGCGTGTCATCGGTCGAGTTACTGCCGGTACACGCCTTCGTCAACGACCAACACCTGCTGCAAAAAGGCATGACCAACTACTGGGGCTACAACAGCATTGCCTTCTTCGCCCCGGACCCGCGCTACCTGGCCAGCGGCAAGATCGCCGAGTTCAAGGAAATGGTCGCGCACCTGCATGAAGCCAAGCTGGAAGTGATCCTCGACGTGGTCTACAACCACACCGCCGAGGGGAATGAACAAGGCCCGACGCTTTCCATGCGTGGCATCGACAACGCTTCGTACTACCGGCTGATGCCCGACGACAAGCGCTTCTATATCAACGACTCCGGCACCGGTAACACGTTGGACCTGAGCCATCCTTGCGTACTGCAAATGGTCACCGACTCCCTGCGCTACTGGGCGACGGAAATGCATGTGGATGGCTTCCGCTTCGACCTGGCGACCATTCTCGGCCGTTACCACAACGGTTTCGACGAGCGCCACAGCTTCCTCGTCGCCTGTCGCCAGGACCCGGTGCTGCGTCAGGTGAAGATGATCGCCGAGCCCTGGGACATCGGCCCGGGCGGCTATCAAGTGGGCAACTTCCCACCCGGCTGGGTGGAGTGGAACGACCGCTTTCGCGACACCGTGCGGGCCTTCTGGAAAGGCGATGATGGCCAGCTCGCAGACTTCGCCGGACGCATGACCGCCTCGGGCGAGATGTTCAACCACCGTGGACGCCGGCCTTACAGCTCAGTGAACTTCATCACCGCCCACGACGGTTTCACCCTGCACGACCTGGTGTCCTACAACGACAAGCACAACGAGGCTAACGACGAGAACAACCAGGATGGCAGCAATAACAACCTGTCGTGGAACCATGGTGTCGAAGGCCCTACTGCCGATCCCGCCATCAACGCGCTGCGCCTGCGCCAGATGCGCAACTTCTTCGCGACCCTGCTGCTGGCCCAAGGCACGCCGATGCTGGTAGCCGGCGACGAGTTCGCCCGCACTCAGCACGGCAACAACAACGCCTACTGCCAGGACAGTGAAATCGGTTGGGTCAACTGGGACTTGGATGATGACGGCAAGGCGCTGCTCAAGTTCGTCAAGCGCCTGATCAAACTGCGCCAGACCTATCCGATCCTGCGACGCGGGCGGTTCCTGGTGGGTGATTACAACGAAGACATCGGGGTCAAGGACGTGACCTGGCTGGCCCCCGATGGCAACGAAATGACCATCGAGAAATGGCAAGACAGCCACGGCCGTTGCCTGGGCATGTTGATGGATGGCCGCGCCCAGGAAACCGGCATCCGCCGCCCCGGGGCTGACGCCACCTTGTTGCTGGTGGTCAATGCCCACCACGACACCGTCAATTTCCGTCTGCCGCCGGTACCGGATGGCGGCTTCTGGACCTGCATGCTTGATACCAACCAGCCAGCCGTGCACGGCCAGGAGCGCTTCGATTTCGGGCACGAGTACGCGGTTACCGCACGCTCGTTGCTGTTGTTTGAACTGCAGCATGAAGATGAAGTGTGAAAACGGGAGCCGGTCGGGTAATGCCAATAGTTCAGTGCGCGCTTTTAACTGATCGGCATTAGTTGGTCGGGTGACTACTTTTGACGCGTCTGATGCTGGCCTCGTAAAAAAATAGCGAGATTCAACCCCGTAAACGCGACGAATCGTTGACTATGATCAATACTCTTCGCACGGCAATCCAAGGTTGGAGCGTCGGCGCGGTGCGAAGGTCAGGTTCACGGTTCCTCCGAACCCGGTTCTCGCGCTACCAAAAAGAGTCATCCCGTCAACGGGATACGACCAGGCACTACCAGGACAAGGACGTGATACTCATGAAGCCCGCCCCCTTAGTTGAAGGCCGCCGTGGCCCGCCGCAAATCTGGAACAGTGCGCCGCAACTGGCGCAGATTCCCGCTATCAATCCGACCACCCTGGTGCCCCCTGGCGCGCGTGTGGTGATCATTGCCCCGCACCCCGGCGATGAAGTCGTGGCCTGCGGCGGTTTGCTGCAATTGCTGAGCACCCTCGATTATTCCCTGCAACTGATCTCCGTGACCGACGGCAGCGCCAGTCATCCGGGTTCCAACGTATGGCCAGCCAAGCGCTTGAGCGTGGTTCGCCCCCAGGAAAGCGTCGAGGCGCTACGCCGCCTGGGCGTGCCCCTGCACAGTCTGAAGTGGATTCGCGGTGGTTTTACCGATAGTGCGCTCCCGGCTCGGGAGCAACAATTGAGTCAATTCATTGCCCGCTACCTGCAACCCGGTGACGTGGTGTTTACCACCTGGCGCTCTGATGGCAACGACGATCACGACGCCGTTGGCCGCGCCGCTGCCAAAGCCTGCCTGCTGGTAGGCGCACGCCTGCACGAACTGCCGGTCTGGGCCTGGCATTGGCCCGCCCGCGAAGCCATCAACATCCCCTGGCGGCAGGCACGCAAGGTTCGCCTCGACACCTGGAGCGTCGCGCGCAAACTCCATGCGGCCCACGCCTATGCCAGCCAGTTGGTGGGTGACCCGGAAATCGGCCTGCCCCCCATGATGGCGCAGGTACTGCTGGAACGGATGCGAGAGCCTTATGAGATTGTATTTTTGTAGCCCGTGAAGCACGCCTCAATCCAACGTCAGCGCTGGATTGAGGGCTCCACCTCAGCCCTGCGGCCGTAGAATCAATACCCCCAGCGGTGGCAGGTTCAGCGACAGCGATACCGGCTGCCCATGACGCGCTTCATCCTCGGTAAATACCCCACCACCGTTGCCATAGTTGGACCCGGCATAGGTATCCGCATCGCTATTGATTGCCTCGTTCCACTGCCCGGCAAACGGCACGCCGACCTTGTAATCCTGGCGTGGCACCGGCGTGAAATTGGCCACCACCAGCACCGGCCTGCCCTCCTTGCTCCAACGCAGCCAGGCGTAGACGCTGTTGATCGCATCATCGCCGATCAGCCACTGGAAGCCCTGAGGCGCGTCGTCCTGATCGTGCAGTGCGGGTTCTTCGCGGTACAAGCGATTGAGGTCGCCCACCAGCTTTTGCACGCCCCGGTGTTCCGGGTATTGCAGCAGGTACCAATCGAGCTGCTGATCGTGGTTCCACTCCCGCCATTGGCCAAACTCGCAGCCCATGAACAATAGCTTTTTACCGGGATGCATCCACATGAAGCTCAGGTAGGCCCGCAAGTTGGCGAATTTCTGCCAGCGATCGCCGGGCATCTTGTCGATCAACGAGTGTTTGCCGTGAACCACTTCATCGTGGGAAATCGGCAGGATAAAACGCTCGGACCAGGCATAGACGAGGCCAAAACTCAGCTCATTATGGTGATGGGCGCGGTAGACCGGATCTTGCTGGATGTAGTGCAACGAATCGTGCATCCAGCCCATGTTCCACTTGTAGTTGAACCCCAGGCCGCCTTGCTGGGTACTTTGGCTGACCCCGGGCCAGGCCGTGGACTCTTCGGCAATCACCAGCGCGCCGGGGGCCTCAAGGGCCACCACGTCATTCAGATGACGCAGGAAGTCGATGGCTTCCAGGTTCTCCCGACCGCCATGGCGGTTCGGTACCCATTCACCGGCCTTGCGTGAATAGTCGCGGTACAGCATCGACGCCACGGCATCCACCCGCAGGCCATCGATATGGAAATGCTTGAGCCAGTGCAACGCCGAGGCCAGCATGAAGCCGTGGACTTCAGTGCGCCCCAGGTTGTAGATCAGTGTGTCCCAATCCTGGTGAAAACCTTCCAGCGGGTTGCCATATTCGTACAATGCAGTGCCGTCGAATTGCGCCAGGCCATGGGTATCGGTGGGAAAATGTGCAGGCACCCAATCCAGAATCACGCCGATATCCGCCCGATGGCAGGCGTTGACGAAGAAGGCGAAATCGTCCGGCGAACCGAAGCGCGCACTGGGGGCAAATTGCGAAAGCGCCTGATACCCCCAGGAGCCACCGAACGGATGCTCCATGATGGGCATCAGTTCGATATGGGTAAAACCCAGTTGCTGCACATAGGGAATCAGCCGCTCGGCCATCTCGCGCCAACTGTACTGACGGGCCACTTCGCCGACTTCGTCCAGTTCGCACTGCCAGGAGCCCGCGTGCAACTCGTAGATAGACAAGGGCGCGCAGGGCTTTTGCCGTTCGCTGCGGGCTTGCATCCACACTTGGTCCTGCCAATCCACCTGCAACGGCGAGGCGACTCTTGAGGCCGTGTCCGGTGGCAACTGGGTGGCCAGGGCCATCGGGTCGGCCTTGAGTGGCAAGATGCCACCGGTCCCGAGAATCTCGTATTTATAGGCCGCGCCGGGTTGCAGGCCCGGAATGAAAATCTCCCAGACGCCGGAGGGATGGCGCAGGCGCATCGGGTGTCGACGGCCATCCCAGATATTGAAGTCTCCTACCACCGAAACCCGCTTGGCATTCGGTGCCCACACCGCAAAGCGCACGCCCTGGATACCGTCGACACTCATCACTTGGGCGCCGAGGCAACTGCTCAGGTCACGGTGATTGCCTTCGGCAAACAGGTAAAGGTCCATTTCCCCAAGCAACTGACCAAAGCTGTAGGGGTCTTCGGTGATCTGTTCGCCACCGGCCCATTGGATCTTCAGTAAATAACCTTGGCGAGTGGCGAAGTGACCGACAAACAGTCCCGGTACGGGCGTCGCATCCAGGTTGCCGATCTGTTCTCCACTGTCTCGAGCCAGCACCTGAACACCCAAGGCTTCGGGCAAATAGGCGCGGATAAACTGACCGCCCGCCTCGTCATCGTGGGGGCCGAGAATTGAGAATGGATCATGGTGTTCGGCCCGTACCAGGGCTTCGATATCCTTGGAGGCAGGCATCGCCGTCAACTTGGGTTGCAGCGGTTCTTTGTGTGTAAAACTCATGACGTCTCCCCACCGCGTGCAGTTTTGGATACAGGTTTGAGCCCGCTGAGCAGCCCGTGCAAACCTTGCAATGGCACCGGCAGCCAGGTTGGGCGATTTTCCGCTTCGTAGGCTACTTCGTACGCGGCTTTCTCCAGACTGAACAACGTCAGCGCTGCGTCCTGGCCTTTGGCATCCTGCCAGTCATGGGCCAGTGTAGTCGTGGCCTCATGGTAGGCCTGGATAAATGCCTGCCGCGCTTCATTCAGGTAACGATCAGCCACCCGTTGCCGTGCCGCATCAGCTTCAGGTGAATGATCCACCCCTTGCACATTCAGGGCCATGGCAGCGGCGTAATCGAACGACCGTAGCACGCCACTCACATCCTTGTACGGGCTGTGTTTGCCGCGTCGCTCATGGAGCGGCCGTGCGGGCTCGCCTTCAAAGTCGATCAGGTAGGCGTCGCCCTTGACCACCAGCACCTGGCCCAGGTGCAAGTCACCATGCACGCGAATCCGTAAGCCACCGACCGTCGCCTTGGCCAGCGCCTGGACGTGGTTGGCGATGAGTTTTTTCTGATCCAGTAAAGCGCTGACCAGCGCCTGATCGCCTGGGTTCAACGTGCTCTCATGGTGCTTGAGCAATTGCAACGCACGGTCGATTTGCGCACCGATTTGCTTGGCCCACCCCTGACTGTCCTTGAGGGAAGTGACCTCGGGCTGGAAGTCTTTGTTGACGGTTGGCGCCGCCAGAACCTGATGCATCTCCCCCAGGCGCTGGCCAAGCAAGCCGGCGAAATCCGCCAGTTCGCCGAGGGCGTTGTAGTGCTGTTCCTGTTCGGAAATCGCCTCGGCCAGTTCATCGCGAATCGCCCGTTCCAGATTGTTCTGGGTCCAACCCCAGGCATCGCCCTGATTACTCAGGTAACCCTGGGCAATCATCAGCAAACTGTCCTCACCTTCAGCATCGCGACGAATCACCGAGCCCAGCAGCGGCGAAATATGTTCATAGCCGGCGGCTGTCAGGTAAGCGCCCATCTCAAGTTCAGGATGCACACCCGCGCTGACTTTGCGAATCAGCTTGAGCACCAGACTGCCACCCACCACCACGGAGCTGTTGGACTGCTCGGCGGCCAGGTAGCGCACGTCCGACTCGTCAGTAAGTTCCAGTTGAGCCAGTTGCGCCGTGGGTTCGAAGCGAATGTCGCCGTCGGTGGAATGCAGCACAGTCGTGGCTTGCAGGCCATGGATCACCGCGCGGATGTAGGTGTCCAGACTGAAGGCGTCGGTCACCAACCCCACCTGGCGCACCCGCCGTACACGGGCCAGCGCCAGTTGTTGCGGCAAGGCGCTGGTGTACTGGTCTTCGGCCAGGAAGCCGAACGGCAGCTGATAACGGCTGACCTGCCCGCCCGTGGTGACTTCGATCTCGCTGAGCAACACCGGGTGCTGCGGATCGCCAAAACGCACACCGTAGGCGATATGTACGCTGTCGATAACCGAATCCTTGTTGGCAAACCAGCGGCGCTTGGGCAGCCAGGCCGGCAGCGATGTCTGCTCCAGGGTGGTGCGACAGGGTACTTCGAGCAATTCTTCCATGCGCTTTTTCAGCACCAGCGTGGTGAAGTCCGGGATGCTTTGCGCAGGCTCCACATGCCAACTCGGCATCTGGTTTTCCGCTGCCAATACAAACCAGTAGAAACCGTACGGTGCCAGGGTCAGCAGGAAAGTCAGTTGGCCGATAGGCGGGAAGGCATTGCCGCCGAGCATTTCCACCGGGACCATCCCCGCAAATGCCGAGAGGTCCAGCTCTGCCGCCTGGGCGCTGCGCGAGACGTTGGCCACGCAGAGGATGATTTCCTGCTTGCCGTCATCGCCCGTGTATTCACGGGTATAGGCCAGGATCCGGCGGTTGGTCGGCGAAAGCATTTTCAGACTGCCGCGACCGAACGCCTTGGATTGCTTGCGGATTGCCAGCATGCGCCGGGTCCAGTTCAGCAGCGAGTGTGGGTCCTGGGCCTGGGTTTCGACGTTGACCGACTGATAGCCATAGAGCGGGTCCATGATCGGCGGCAGCACCAGGCTTGCCGGATCGGCACGGGAGAAGCCGCCGTTGCGGTCGATGGACCATTGCATGGGGGTTCGTACGCCGTCGCGGTCACCGAGGTAGATGTTGTCACCCATGCCGATTTCATCGCCGTAGTACAGGGTTGGCGTGCCCGGCATCGACAGCAGCAGGCTGTTGAGCAGTTCGACGCGACGACGGTCGCGCTCCATCAACGGTGCGAGGCGGCGACGAATCCCCAGGTTGATCCGGGCGCGACGGTCGGCCGCGTAGTAATTCCACAGGTAGTCGCGCTCTTTGTCGGTAACCATCTCCAGAGTCAGTTCATCGTGGTTGCGCAGGAAGATCGCCCATTGGCAATTGGCCGGGATCTCCGGGGTCTGGCGCAGGATATCGGTGATCGGGAAGCGATCTTCCTGGGCCAGAGCCATGTACATGCGTGGCATGAGTGGAAAGTGAAAGGCCATATGACATTCATCGCCGTCATCGCCCTTCTTGTCACCGAAATACAGCTGCGTGTCTTCCGGCCATTGATTGGCTTCGGCCAGGAGCATGCGGTCCGGGTAGTTGGCGTCGATTTCAGCGCGGATCTGCTTGAGGACGTCATGGGTTTCCGGCAGGTTTTCGTTGTTGGTGCCGTCACGCTCGATCAGGTAGGGAATCGCGTCCAGGCGCAGGCCGTCGATGCCCATGTCCAGCCAGTAGCGCATCACCGACAGCACGGCTTTCATGACCTGCGGATTGTCGAAGTTCAGGTCCGGCTGGTGGGAATAGAAGCGGTGCCAGAAGTACTGGCCGGCGACCGGGTCCCAGGTCCAGTTGGATTTTTCGGTGTCGAGAAAGATGATGCGGGTGCCGTCGTACTTCTGGTCGTCATCAGACCATACGTAGAAATCCCGGGCCTTGGAGCCGGGCTTGGCCTTGCGCGCGCGCTGGAACCAGGGGTGCTGGTCGGAGGTGTGGTTGATCACCAGTTCGGTGATGACCCGCAGCCCGCGTTTATGAGCCTCGGCGATAAAGCGCCTGGCGTCGGCCATGGTTCCGTAGTCGCTGTGAACGCCACGGTATTCGGCGATGTCATAGCCGTCATCGCGGCGTGGCGAGGGGTAGAACGGCAGCAGCCAGATGGTGTTTACACCCAGCTCAGCGATGTAGTCGAGCTTGGCGATCAGCCCGGGAAAGTCACCGATGCCATCGTTATTGGAGTCGAAATAGGATTTGACGTGAACCTGATAAATCACCGCATCTTTGTACCAGAGCGGGTCTTTGATAAAGGTGGCAGCCTTGGGTTTCTTAGCCATTGGAAACTCCTGGAGAATTCAAAAAATCTGCCTGAATAACCACAATCAATGTGGGAGCTGGCTTGCCTGCTCCCACATTCGATCTCCGGTGTTTTGGAGATCAGGGCGCTATCAGGAAACGGTGATCCGCCAGATCCCGAACGGCTGGTGCCACGGCTCGATCCGCATCCACTGGGTCTTGCCGTACCAGGTCCAGCGATGGCCGTTCATCAGGTCCTCGCCCTGGGTCTGCGCATCGTCCGGCAAACCCATCTCCCACAGCGGCAATTCAAAGTGGGCTTCCTGGGCGTTGAACGGGTCGAGGCTGACGGCCACCAGAATGAAGTTGCCGCCGTCTTCGCTGCGCTTGCCGAAATACAGAATGTTGTCGTTCCAGGCGTTGTAGAGCTTCAGGCCCAGGTGACTGTGCAGTGCCGGGTTTTGCCGGCGTATCCGGTTCAATTGGGCGATCTCGGCGATGATGTTGCCCGGTGCGCTGAAGTCCCGTGGGCGAATCTCGTACTTCTCCGAGTCGAGGTATTCCTCCTTGCCTGGAATCGCGGCGGCTTCGCACAACTCGAAACCTGAATACATGCCCCATAGCCCTGAGCCCATGGTGGCCAGCGCGGCACGAATCAGAAAGCCAGCACGGCCGGACTCATGGAGAAAGCCTGGGTTGATATCCGGCGTATTGACGAAAAAGTTCGGGCGAAAGCATTCGCGCCATGGCGACTCGTTCAACTGCGTCAGGTATTCGGTTAGCTCGGTCTTGGTGTTGCGCCAGGTAAAATAGGTGTAGCTCTGGGAGTAACCGACCTTGCCCAGGCGCGCCATCATGGCCGGGGTGGTAAACGCTTCGGCGAGGAAGATCACATCCGGGTGTTTGGCCCGTACGTCACTGATCAGCCATTGCCAAAACGGCAGCGGCTTGGTGTGGGGATTGTCGACGCGAAACGTCTTGACGCCCTCCAGGACCCAGCCCACCACGATGTCCCGCAGCTCGGTCCACAGGCTTGGAATGGCGTCGGCGGCGTAGAAGTCGACGTTGACGATGTCCTGGTATTTCTTCGGAGGGTTCTCGGCGTATTTGATACTGCCGTCGGGGCGCCAGTTGAACCAGCCAGGGTGCTGCACAAGCCAGGGGTGGTCCTGGGAGCACTGGATAGCGAAGTCCAGAGCGATTTCCAGGCCATGATCGGTGGCAGCCTGCATCAAACGCCGGAAGTCTTCGCGGGTACCCAACTGCGAATGAATAGCGTCATGACCGCCCTCCTCGCTGCCAATGGCGTAAGGGCTGCCCGGATCATCGGGCCCGGCTGTCAGGGCGTTGTTCTTGCCCTTGCGATGGCGGCGGCCGATGGGATGGATCGGCGGGAAGTACAGCACGTCGAAACCCATGTCATGGATCATCGACAAGCGTGAATGCACATCGTTAAAGGTGCCGTGACGCGCCGGATCATCAGTGATTGAGCGAGGAAACAGCTCGTACCAGCTGGCAAATTGCGCAGCTTGGCGCTCCACATCAATCGGGTACACCGGGCTGATGCTCAAATAGGGCCGATGGTCGGCCTGGGCCATCAGCCGTGCACTCTCTTCGTGCAAAAACATCGCCACTTGTTCGGTTTCCAGCAAGCCTGAGAGTTGGTGGTGCAACTGCATCAAGCGGTCGCGCAGTTCATTCTCACTGCGTTCGGCAGCTTGCAGCACCTGGCTGCGACCTTCCTGCAGCTCCAGAGTGACTGGCACGCCAGCCTCATGTTTCTTGCTCAGCTCGTAGCAAAAGCTGGCGAAGTGATCGATCCAGGCCTCGATGCAGAATTGATGAGGACCTTGGGCGCTGACGGTAAAGGCGCCCGCCCAACCATTGTTGCCAACATCAGCCATGGCCACGCTGTGCCAGTGCGCTTCGCTCAATGGCCGCCAACGCACCAGTACGGCGAGTGTGTCGTGACCGTCGGCAAATACCTTGCTGGTCACATTGATGCGCTGCCCCACTACGGCCTTGACGGCAAACTCGCCGCCGTCGATCACCGGAGTAGTGCTTTCAATGGCAATCCTGGGCAGCAGCAGTGCCTGGGACAGTGGTAACAAAGGCGTTGAATCGTCTTGCGTCGGTGCTGTCTGGTTCGGTGATTCAGCAGTCATCGAGCATGTCCCCTTACGCCCCGTGGACGCTCTTGTGCTTGATACGCAAAGGCCCATCCAGAAGCGGGCCCTTTAAGTTCCGAGCCTGATGGCGGGTGAAAAGTTCAGGTGGATCTGCCGCCGCCGGGCGGGGGAATCAAATCCCCCCGGCGGTTGTCCACCGATATAGCAAAGCACAAAGGAGGCCATACCGATGAATATCCCGATTCCGGCACAAACGCCTGATCCCAACATTGATAAGCCGACATTGCCGCCGACCGAACCCGACCCGGTTCCCGAGCAGGAGCCGCCCGGCACAACGCCACCAGCGAAGGAAGACCCGCCGACGACGAGGCCCCCAGTGATCGTCTGAACGCCAAGGAGAACACCATGCCCGTACGTATAGAAAACCAGACCTGCTACTTCCTGGTCGACGAAAGCGGCGAAGAACAAAGCCTTGCAGCCACCGATGTCACGGTGATTACCGACAGTGAAAAATCCATGTCCGCCGTCGAACTCAATGGCCGACGTATCTACATTACAGAAGTAGAAGCCGACGCCTTGACCGTCGCAGGTGCCAGGGACGGTCGTAAGCATTTGAAGGCGACTGACGGTGATTCGGTCATTTGATTGATCTGTGTCAGAACAGCGAAAAGTTGACTGATACAGGCATCAGCCCCACACGCCACGGGGTGCAGCACATTGTCGCAGGAGCGGATCGGCAGCCCATCTGATCCGCTTTTTATCGCAATACCTGAGTCTGTTATGCAAACAGATCGCCGGGCATAGTTCATCCGCCTGATGGAGGCTGATGAGCGAAAGACCATGAGCGAGAGAATCCCCGTCCGATTAGTTGAAACATTCGAGCCTGCTCCACAGAAGAAGGCCAAATCCAGCGATAACCTGATTCATACCCGTAGTTTCACTGGTTTGTTCCGCACTTTGCGCCTCAGCGGCGCAGGCTTTCTGTTCCTGGCATTTTTCGGCACCGTGTGGCTGAACTGGGGCGGTCGGCAGGCGGTGTTATGGGACCTGGCCGAGAGCAAGTTTCACATTTTTGGCGCAACTTTCTGGCCTCAGGATTTCATCCTGCTGTCGGCGTTGTTGATCATCTGTGCCTTTGGCCTGTTTGCGATCACCGTGTTTGCCGGACGAGTCTGGTGCGGCTACACCTGCCCGCAGAGCTCGTTCACCTGGTTGTTCATGTGGTGTGAAAAAGTCACCGAGGGCGAGCGCAACCAGCGCATCAAGCTGCAGGCCGCGCCCTGGGGCCTGAACAAGCTGATCAGGCGTTCGGCCAAGCACACGATGTGGCTGGCGATCAGCCTCCTGACGGGGCTGACCTTTGTCGGCTATTTCACCCCTGTGCGTCCCTTGGCCGAGGAACTGCTGACCTGGCAAATGGGAGGTGTCAGCCTGTTCTGGGTGCTGTTTTTCACCGCTGCCACTTACCTCAACGCCGGGTGGCTGCGCGAAGCCGTGTGTATGCACATGTGCCCGTATGCGCGGTTCCAGAGCGTGATGTTCGACAAAGACACACTGACCATTTCCTACGATGTGGCGCGTGGCGAACACCGTGGTCCGCGTAAACGTGACGTAAAACCGGCCGAGGTTGGCCTGGGCGATTGCATCGACTGCCAACTCTGTGTGCAGGTCTGCCCTACCGGTATCGACATCCGTGACGGTTTGCAGATGGAGTGCATTGGCTGCGCCGCCTGTATCGATGCCTGTGATTCGATCATGGATAAAATGGGCTATGCCCGCGGCCTGGTCAGCTATACGTCGGAGCATCAGTTGCAAGGCGGCAAGACGCACCTGCTCAGGCCGCGGCTGATCGGCTACAGTGCCGTGCTGTTGATGATGATCGGCGCCTTGGTGGTGGCGTTGGTGGAGCGGCCGATGGTGTCGCTGGACGTGACCAAGGACCGTGGGATGTTCCGTGAGAACAGTGCGGGCTTGATCGAGAACATTTACAGCCTCAAGGTCATCAACAAGACCCAGCAGCGTCAGGCCTATCGCCTGGAGCTGGTGGACGGTGATGGCTTCCAGTTGCAGGGCAAGACTGAGATCAGCCTGGCCCCCGGGGAGATTACTGATGTGCCGGTGTCGGTGGCAATGACGGCGGATAGACCCGCCAGCAGTTCCCAAACCATTAGCTTCAAGGTCTCGGATGTCGATGCCCCGGGCATTTACAGCGTGGCAGATAGCCGGTTTGTGGCGCCGTTGAATCGCTGAGAAATGCAATGTCAGAAACACCGGAGATCAAATGTGGGAGCGGCGCTGCGACTTGCTCGCGAAAACAGCTGTAGCCGCTGCCGAAGAATGAGGCTGCGATGGGCTTGGTGCGGCATTCCGACGTAGCGGCCCCAAGACGGCGGTCCTACGGACACGCATCGCTGCCTCGTACCTCGGCAGCGGCTACACAATGTACTTAACACACTGGGACCCCGATGAAACGCTACGAAAAATTCGCCGACGACATCGCAGAACTGATTCGCTCCGGCGTCCTCGGACCCGGCCAGCGCGTGCCGTCTGTGCGTTATGCCAGCCAGACCTATGGCGTGAGTCCCTCCACGGTGTTCCAGGCGTACTACCTGCTGGAACGCCGAGGCCTGATCCGCGCACGTCCCCGCTCCGGGTATTTCGTCAACACCCATGCGCCGAGCCCGTTTTCCGAGCCGGCCATCAGTGAGCACGTGCATGAATCCACCGAGGTGGATGTCAGCGAACTGGTGTTCTCGGTGCTGGATTCGATCAAGGACCCGCAAACCGTACCGTTCGGCTCGGCCTTCCCCAGCCCGACACTGTTCCCGCTGCCGCGCCTGGCCCGCTCCCTGGCCAGCGCCAGCCGGGAAATGGACCCGCGCATGGTGGTCACCGACATGTCGCCGGGCAACCCGCAGTTGCGCCGGCAAATCGCCCTGCGCTACATGGTCGGCGGGCTGATGTTGCCCATGGAAGAACTGCTGATCACCAACGGCGCCCTCGAAGCGCTGAACCTGTGCCTGCAAGCTGTGACCGAACCCGGCGATCTGGTAGCCATCGAAGCCCCGGCGTTTTACGCCAGCCTGCAAGTGCTGGAGCGCCTCAAGCTCAAGGCCGTGGAAATCCCCGTACACCCGAGGGACGGCATCGACCTTAAAGTACTGGCCCAAAGCCTGGAGCGTTACCCGATCAAGGCCTGCTGGTGCATGACCAGTTTCCAGAACCCCATGGGCGCCACGATGCCCGAGGCCAAAAAACAGGAATTGGTGGAGCTGTTGCGCAGTCATCAAGTGCCGCTGATCGAGGATGACGTGTATGCCGAGCTGTATTACGGCCAGCAGGCGCCAAAACCGGCCAAGGCGTTCGACACCGAGGGCCTGGTAATGCATTGCGGCTCCTTCGCCAAAAGCCTGGCCCCTGGCTACCGCATCGGCTGGGTCGCCGCCGGGCGTTATGCGCAGAAAATCGAGCGATTGAAGTTGATGACTTCGCTGTGTGCCTCAATGCCGGCCCAGGCGGCGATTGCCGACTACCTGCAACACGGTGGTTACGATCGGCACTTGCGCAAGTTGCGCTATGCCCTGGAGGAACAACAAAGCGCCATGCTCGCGGCTATCGCCCGCTACTTCCCGGCGCAGACCCGAGTCAGCCAGCCGGCAGGCGGCTATTTCCTGTGGCTGGAATTGCCGGAACAGATGGACTCGTTGAAGTTGTTCCAGATGGCATTGGCCCAAGGCATCAGCATCGCACCGGGGCCGATTTTTTCGCCGACACAGCGGTTCAGGAACTGCATTCGCTTAAATTACGGCAGTCCGTGGGATGAAGCTTCGGAAAAGGCAATGGAGACGCTGGGACGGATTGTGCGGTCTTTTTGAAGGACTTATTGGAACCAAGCCAGGTTCTGGACCACGTAGGAGACTACCATCTCTCAGAATAGAGATGGCATTTTCTTACCCTCATAAGAGACACACGATTATGAATGTTCTACCGCCAGGCCTCAATCCACTGCCCATTCCCCCAAACTACATGCGTGTCGCGGAACAGAATGACGTTCGCCAGATGAACGGGCCAGAGGGGCGCCCGGCAGGTGATCATCGGTCGGCAGAAAGAATTGCCGAACAGAGCCCGATCGTGAAGAACTTCCTCGACGGTGATGACCACGATCAACTCGACCCTGATCTCAAACGGCAATTAGGCGACTGGACTGAAGCCAATCCAGACCCAGACGCGCGGGCCAACGCTATGTACGATCTGGATAAAGTACTGCGTTTTATCGACAACCTGGATGATCGCAAACTGAACGGCAGCGATGAGCGCA
>Ga0302228_10001025_pt1 | contig 21372 bp, 15 predicted proteins | sample II_Palsa_N1_2_FD_193519 | JGI IMG/M metagenome (GOLD analysis project Ga0302228, IMG submission 193519) | Peat permafrost microbial communities from Stordalen Mire near Abisko, Sweden - II_Palsa_N1_2 | ecosystem: Environmental > Terrestrial > Soil > Palsa > Peat permafrost | place: Sweden...
TCGGCGCCGAATCCCAATGGGTCCGTGAACTGCACCGGATTGCGTTGACGTAAGCATACGCATTCGTCTGCCCACTCACGTAGCCTATCGGATCCTCAATGATGAACCTTGCGGTCGCCGGACTGTAATACCGATTGCGATAGTAGTACAACGGGACAGCAGGGCACACGAACCGTCAACAGTTGGGATGTCCCGTCGTAGCCGCAAGGGTCGTGAACATATCGATTTTCGAAGGGGCCCCCGCCCCCTTCCCGGCTCGCTACGTAACGGCAATCTCGTCTTACTCGGTCTAATCGTCGGAACAGGGGTATCCGACCGTCTCGAGGGACATGCCGCAATCCGCCAACAACCTGAGCGTTTGTGATGACGCGTAAAACGAAAATACAATCGTTTCACTCAATTTATAGAATATGGCAATGCGTAGGGTGCTTTCTAATTTCTCATCGAATCCGCATCTCTGCAAATTTCTCAAAAAACTTTGAATTTCCGCATCCACGTCGTCAACGATACGCTCACTGGAAGAGAGCCAAACATGAAACTTCTTTCGCCCGTCCCACCCCTCTCTTTCTTGAACGGAAAAAGTCTCTTTCATTCTGTCAATTTGCACGGTCTTCAACTCATAGAATTGAGCATCGACCCGGATGTTGAGTTTCATATCCCGTCCTAACGATAGGCTTCAAGGCGATGTTGCATCATTTGCACTCGGGGCCCGGCTTACCTAGACGCAACCACTCTAGGTACGCCCCTCGTGCCTCGTCCTTGGGTACTTGACCATTGGGTCCTTTTTCCCCTTTCATATTGCCACTGTCGTGATACCAATTCCAAAAGTTCTTGGGAAGCCCGTATGGGTTATCCCATGGCCCGAGCCCATACGGATCTGCAAACTGAACCGGGTTTCCACCCACATAGGCATACGCGTTCGTCTGCCCACTTGCCCATCCGATCGGATCCTCACTGACGAACCGTGCTGTGGCCGGACTGTAATACCGGTTCCGATAGTAATAGAGCCCCGTCCCATCATTCTCCCGCCCAGTGTACTGCTGCGGATTCACATCCGCCGACCCCGTTGCCGTCGTCGTCCCATACGGCTGATACCGATACTGCGTCTGACTCTGCTGGTTCGCGTCCGTCAACGCAATCACATTGTTGTTCGCGTCGCGCAACACATACCGATCCTGGCTCGCATCATCGCCAATACGCTGGTAAGTCAGTTCGTCCGGTCCGCTCTCCGGGTACGGGGAGAACGCACGGATGCGCTTTGTCAGGTCGTTATCAGGCGCTGTGAAACTGAGCTGATCGCCAATCCAGACGGTCTGCATCCGGTGGCCATTGACCGTGCGATCACTGCGCCGGCCGAACGAGTCATAGCTGAAGCTCGCAGTCACCGCGCCGGTGATCTGGCTCAGCAAGTCCTGCGCGTTCCAGGTGTACTGACTCACCCCATCGCTCGCAAGGTTGCCGTTCAGGTCATAAGTAAAGGTCTTGCCCGACCAGCGCGTAAGCTGGTTCGCCCCGTTGTACTGGGTGTCGCTCACCGCTTGCGGCAGATCGACCTTCGCGAGGCTGCCGCCCGCCTTCGTGCGTCGACCCGCCAGGTCGTAGGCGTAGGTGACATCGCCCAGCAGACTTCCGTCGGCGTGCCGGTACGTGATCCCGGTCAGCTGGCTGGCGGCATCCCATGTGTAAGTCACCGTGATGCCATTGGCGAGCGTCGCCTGGCTGCGCCGTCCCAGCGCGTCGTACGCATAGCTAAACTTCTGCGGCGCGTCACTGTTCACCTGGTACTGAATCTGGGTGAGCCGATGCTCCGCATCGCGCGTGTAATCCGCCTTCGCGCGATCCATGTCGATGCCTGCCAGATCCCGTGTGTCGGACGCATAGCGATACGTCCAGATCCCTTGCAGCACAGGCCAGTCAAACGTGCGAAGCAGCTTGCCGGTGACGCTGTCGTAGTAGATCGCCGTTATGGCTACCAGATTGTCGGCAATGATGCCACCGTGCTGTGTCGGCCCGTAGTCGTCGACGCCCTGCACTCTATCCAGCGTGTCATCCCAGGCATAGCTCCACCTGCGGGTCGCGGGTATCCCTACACCGGGCTGGAACTGGATATCGGACGCACGGCCTGCGGCATCATAGGTATACGTCGTCAGTTGCCCCTTGCGGTCGATCACCGCGGCGATCTGCCCTGCGCTGTTCCACGTGTACGTCTCGCCGTGGCCGAGCGCATCGGTCCTGCTGATCGGGCGGCCGATCGCGTTATAGGTATAGCGCGTCGTGACGCCCTTCGGATCGGATTGACTGAGCAAGCGCCCGTTGCGGTCCCAGGTAAAGCGCGTCACGCCGCCCAGCGCATCAGTAACGTCGGTGGTCCGGTCCAACACATCGAGTGTGCGGCGCGTCGTGTTACCCATTGGGTCCTGCACCGCCGTCAAACGCCCCGCCGCGTCTGCGGTGAACTGTGTGGTCCGGTTTAGCGGATCAGTGAAGCTCGTCAGATCCGGGCCGCTCCACGTGAACTTCGTCACGCCCTTGAGCGCGTCCGTCACCGTCAGCGGTCGGCCCAAACCATCGTTCGTGAACGCGGTGCGATTACCCAGGCGGTCGGTCACCGTCAGCAGGTTGCCCTTCGAGTCATACGTATAAACCGTAGAGACGCCGCGTTGCGGATCGCCCGCCTGCGCCTCTGTCAGCAACTGGCTGTAGCTGTCGAACGTACGTGTGACCAGCGTGCCGAACTGGTCAGCCTCGGTGATCCGGTTGCCGTTGCTATCATATCCGTAGGTGTACTGACGATCTGTCGACGTGAGATTCGTCACCCGACCGTTAGCGTCGTAGGCGAAGGTCTGTACCTGCTGGATCGACTGGCCGGCCGGATAGGCGTTGCGCACCACCCGTCCGTTCGCATCGAACTCCAGGCGACGGACGCTGCCGCGCCGGTCGGTGATCTCGGTCCGTACGACCTTGCCACCCGCCACCGTATAGGCCATCGCGAATGTGCTGCCGTCAGCCAGCTTCTGCGCCACCACCCTGTCACTGTCGTCGTAGATGTTGAGCACCTGCTGGTTGCCTTCTGGGTCTGTCACGCTTACCAGACGACTCTTCGTGTCCCAGCCGTACTTCCATACACCACTGCCCGCGTCGGTCACCTGCACCAGCTGGTCCTGGTTGTCATACTGATACGCCACCTGGCGGTTCAGCGGATCAGTGATGCGGCTCACCAGCGGCGTGCCGCGGCTGCCGATGACGGACGTGAACTTCAGAACACGTCCGCCAGGGCTCGCGATGCTGGTGACCGCGCCCGTGCTGCTGTCGCGGGCGATCGCCACTGTATTGCCGTTACGGTCCTGCAAGCGGGTCAGGCGGTAGAGGCCGGCGATCATCGTGAACTGCCGCGTCCGACCGTCGCGCAGCGTGAGCAATCGGGTCGAGCCACTATTGCCGATGCTGGCGCGGTAATAGTCGCCAGGGCTCGTCAGGTCGTCCCAAGTCGTGCTTGTGCCCGCACGCAAGGTGAACGGCACACGGATGCCGCTTGGCAGGTATAAGTCGACACGCTGGCGTGCGCCATTGGCGTCCGCAGCGGCCACCATAAGGTAGCTGTCGTAGTTGAACGTCGTCCCGACGCCGAAGGTGCCCGCCATCGGTCGTCCCGAGGTGTCGTAGGCGCTGCTGCGATAAACCCGCGCGAGATCCAGTGCAATTGTCGTATCGGCAACATGCAGATCGTGAGCGACGAGGTGGAACTGGCCGGTGTACAGCCTGACCGGATCGCCACCCGACGTGCTGCTGCCGCAGCCTGCCGTCGCGTCGCCACCACCGCAGCCACTGGCATCACCCGTGTTGCCGTCCACGCCATCGCCGTCCAGGACCGCCGTCTCATCGGGCGAGAGCGGTTCATTTGTGGCGCCGCCGGAGGCGCCGCCACAGTAGCCGGCGATGACATTCGGGTCTGCGCAGTTATAGCTGCCCATCCCGACGTTGGCCGTCCCGGCCTGCACCGCGCACATCGGGTCGGCAGGATATGCTCCCACCGCCGCGTACAGTGACGCACAGTCGGTGTCTGCATGGGCACGCGGTGCGACGAACCACGAAAGCAGGACAAACATCAAAAGAACAAGCGGACGCTGCAAGAACTGCAAGCGTGGAGCAGCAATGTAAGTAGTTCGCATGGGAAACATGAGGAACGCAGGAAAGAGGACCAACGGATCAGCGCGCGGCGGCTTGATCGGAAGCGGCATGGGAAGCATCATCCACGCGCGTGGCAGGACCAACCGCGCGCACAGCAGAGACAGTTCCCTGCCTGCGGATCGCCGTGATATTGTCCGCTGCGTCGTAGTCGTAGTACGCCGAGTTTCCTGCGACCGTCACAGATACCAGACGCCCTAACGCGTCGTAGCCATACGTGATGTCATCGGCATGGGACAGCGAAGAAAACAGCAGCATGCAGGCCATAGCGCACCCGCCAGCCAGCCCCCGACTAACGCTTGCTTTCGCGCGACCCAATAGCCCAGAAGCAGTCCACCCGCGAGTACCGCCAGTAGTCTTCAATATCTCACCCCAAAGAAAAAGTAAGGCTTTCTAAATGTTCTAGAAAGATATCGAAGAACGATTTGGCTTGGTACCGGGCTGCTCTGAGATTGTGTAGGAGAATCCGCACATCAACTCCGGCTGAATCGATATCCAACCGGTCGGCCCTCGCCTCGCCCTGCAATCACAGCCGCCCCCAGATACCCCCACCCCCAAAAACCCTCACCCCCCGCCCTTTCCGTTAAAATCTATCGTTTAGCACTTTGCTCCACGGCCGCCTCGCGCGCCCCGGCGCCTGCGGCGCGGCCTCCATGCCCGAAAGGCACTTCATGCTCACGTTTCAGCAAATCATCCTGACGCTGCAATCCTATTGGGACAAGCAGGGTTGCGCGCTGCTCCAGCCGATCGATATGGAAGTCGGCGCGGGCACCTCCCACGTCCACACGTTCCTGCGCGCAATCGGCCCGGAACCGTGGCGCGCGGCCTACGTGCAGCCGTCGCGCCGCCCGAAGGACGGCCGCTACGGCGAGAACCCGAACCGCCTGCAGCACTACTACCAGTACCAGGTGGTGTTGAAGCCGGCGCCGGAAAACATCCTCGACCTGTACCTCGGCTCGCTCGAAGCGCTCGGTTTCGACCTGAAGCAGAACGACGTCCGCTTCGTGGAAGACGACTGGGAAAACCCCACGCTCGGCGCGTGGGGCCTAGGCTGGGAAGTGTGGCTGAACGGCATGGAAGTCACCCAGTTCACGTACTTCCAGCAAGTGGGCGGTCTGGACTGCAAGCCGGTGCTCGGCGAAATCACCTACGGGCTCGAACGTCTCGCCATGTACCTGCAGAAGGTCGAGAACGTCTACGACCTGGTCTGGACGGAGTGGGAAGAGCAAGGTCCGAACGGTCCTGAGCTGCGCCGCCTGTCGTACGGCGACGTCTATCACCAGAACGAAGTCGAGCAATCCACGTACAACTTCGAGTACGCCAACACCGAGCTGCTGTTCTCGATGTTCAACAGCTACGAAGCCGAAGCCAAGCGCATGATGGAAGTGCCGCTCGCGCTGCCGGCCTACGAACTGGTGCTCAAAGCCGGCCATACGTTCAACCTGCTCGACGCGCGCGGCGCGATCTCCGTGACCGAGCGTGCGGCGTACATCGGCCGGATTCGGAACCTGTCGCGCCAGGTGGCGCAGGCTTACTACGAATCGCGCGAAAAGCTCGGCTTCCCGATGCTCGGCAATCCGGTGCACGGTGTGCCCGGCCTCACGACCGACGCACAGGACGCCGCGATGCCCGCCTGGGCGCCGCCGCTCAAAGTCGAACGCAAGATCGACCCGGACTGACGAGAACACGAACAGATGACTCATCCCCAACACGCCACCCTCCTCGTCGAACTGCTGACTGAGGAATTGCCGCCCAAGGCGCTCGCGCGCCTCGGCGACGCATTCGCCGAAGGTATCGCGCAGCACCTCGCGGCGCGCGACCTGATCGAAGGCGAGCTGTCTTTCGAACGCTATGCCACGCCGCGCCGTCTCGCGGTCACCATCAAGAATGTGCGCAGCGTCGCGCCGGAAAAACACGTGCGCGAAAAAGTGCTGCCGGTTTCCGTCGCGCTCGACAAAGATGGCCAGCCCACCGCGCCGCTCGCCAAGAAACTCGCGGCGCTCGGCTTCCCTGACTTCCAGGTGAGCGACCTCGAACGTGCCTCCGACGGCAAGGCCGACATCTTCTTCCTGCGCTACGCCGCACCCGGTGCGACGCTCGCCGAAGGTCTGCAAGCCGCGCTCGACGAAACGCTGAAGGTCTCGAAGCTGCCCATTCCGAAGGTCATGACGTACCAACGGCCGGACGGCACCAACATCCAGTTCGTGCGTCCAGCACAGCGGCTCACCGCATTGCATGGCGAGGAGGTCGTGCCGGTCACCGCGCTCGGCATCGACGCGGACGACACCACGCTCGGCCATCGCTTCCTGTCCGAAGGTTTCGTGCAGATCCAGCACGCCGACACGTACGCGGAAACGCTGCGTCACAAGGGCCACGTGGTCGCGAGCTTTGCTGACCGCAAGGAAACTATCCGCACGCATCTGCTCGCGCAGGCCGAGGGCGATCAGGTGGTGATGCCTGAAGCGCTGCTCGACGAAGTGACCGCGCTGGTCGAATGGCCGGTGGTATACACCTGCCGTTTCGAGGACGAGTTCCTGCAAGTGCCGCAGGAATGTCTGATCCTGACCATGCAGACGAACCAGAAGTACTTCGCATTGACCGACGCTGCCGGCAAGCTGCGCTCGCGCTTCCTGATCGTCTCGAACATCGAGACGCAAACGCCTGGCGACATCATCGAAGGCAACGAGCGCGTGGTACGTCCGCGTCTGGCCGATGCGAAGTTCTTCTTCGAGCAGGACAAGAAGAAGCCGCTCGCCGACCGCGTCCCGTTGCTTGCCAACGTCGTCTATCACAACAAGCTCGGCTCCGCGCTGCAACGCGTCGAACGTGTCGAGGCACTGGCTGGCGCAATTGCCGTGCTGATGGGCGCGGATGTCGCGCTCGCCAAACGCGCAGCACTCCTCGCCAAGGCCGACCTGATCACCGACATGGTCGGCGAATTCCCCGAGTTGCAAGGCACGATGGGCACGTACTACGCGCGCCACGACGGCGAGCCGGAAGAAGTCGCGCTGGCGTGCACGGAACACTATCAGCCGCGTTTCTCCGGCGATGCCTTGCCCGCAACGGCAACCGGCACGGTCGTCGCGCTGGCTGACAAGCTCGAAACGCTGGTCGGCATCTGGGGTATCGGTCTGCAACCGACCGGCGAGAAAGATCCGTTTGCGCTGCGCCGTCACGCACTCGGCGTGCTGCGGATCCTGGTTGAAAAGCAGCTTCCGGTCGACCTCGTCGAACTGCTGCGCACCGCTTACGCGCAATTCGCTGCGGTGCCGAACGTCGCCGATTCGACGCAAGCCATCTACGAATTCTGCATGGACCGGCTGCGTGGTCTGCTGCGCGAACGTGGCTATTCGGCGGGTGAGATCGACGCGGTGCTAGCGTTGAACCCAACGCGACTGAACGACATCGTCGCTCGCCTCGACGCGGTGCGCGAATTCTCGGCGCTCAGCGAAGCCGCCTCACTGGCTGCAGCGAACAAGCGCATCTCAAACATCCTGAAGAAATCGGATGGCGCACCGGTGGGTGGCGTGCAAGCTACGTTGCTGATCGAAGCGGCAGAAAAAGCGTTGTACGCGCAGCTTGAACAGGTGGCTCCGCGCGTCCAGTCGCAACTAGCTTCGCACGACTACACGGGCGCGCTGACTGCGCTTGCAGCGTTGCGCGAACCGGTCGACACGTTCTTCAACGACGTGATGGTCAACGCTGAAGACCCGGCGTTGCGTGCCAACCGTCTGGCCTTGCTTGGCGCGCTGCATCAGCAGATGAACTGCGTCGCGGACATCTCCAGGCTGGCTGCGTAAGTGACCACCCTGAGCGACCCCACCCAGCACCCTCACTAAGCCGACGAACCATGCCGACCTCCCACAAAAAAGTCGTTGTCCTCGACCGCGACGGCGTGATCAACGTCGATTCCGAGGCGTTCATCAAGTCGCCGGACGAGTGGGTCGCGCTGCCCGGCAGTCTCGAAGCGATTGCCCGGCTGAATCAGGCCGGCTATCGCGTCGCGATCGCGACGAACCAATCGGGCATCGGGCGGGGGCTGTTCGACATGAACGCGCTCAACGCGATGCATCTGAAGATGCACCGGATGGTCGCGGCAGTCGGCGGACGCATCGACGCAGTGTTCTTCTGCCCGCACACAGCAGAGGATCACTGCGAGTGCCGCAAGCCGAAGCCCGGCATGCTGAAGATGATCGCCGAACGCTTCGAAGCGGATCCGGACGCGACGCCGACGGTGGGCGACTCGCTGCGTGACCTGCAAGCGGGCGCCGCGCTCGGTTTTCCGACGCATCTGGTGCTGACCGGCAAAGGCCAGAAGACGCTCGACGCGGGCGGTTTGCCTGAAGGCACGAAGGTCCACGATGACTTGCGCGCTTTCGCGCTCGACTTTCTCTCCACAGAACAAGATTGACGCGATCCGCGCGTCCTTAACACTGACCTCCCCCTCCGATGCGCTTTCTCCGTTCGCTGTTGCTGCTGATCTACCTGGTGGTCTACACGATCCCCTACGCGACCGCTTGCTTCCTCGCTTTCCCGTTCATGCGCGCCGAGCGTCGTTACTGGATGGCGGCCGGCTGGTGCCGCTCAACGGTCGCCGTCGTGCGTTGGCTCAACGGCATCGACTACCGTATCGAAGGCTTCGAGAATCTGCCTGACGGGCCGGCCGTGCTGCTGTCGAAGCATCAGTCGGCATGGGAAACGCTGGCATTTCCGGCACTGATGCCGCGCCCGTTGTGCTACGTCTTCAAGCGCGAACTGCTGTACGTGCCGTTTTTCGGCTGGGCGCTCGGCTTGCTGAAGATGGTCCAGATCAACCGCAAGGACGGCAAGTACGCGTTCGAGTCGGTCATCAAGCAAGGCAAGGCGCGCATGGCCGAAGGCGCCTGGGTCATCATGTTTCCGGAAGGCACCCGCACGCCAACGGGGAAGCAGGGCAAATACAAAACCGGTGGTGCGCGTTTCGCGGTAGGGACCGGTGCGCCGGTCGTACCGATTGCGCACAACGCGGGGCGTGTGTGGCCGCGCAACTCGTTTCTCAAATATGCGGGTATAGTCACAGTGTCGATCGGCAAGCCGATCGAGACGAAGGGGCTCACGCCCGATGAAGTGAACACGCGCGTCGAGACGTGGATCGAAGCGGAGATGCGTCGCATTGATCCTGCCGCGTATCGTGCTGCGGATAGCACACCCGCCGCCGCCCGTATCTGACGCGCCCGCGCCCTTGATGGCGTATTTGCGCCGGCGCGTATTGCGCGAAACCTGAACCGATGCAGAAGTCTCCCACGCCGCAGCCCGCTGCGGCGCTCGATAGCCGGCAACTCGATCTGCCGCTCTTCGCTGAGCCGGCACTCCCGCCGTCCACGCCGCCTTCATCGCAGAAGCCGGACGCGCCACGCGCGCCCGACGGCTCGAAATCGCGCAGCCTGACGCTCGGCGCGCAGACCCTTCACTACCAGCTCAAACGGTCGTCGCGCCGCTCGATCGGCTTTGCGATCGACAGCAGCGGCCTGATGATCACTGCACCACGTTGGGTCACGCTGGCCGACATCGAAACCGCGATCAGCGAAAAGCAGCGCTGGATTTTCACGAAGCTGATCGAATGGCAAACGCGTGTCGAGCAACGCGCGCTGCCGCGCGTCGACTGGAAGGACGGCGCCGAGGTGCCGTATCTTGGTCAGCCGGTGCGCGTCACGCTGGGTGCGCCGCAAGGCACGCTCGCGTTCAATGCCGCGCAAGCCGCGCTCGCGTTACCGCTGCCTCTGCAAGCCGATCCTCAGCAGATCAAGGATCGCGTGCAGGGCTGGCTGCAAGGCGAAGCCAAGCGGCTGTTCGGCGAGCGACTTGCGATCTACGCTGAGAAGCTGGGCGTAAGTTATCGAGCCTATGCGCTGTCGTCAGCGGCAACGCGTTGGGGCAGTTGTTCGAGCGACGGCAAGATCCGCCTCAACTGGCGGCTGATTCATTTCCCGCTGTCGATCATCGATTACGTCGTCGCGCACGAGCTTGCGCATTTGCGCGAGATGAATCACAGCCCGCGCTTCTGGGAGACAGTCGAATCGATCTTTCCGGAATTCCGCGAAGCACGGCAGACGCTCAAGCATCATCCGCCTGAGCTGTTGCCTACGCTGTGAGGCTGAAGTGGCCTATGAAGAAAGCGTCTTGCGAAAAGACGCTTTTTTTGTCGCAGTTTTGGCTTTAGAGGAGCGGCCGCCGTTGCCGCGGCCGCCATCGCGGCACTCACCTCACCTAGCCTCGGGCTAGCGATGCGCTGATCATTCCGCGCAGAACGTTTCCTGCAGATGCCGCCACTGCACCTTGCCGTGCGCGTCGATTTCCAGCACCGCCGTGGAGCGCCGCAAATTGTGGCTATGCTCGCCGTCCGACTGCCGCTCGTGGTACGTTACAACCGCCCCGCCCGCGTATTCGGTGACGATCGTACTGTCGGTAATCTGGATTTTGAAGTTTGGCCGCTGTGCACCATGCTGAGCGAAGATGTCCCGCAGGGTCGGCCAGTCCAGCGTCCCGCCGTTCGGCAGAACCATCGAAAATTGTGGCGAAAAGTGCGCCATCAGATGGTCAAGTGCACCGGCTTGCGCCACGCCGCTGTACCACGCCTCTACCTCGGCGTTGACAGCCTGGATTTCGTCGAAGTAGAGATTCGTGTCACTCATGGTTCACGTCCGTGGTTGCCGCCAGCCAGCGCCATCCCGCGCCGCGCTGTTTCAGCCACGCTCAAGCAATGTCCAACAGTGCTGATGCAGCGCAGCGCGCGGTGCGCGGGAAAACTGCGCTGCACTGCGCGCACCGTACCGAAGCCCGGCCCGCCGCTCTCGCGCAGGTTATTTCTTCTTCTGAATGAATTCGATCTTGTAGCCGTCCGGATCGGTCACAAACGCGATCACCGTGGTGCCGTGTTTCATCGGGCCGGCCTCGCGCACGACAGTGCCGCCTTGCGCCTTGATCTTGTCGCAGGCCGCGTAAGCATCTTCGACCTCGACGGCCAGGTGGCCAAAACCGGCGCCCAGATCATACGATTCGGTGTCCCAGTTGTGCGTCAGTTCGATGACGGTGCCGTCGCTTTCATCCTCATAGCCGACGAAGGCCAGCGTGAACTTGCCCTCCGGATAGTCGTGGCGGCGCAGCAATTTCATGCCGAGCAGTTCAGTATAGAACTTGATCGAACGGTCCAGGTTGCCCACCCGGAGCATGGTGTGTAGAAGGCGCATCGTGTACTCCCCGTTGCTTGATGTCGAGGACGTAAATGTACCCGGAATCGCGTCAGGCTGCTGATAACCCGGCAGGGGCCGACAGGACCACGCAGCCCCGTCAGGCGCCCGCGCAACCGATGACGTCACCCTCGCGGCCTGGCCTCGTCGCGTAAGGCGCGCCGCAGGATCTTGCCGACATTCGTCTTTGGCAACTCGGTGCGGAATTCAATGATCTTGGGCCGCTTGTAACCGGTGAGCTGCTCCTTGCAGAAATTGAAAATGTCCGTTTCAGTCAGCGCCGGATCGCGCTTCACGACGAACAGTTTGACCACCTCGCCCGCCTGTTCGTCCGGCACGCCTACCGCGACAACTTCGAACACACCCGGATGCTTCGCCACCACGTCCTCGATCTCGTTCGGGTAGACGTTGAAGCCCGACACCAGAATCATGTCCTTCTTGCGATCGACGATTCGCACGAGGCCGGCTTCGTCCATCAGTCCGATGTCGCCCGTTTTGAAGAAGCCATCCGCGGTCATCGCGCGAGCGGTTTCGTCGGGACGGTTCCAGTAGCCGGCCATCACCTGCGGACCGCGAATGCAGATCTCGCCCGGCTGGCCGAGCGGCAACTCGTTGCCGGCGTCATCGCGGATCGACACTTCCGTGGACGGCAACGGCAGACCGACGGTGCCGCTGAACGACGTTACGGTCAGCACGTTGGTGGTCGCGCATGGCGAGGTCTCGGACAACCCATACCCTTCGACAATCGGTACACCGGTCACCGCTTGCCAGCGTTGCGCGACAGCTTGCTGCATCGCCATGCCACCGCCCGTGCTCTGCACCAGCTTCGAGAAATCGAGTGTCGCGAAGGCCGGGTCGTTGAGCAGCGCGTTATACATCGTGTTCACGCCTGGAAACGAATTGATCGCATAGCCGCGTAGTGTTTCGATCATGCCGGAGATGTCGCGCGGGTTCGGAATCAGAATACCGATACCGCCGCAGCGCATCGTGAGCAACGCACAGATGGTCAGCCCGAAGATGTGATAAAGCGGCAACGCGACGACCGTGATGTACTGGCCGATATCGGTGCGGTCGCGATAGACCGGTTCCCGCCACAACTCGGATTGCACGATATTCGCCACCAGATTGCGATGCAGCAGCGTCGCGCCCTTCGAGACGCCGGTCGTACCGCCTGTGTATTGCAGGACGGCCACTTCGTCTGTGGAGATCTGCACCGGTATGAATCCGGACTCGGCACCGCGGGCGATGGCATCGCCCAAACTCACGTGCGAGTGCGGCACGGTCTCATCCGAAATCGGGTCGCCAGCGAGCAATAGCGCCGCACCCATCATCTCGCCAACCGACGTCACCACCACATGCCGCACTTCAGTGCGCGCCTGCACGGCCTGCAGCGTAGCAGCGAACGTGTCGAGTATGACGATCGCCTCCGCGCCGCTATCGTTCAACTGATGCTCGAGCTCACGCGGCGTATAAAGCGGATTCACATTCACCACGATATAACCCGCCCGCAGAATCGCCGCCATCGCGACCGGATACTGCAACAGGTTCGGCAGCATCACCGCAATTCGCGCGCCGCGCGCGAGACCTTGCGCCTGAAACCAGGCAGCGAGGTGGCGGGATTTTTCGTCCAGCTCCGCGTAGGTCAGCTTACGCCCCATGCAGATAAAGGCACAGGCCGCCGCGTGCTCGCGAAAGCTGCGCTCGAGCAGATCCGCAACGGAGCCAAATTGTGTCGTGTCGATCTCCGCCGGTACGCCGGGCGGATAAGATTTCAGCCAGATCTTTTCCATCTCTTCAATCCCTCCTTGTGCAGATTCGCGAGCCCTAGCGGCTAGCGAGCGCCGGCATGCGCCGCGCGGGTCGGTCGAAGCTGTCGAAGAATGCGCGCAGTTGCTCAGACGTGCCGCGCTCCAGCGCTACCGCGCCGCTCTCGATGCTTGCCGGCAGTTGTCCCGCGATATCGCGCAGCAGTCCATACAAGGTCGCCGTATTGAGCGCGAGCTGCAGATCCACAGCCGCAGGCGCGCGCTCATGAATCTGCAATACGCCGCGGCGCAGTTCGAGCGCGTAGGCTTCGTCGCGATCTGTGATACGGAATACTAATGTTGCATGCAGATCGGCACAACGACCCGGATCGATGCATACACTGAAGCGCTGGAACACGTTGCGCAACGGTTGGGCGCGCAACACGTCGGTGGACGCCAGGCTCGCGCTGCCGGCGAACGGCAGATCCTCGTAGGCACGCTCGAGTTCACGCGCCGCGCTCAGGTACCAGTTGCGCCAGTTGGTGTTCTCAGTACGATAGCCCAGTTCGCGCAGCGCTTCGGCCTTGATGCTGCGGGCATCAGCATCGTCGATGTCGAGCCGCACCAGCAGCGTCGCCAGTTCAGCGGCCCAGCGCCAGTCGCTATCGCCGAGCGCGACCCGTGCCGCGGCGCGCACGGTGTCCGTGCCGCCCATCATGTCGACCGTGCGGCGCGCACGCTCACCGCGCGGCAGTGGGTCCAGCGACGCCGGATCGCCGTCGAACCAGCCGAGTTGCCCCGAATACACCTGGCGCACCGAGTGCTTGACCGTGCCGTAGTATTCGCCGAGCCACGCATGCTGCGCGAGATGCGGGGGCAAGGCAGGGATCGCTTCCGCGAGTTCGTCCGGTGTCATGCCGAAGTTCATGTGGCGAATGGTCTGGTCGTGGATGAACTGGATGGCATCGCGATACACCGTCAGCACATCCGCGACGGCCGCCGCGCCCGACACCGGCCGGCCATGCGCCGGCACCATGTGTGCAGCGGCGAAGCCCCGCATCATGTCGATTGTCTGGTACCAACGCACCGGATCGCGATAGCGCGTGCCTCGCAGCGTATGCACATTCGCGAAGCACTCGCCCTGGATCACTTCCGCTGACAACAACACACCGAGATCGGGCAGCCACATCACAATCTCGTCGTCCGCTTCGGACGGCGCATAGCGGAACTGGAAGCGCACGCCGGCCAGCACGATATCGAGCGCGTCGTCGAATACACGGGTAGGCGCGAAAAAGCTCGCCGGCTCGGCGACCAGCACCGGCCCGATCCCCGCGTTAACCTTGCCGGTCGCGCCAGCAGGCAAGAGCGTGCCGAAGCTGTAGGCCGAACGGGTGGCGAGAATCGGCGCGACCAGATTCGCGTTGTTGATCACCGTGTCCATCAGCGTGCGGTGGGCGATGATCTCGACCTGCCCCGCTTCGAGCGCGGCTTCGTCGACGAATGCGCGCACGCCGCCGGTGTGATCCCTGTGGTTATGTGTGTAGACAACCGCTTTCACCGGCAACCCGGCATGACGTGGATCGATCGCGCAAAAGTCTTCGTAGATACGCTTTGCCGCCGATACCGCCTCGGTCGCGTCGACGACCACGAAGATGATGTTCGCAATCGCATAACCCACTGCGCAATACACCCGCTCGGCCACACGGTAAATGCGCTGCGCCATCCGCCGCGAATGTTCCGTCAGGCGCGGCGGCACGGTCGGCGCAGCAACGGCGAAGGCGAGATTGACGCCGGCATCGAACGCTACGTCCAGCGGATCGCCGACATGCGGCGCGTCAAAAGCAGGTTTGCGAAGAGTCGCAGGGCAACAACGGGTCATGCAGTGTCTCCTCCAGGAAAGCTGGCCAAGTCTCAGGCTGCCAGCCTTCTAAATCGGAAACGGAATTCTTATTCCGTTTTTGGTTTGAAAAAATCAGCCGTCGAGCAGACCGAGGCAACGACGAAACGCTGTCTGCAGCCATGGACGCAGGCGGCGGCTCGACAGCGCCAGCGGCCCCGGATCGTTCAGGATGCTGTTCACCAGCAGGCCGTTGATCAGCTGTACCGACGCGCGCACTTCGAAGTCGAGCGCCGCTGCTTGCGAAGCCGGCGCGCCGCGCGCCGCCAGCAGTGCGTCGACGAGGCGCGGCACAAGCAGCGTCAGCACTTCGCGATTGGCTTCCTTGGCCACATCCCAGCTCGGCTTGAGCTGCGAGGACCGCAGCAACGAGGCGTGGTAAAGCCCGCGATTGCGCCGGAACACGAGCACGTAAAAGGCTACTACCGCATCGGCGAGCGCACCTGCATCGTTGGAACGCCATACCGGGTCGCGCTCGAGAATTTCGCGCACGTAGTCGAGACCTTCGGCCATCACCCGGTCCTGGACTACTTCGAAGAACGCATCTTTGTTATCGAAACGGCGGTAGAACGCGCCAATCGAGGTGCCTGCACGTTCGACAATATCGTTGATGGACAGATCGTCGAGATTGCCGCTCGCCTCGATCAACTCGCGTCCGGCTTGCAGCATCTTCGCGAGGCCGATTTGACTGCGCGTCTGGCGCGGCGCTGCGATGGCGGAAGAGGATTCGCGCTTGCGAAGAGGCGTGCTTGTCATGCGGCTTTCAACATCGTGTCAAGGCAAAAGGTGCGGAATTCGCGGATGCCGGATGGGGAAACGCAATGCAACGCGGGAATAATGCGAAGCAAAGACAAAACCGGCTGGCCCGAAAAACGGAATCCGGATTCCGAATCCTCATGGATCAGTCCGGCTTTGTCAACCGCACTCAGGGTAAATCCTGTGCCGGCGAGTCCGCATACAACCAGTGCTGCGCGGCCTGGTTGGCCTCGTCCATGATCTGCTCAGTCAGCGCCAGCGCCGAACTGGCCGCGGGCGAAGGGGTGCGCTCCGCCAGGTACACGAGCGCAAATTCGAGGCTCAACCTCGGCGGATTGGTCAGCGCAATGCGTGCCAGCCGCCGCGTCTCGAGATCGCGCCGCATCGACGAGCCGGTGGCGAACAAGACCGCGTCCGTCTGCGCCACGACGTCTTTCAACACCGCGACATCGTTGCACTCGACCTGCAAAGGGATCTGTTCGTGAGCCCGGTATTTCAGCAGCCGACGCAGCGCATCCTTCATAAACGCCGGCAACGTCACCGACACCAGCGGAAACTCGCGTAACGCGGCGAGCGGGACGGGCCCACGCGTCAGCAGCGGATGTCCAGGTCGCGCAAACCAGGCGCCATCATGACGCGGCAAGCGCCGCATCGTGACATCCGGCGTCACGGGCGGTACCCGGCGGTCCGTCACCAGAAAGTCGATCTGCTCCGCGTGCAGTTTGCCGATCAACGCGTCCCCTTCGCCCAGTTCGATCAAGACCTTGATCTTCGGAAAGCGCCGCGAAAATTCCACCAACAGATCGGGCAGCAACACGACGGCCGTGTAGGGACCGAGTCCGATGCGCACCTCGCCGAGTTCGTGGGCCTTGAGTAGTTCGACGTCGCGAAACAGACAGCGTGTTTCGAACAGCACGCGGCGCGCCCGCTCGACCAGCAGCCGCCCCGCCGCCGTCATGGCAACGCCGCGCGCGGCCCGGTCGAACAGCTTCATGCCCAGTTCTTCTTCGAGCGCCTGGATGCTGCGGCTCAGCGCCGGCTGACTCAGATGGACGCGCTCAGCTGCACGCGCGAAGCTGCCCTCTTCAGCGAGAGCAATCAGGTGGGTGAGACGGCGTGAATTGATCTCATGCATGTTTTGCAAGATTCCGATAACCAGATTGCACTTGAATAATTCCCTTATACCACCCCAAATGGGCGAATACTCCGCCAACGCTTGTGGCCAGGACAAGCTGGGGCATCCGGAAGGCTGCACGACCGCAAAGGTCGCACAAAACATATTCAGGAGACAGGGTTTGCTCACCTCGCCGCCCCCCGCATCGCACGCCCGCGGCGTGTCGTCATACCGAACTCCCTCAGGAGTATTGAATGCTTGAGGCAGAAGGTTCCAGGCTTGCTGCAGCGCCCGCGGCATCCCCCGCCTCGACCGTGCCACTCGAGCGCTCGCGGTCGCGCCGCTGGGTTATCGTCGCCTCGCTGTTCCTGTTCATGCTGATCAACTTCGCCGACAAGGCCGTGCTCGGTCTCGTGGCGATCCCGATGATGCACGACATGCAACTGACGCATGCCCAGTTCGGCCTCGTCGGAAGCGCGTTCTTTGTACTGTTTTCGCTGTCGGGCATCGCGGTGGGCCTGATTGCCGACCGTGTCAGCATGAAATGGCTGCTGGCTGCGCTTGCGCTCACGTGGACCTGTGCCCAGTTGCCGCTCGCGTGGCCGAGTAGTTTCGCAGTCCTGCTGCTCTGCCGCATCCTGCTCGGCGCAGGCGAAGGACCGGCATCGCCGCTCGCACTGCACGTGGTCTACACATGGTTCGACGATCACGAGCGTAATCTGCCCACCACGATTGTTCAGCAAGGTGCAACAGCGGGGGTGATCATTGCAGGACCGCTGCTCACCTACATCTCGCAACGCTGGCACTGGCACGCTACCTTCCTGACACTCGGCATGGTTGGCGCCGCGTGGACCGTGCTGTGGCTGTGCGTCGGCAAAACCGGCCATCGCTCGCGCAGCGTGCCCTCCCTCGCCGCCGCAGTGACTCGGCAACCGCGGCTGCGTTATCGGACGCTGCTCGCTGATCGCACAGTGGTCGGCGTGATGCTGCAATGCTTCGTCGGCTATGCGGTGATCGCCGTCGGCTTCACCTGGGTACCGGCGTATTTCCAGCTCGGGCTCGGCTTTCCCGCTGTTCAGGCCGGCTGGTTGTTCGCGGCGCAGGTGGCCATGCAGATTCCGTTAGGCATCGCGCTGGCAGTGTTCTCGCATCGCCTGCTCAAGCGCGGCGTGCCGTCGCGGCGCGCGCGCGGCACGCTCATCAGCGCCGCCTGCGTGGTGAGCGGGATAGCATACTGCGGGCCGTTTCTCGGTATGCCGCCGCTCGTCAAGGTCGCGCTAATGGGACTGGCCAGCGCACTCGCAATCCAGACCTTCACCTTTGGTCCGATGCTAGTGGCGGAAGTCGCGCCTGTGGGTCAGCGCGGTGCGCTGCTCGCGCTCACCAATGCGATCTTCACTACGGCGGGCCTGATCGGACCGTTCGCAATGGGCAAGCTGCTCGGCGCAACCGGCGACGGCCACGGCTACGAAATTGGCTTCGCGGTCACCGGCGCATTGTTGCTGGCGGTGGGCGTTGCAGGCTTCTCGTTACTAGATCCGCAACGCTCACGGGCCAGGCTCCATACACTGCAATAGTGTGCTCGATTGTTACGAAAATGGCTGCGTTAGCGGGTAAATTAGCGCATCGCTCAGGTCTACCCGCTCGCACAAAGACACACTCACTGCACGCCCACCCTCTCACAGCGGGTTCTGACGCATTTGAAGATTGCGTCCCCGTCGTACGTTGCCTATTCTGATTCTCACCACGCGCGGTATCCGCTTCAACCAACACCCGAAGAGGTGAATCTGCAAGTCAGCGAACCCCATGGGCAGTGATGTCGTCCGCCCTTTACGGAGGAACGTATGCGCCGAGCATGCTCGCCCTGGATACCGAGCCGCCTCTTCGAAGCCACCTCGTCCGCACTGGGTCTTCTGATCCTGCTGCGCGTGTTACCGGCGCTGGCCGGCTGCGACAATGCCACGCCTGCGAGCGGGCAAACCGTCACGTGCAGCAGCACAATCCCACCCAATCCTTCGGGTACGCCGGTGGCGGCGACAGCAGGCAGTACTAACGTTTCAGTCAACGTACTGCTGGGGGCCGAACTCGACGTCAGCGGCGACAATGGCATTCTCGTGTACGACCGCAGCACGGTCACCAACATGGGCAGCATCACGGTAAGCAGGGACACCTTCGACGGCATCTCGGCTCAAGGAACCGGTGCAGGCCAGAACATATTGATAAACCGCGGAACGATCGTGACGAGCGGCAGCGAATCCGAAGGCATGTTCAATAGCGGCGCGGCCGTGACGATGCTCAACGACACTAGCGGGGTGATCCAGACGAGCGGTACCGATTCCGTCGCGATGCACGACTTCGCGAGCCCCGGCGGCGGCACCCTGACCAACAAGGGTCAGCTTTCGACGAGCGGCGACGGCTCCGCAGGCATGGTCGCGGAGACGGTCAACGACACGCTCGTCAACAGCGGCACCATCACGACGACAGGGGCCGGCTCGCCTGGCATGTCAGCGAACGGCAACGAGGTGGGCGGAGCCGGCAACAATGTCATCACAAACAACGGCACCATCAACGTTTCGGGGATGGGTTCGCATGGCATCGTCTCGAACGATCCGTCACCGGGCGCGATCACCAATATCGGCTCGATCACCGCAAGCGGCCCGGGGGGCCTGGGCGCATACGTGTCGGGCAGCGTGACACTCGTCAATGCGGCGGGCGCAAGCATCGTGAGCAAACAGTCGAATGGCATTGATGCGAACGGCGGCGGCACCTTCACCAATGCCGGGACAATCTCGGGTCAGGACATCGCGATTTCCATTTCTAACGGTGCCGCGACCATCGACAATAGCGGCACGCTCGAATCCGCTACCACGGAGGTCATCGCCTCATTCGGTCCTTACAACATCACCATCAACAATACCGGCACGATTGCGGGCAGCAACGGCCGCGCCATCTACACTGACACCGGCAACGACACGCTCAACTGGAGCGCGGGAACGATCATTGGCTTTATCCGGCTCGGCACGGGTCACGATACCGCTACGCTGACCGGCCTGACTGACGCCAATCTCGCCGGTGTGCCGCTGTTCGCAGGCGGCAACGTCTCCAGTGTCCTCAACTTCAATAACACGCAGGCAAGTGGCCTCAGCCGCTTCACGAACTGGTCGCTCATCAACGCGACGAACGGCAGCCAGATCACCCTCGACAACAACGGTCTGACGCTCGGCAATAGCGGCACCTTGACGGGCACGCTGTCGCTCGATTCGACCAGCACGCTGTTCGCCGGCGGCCTGGGTGACCCCGCGATCACCCCTGCAGTGAGCGGGCAGCTTGTCACCGTCAACAACGCGGGCACGATTGACCTCACCAACGGCGGCACCAGCACGACCGATGCACTGGTGGTGAACGGCAACTATGTGGGCCTCAACGGCAAACTGCTGCTGCAAAGCGTGCTGAACGGCGACGGCTCGCCGAGCGACAAGCTCGTGATCGTGCAAGGGATCGGCTCGGGAAACACAACGCTTGGCATTACTAACGTCGGCGGGGTAGGCGGTGCAACAGTCACGAACGGCATCATGGTCGTGCAGGCGACCGGCGGCGCGACGACGACAACAGGCGCGTTCACGATTCCGAAGCCGCTGGTTGCAGGCGCCTACACGTACTACCTGTTCAAAGGCGACGTGACTGCCGGGACGGCTGACAACTGGTATTTGCGCTCGAGTCTGCCTGCGGCGCCTGCTCCCACGCCTGCACCGACACCTACAACCACGCCCGCACCCGCACAAACGGGCCCCATAGCGGCCGCCGGCACCCCTCCCTTACCCGCCCCGCCGCCAGCGGGCTCCGCGCCCACGCCGCTCTACCGGATGGAGGTGCCGGTCTACGCGGAAGTCCCCGAACTCGCGCGCGCACTCGGGCTCGAGCAGATCGGCACCTTCCACGACCGCGAGGGCGCGCAGTCCCTGTTGAGCGAGACCGGCGCCCTACCGGCCTCGTGGACACGCATATGGGGCGAACATGCCACGCTGAGCAATGGCGGCGCAGTCAATCCGGAGTTCAGCGGCACGATGGGGGGCATAGAAGTCGGCCAGGACCTCTACGCCGATTCGACGCCGGGCGGTCAGCGCAACCACTACGGGTTCATCCTCGGCTTTGCCCGTGCCCAGGGCGACGTGAGCGGCTTCGCCCTTGGCTTTCCGAACCTCGCCGCGGGACACCTGTCGATCAACGCCTACAACGCAGGCGGCTACTGGACCCACGTCGGCCCCGGCGGCTGGTACACCGACGCCGTTCTGATGGGCAGCTCGCTCACCATCAGCCCGATGTCCTACGAGAACATCGACGCCTCCACGCATGGCTACGCCGAAGCCGCGTCGTTCGAAGCCGGCTTGCCCATTCCGCTGCCGGCTAATCTGCGCATCGAGCCGCAAGCACAACTGATCTGGCAGCACA
>Ga0302228_10001035_pt1 | contig 21264 bp, 13 predicted proteins | sample II_Palsa_N1_2_FD_193519 | JGI IMG/M metagenome (GOLD analysis project Ga0302228, IMG submission 193519) | Peat permafrost microbial communities from Stordalen Mire near Abisko, Sweden - II_Palsa_N1_2 | ecosystem: Environmental > Terrestrial > Soil > Palsa > Peat permafrost | place: Sweden...
CTGCCCATGAAGACGCCGTTGGATTTGCCATCACCATTGACGTCAACACTGCCGTCGGCGTTCTGAGCGATCTTCGACGGGATGGGCGCGCCGTTCCACGGGGTCAGAAAGCCGTTGTAGCCACCTGCGCTGGCGGCGTTCTCGCCATTCAGCACGACGCCGTACTGGTCCAGACCCTCAGTGGCATTCATCCGCGTGGTGTTGGAGAAATCGGCGGCTACCAGCAGGCCCCAGCGGCCTTCATCGTTGAACGAGATAAGGCCATTGGCCTCTGGCCCCAAACGGCTGGTCGTGCTGCCGCGCTCGCCATCAGCGGAATAGCTGTAGGTGAATCCGTTGGGGAGATCCCAGGGGCGGTAGGTATGTAGGTCGATGGCGCCGCTGATGCCGCCGTCGGTCTCGTTGGCGGTGGACGATTTGACCACATCCACGCCGTGGAACAGCGTGGACGGCAACATCGTGAAGTCCGGCTGCTGCGTGTCGATCTGATCCGCCGTGATGAATACTTCGCCGTTCAACATGGTGCCGACCTGGGGCAAGCCGCGTACGTCCACCGACGTACCTACACCGGCGTCGCGGTTGATTTGTACGCCAGTGACGCGCTGCAGGGAGTCAGTGATCGTGGTGTCGGGCAGGGCGCCAATGTTTTCTGCCGTGATGCTGTCCTGGATGTTTGCAGCATCGCGTTTCAGGTCGATCGCGCGAATCTGCGACGAACGCACACCGGACACAGATACGGTTGACAAAGTGACCGCGTTCTTTCCCGCGTCGGTGCCGTTGGTCTTGGTGTCGGTTTTCTTGGCGTCGGGCGCCGGCGGAGCTGTCGCCGGTGCGGTTTGCGCCGTGTTGGTCTGCGCTGCCTGGCCGTCCGTCTGGTCGTAGACGAAAGATGACGCGACAGCCGACGTCGACACGACGGCAAACAACGACACAGTGATGGCAAATGACAATGGATGCTTGCGAAGTACGGTGGACATGGGCTTTAACCTCGTTAATGTTGCCTGTCGAACCTCAGGTGCTCCGTGGTATTCCAGAATGCGTATAGCCCCGGCCGTGCCTGCTGCTTCGCACGCCGTCGTGATGCAGTTCTCGATGTCCCCGACGATGGCTTCCCAAGCCAACGTCACTCACTTGGTGCTACTGCGCGAAACGCAGGTCCCGCTTACCGCTTATTTCGAAAACACCATTCGCGCCAACGCCCACTGGCCATCGCGTGGATCGCCGGTAGCGAAGACGCACAGGTTGCGAACACCGGCCCCCACCGGCATCGCAACGTTTGCATCAAGACGGATTTGCCCTTTTGCCTGTGTCGCGTTCTCCAGTGGCAAGCGGGAAAGCAGCGGCCCTGTGCAGGAGTCAGCGTGAATCTCGAATTCGCCGGCCGCGCTTGTCTCGTGGCGCACCACGGCATCCGCCGCCTCATCACCGAAGCGCCATGTCATGCGCTCGACCATCATCGCGACATGCTTGACGCCACCCAGTGACGCTTGCGGCCACAGCCAGCACGAATTGCCAATATCTACCGAATACACCGGCCTCGATCCCTGCGCTGGCTTGCTGCCGTCCAGGCGCGAGGCCGGCTGACTGGAGCACGTTGCAAACGCGCTGCTGTCGCGAGTCAACAAGGTCGTTTCATCCAGCACCAGCGTGCGTGGTGCGGCGAGTTCAAAGCCGTCCGCTGCAATCGTTGCGGCGCGCAGTGTCGCGTTACGCGGCAGCGTTATCGGCTGCGCATAGGGCTTGGATTGATTGGTTGGGTCGGAGCCATTTGTCGTGTAACGAATCGTCCCGAATGCCACCTGATTGGACAGCCCGACCTGTAACGCACCGTTCGCCGTTGCAGTCACATGAAAGGCAGGTGCGAACGCATTATCGGCATAGCCGATGCCGAGTGCACGGTAACGCGCCAGTTCGGCCGGCATGCGTTGCAGAAAGTTGTTCCAGTCGTGTGCGCTTGACGGTGACCAGGCAAGCTCCGACATCGCCGCGATGCGCGGGAACGCCGCATGCTGGTCGTGCGCAAAGGTAAGCATCTGCTCGGTCCAGAGGCCGGCCTGCACACCGATAATGCGCTGGGCTTCGATCGCGCTCGCACCGTTCGGAATGACGATCGTGTCATAGGCTTGCCGCAACGTCGCTGCAGGAGATGGCCCTGCCCATTCGTCGGGAAGTGCGGACTGATAGTGATCGAAGTACAGCGATTCCTGTGGTGTCATGACCACCTCGTGGCCTTGCTTGATCGCCGACAGCGCTACGCGTTCGTTGTCGTTGCCGTGCCATGACATCACCACTTCCGATGCCGGAAGCGTCGCGCCGGCAACCAGTTCGTCATCCCAGCCAACCGGCGTACGCCCGCGCTTGATGAGATGGGCGGCGACCTGGTTGGTGAACCAGCTCTGCAGCTGATCCATGTTCGCCAAGCCCAGCTTGTGCATCTGCGCGCGCACTTCCGGCGATGCGTTCCACTGCTGCTTGTCGGCCTCGTCGCCGCCGATGGAGATGTAGCGCGAGGGGAACAGCTGCATCACTTCATCGAGCACGTCGTCGACGAACTGCAACGTCTTTTCATCGGGCTTGAGCAACCACGGGCTGACGCCCCAGTCAGTCCACACAGACGGACGTTTGCCGGTGACGCCCAACCACGGATACGCCGCGATGGCTGCCTGCGAATGGCCGGGAAGATCGATTTCCGGTACCACATCCACATAGCGATCGGCGGCATAGCGCACGATGTCGCGCGCATCGGCTTCCGTGTAAAAGCCGCAATAGGGCAGGTCGGCAGAACCGGTAAGCTCGCTGTCGCGGCCTACTGCCTGGCGGCATGCGCCCGTTTTTGTGAGCTCGGGATACTTGGGGATCTCCAGACGCCAACCCTGGTCTTCGGTCAGGTGCCAGAGCAACACGTTCAACTTGTTGAGCGACATCCAGTCGATCAGCTTCCTGATGTCGGCCACGCTCTGGTAGTGCCGTCCGGAATCGAGCAGCAGTGCGCGCCATGCGAAACGCGGATGATCGTCGATGACGCCATCGGCCACTTCGACGGGCGTGCCGCGGGTCCATCCCGAGGGCGTCAGCAACTGCCATAGCGTGACGCTGCCGTAGAACAATCCGCGCGGCGAGCGCGCCGCGACCAGGATGCTGCCGTTATTCACGGTGATGCGGTAGCCGGCGGCGTCCGCGACGTCGGCGTGCGGGTCCACGTCGAACGTGATCGCAGGATGCGCGGCGCCTGTAGTCGCCACGTTCAGATGCAATCCGTTGGTATCGGCCGCACGTTTTACGAACTGCTCTGCTACCGATTGCACTTGTTGGCGATCCGCGCCGCGCACCAAGACCACCGCACCCTCGGCGATTTCGACAGCACCCGATCCGGCAGGCTTGGCCGTTACCGGCTGCGGCAACAACGACCACTTGGGAATGGCGGGCGCTGCAGTGACCGCGCCCGTAGCCACCAGGCACGCCATGGCCAGGCAACGGAAAAATGCTGATGCCGTGACGTGGTTCATGCGTCCACGCCACCTGCCACGGCATGCCGTGGCGCTGCGGACATGCCGTGCGTGAGGTACCACTGGGCCGCGCCTTGCACGCCGTGGCGGCCGTGCTCCGTTACCCATACCGGCACCTGCGACAGCAGCGCACGCGCGCTGCGTCCGTGCAGGAAGCGCTCCTCGAAAGCGCTGTGCTTGAGCAGCTTAAAAATGGACGACAGGAAGCCCCCGGCCAGATACACGCCGCCCGTTGCCATGAAGGCCATCGCGAGATTGCCTGCAAAGCTTCCGAGCGAAGCACATAGAATTTCCACCGCTTCCACGGCATGCGCATCGCTGCAGGAAACGGCAGCCTTTGTGACGGCTTCGGGCGTTGTCAGCTTCGGCGTTTCTCCATGCAGCGTGCACAGAATTTCGTAGACGGTCAGTAGGCCGGGGCCCGACACGATGTGTTCGAACGCCACGTAGCCGCCAGTAGGTGACAGATGCGCGAGAATTTCGCGCTCGCGAACGGAATTCGGCGCGAAATCCATCTGGCCAGCTTCTGTCGCCAACACGACGCCACCGGCAGGACCGGGAATGTGCGCCGCCGCGCCAAGACCGGTGCCTGGTCCGATCACCAGGGTCGGGCCACTGGATTGCGTGTCCGGCCCGCAAAGGTGCCGGCCACCATCGGCCAGAGGCCCGTCGAGTGCGTATGCCAGCGCCTCGAAGTCGTTGAGTACGGCAACCTCATCCAGGGCCAGCGTGTGGCGCAACTGCGCCAGGTGGATGGGCCACGCAAGGTTGTCGTTGACGACCTCGTTACCCATGATCTGACCTGCGCAGGCCAGCACGCAGTGCTTCACGGGGGCTTGTACGTCGACATCGATAAAGGCTTGCAACAGTTCCGGCAGCGTCGAGAAATCCGCGCACGCGAAAACTCGGTAGGCCAGCGTTTCGACCCCGCGCGTTCCTTCGTGCGAGGCACGCATCAGCGCAACACGCGCATGCGTGCCGCCAATATCGGCCGCAAGAAACGGCAACGCCGCTTCCCCCGTCACTCGGTCCGAATGCTCAATCCCCACGTCCTGCGCTCCCCACGCAGTGGAACTGTTATCAGCCTGTAACGTAATTGACACCGGTGTCAAGCGGTGGCGCAACATATTGCGAAGTACCCCAGGGGACTGACGGGGATTAAATTAGTCGCGGGTATAGCCACCGCAACCGGCACCAGGCCTCCGCCGAAGCGGGGCGTTTGCGACGCGAACGCGGGTTGCAACCGCTATCGGATACTGCTGATGGTTTTGCCTTGCACCAAGGTTCCGACCACTGCCCCGGTCGCTTGATTGATACCGAGCACTCGCAAGATCACCGAGTCGCCCTGAACCGGTCCATTTGAACCATAAGGGCGAGGAACAATGGCATTGACACCGCATTCGAGCCGGGCGTGCCAACCGCTGCCGGCGGGTGTCAACGAAGTCAGCACCGCAGGGTAAATTTGGCCGACGATAAGCTGGGAGGGAACGGATTGTTTGATGGTACTGGCCACTTTGATTGACCGGAGAGTATGCGCCAAATAAAGACGTCGCACCGGGCTATTCGAGTTGCAGCGGTTCGACCAGCAGAGACACTCTGCAAAACCACGAGCGGGGCGTGTCTGATCAGGCGCAGCTTCCGGGCTCGGATACGCGCAAGGTGCACAGGCCTGCAATGAGCAGGCTGGCGCCACCCAGACCCAATGCCCAGATGGGCTGGTTGTGGAAGCACAGCCGCAGCAGTAGACCGAGCACGCTGGCCGCAAGCAGTTGCGGGATCACGATGAAGAAATTGAAGATGCCCATGTAGACGCCCATCTTCGCCGTGGGCAGATTGTCCGATAGCAGCGCGTAGGGCAGTGAAAGAATCGAGGCCCATGCAAAGCCGACGCCGACCATCGAGACGAGCAGCCAGTGTGGATCGCGGATGTACAGGAACGACAGCAGGCAGGCGCCCCCAAGACACAGGTTCACCACGTGACTGATGCGCAGGCCCCATCGGCGCACCATCAGCGGGATAACCACCGCGGCCATTGCTGCAAATCCATTGTACGCGGCGAACAGCACGCCGACCCAGTTGGCGCCCTCGTTGTAGGCAGACGAGCCGGTATCGGCGGTGGCGTAGATCGTCTGCGTCACGCCTGCGGTGGTGTAGATCCACATCGCGAACAGCGCGAACCAGGAGAACAGCTGCACCCAGGCAAGTTGCCGCATCGAGGTGGGCATGCCGTAGAGGTCGCCCATCACCTCGCGCAGCATCCCGTCGCTGCGGGTGCGACTTAGCCATGCGAACAGCAGGCCGAACACGATCAGGCCGCCGGCCAGCAGGTAGACCTCTTTCTCCAACCCGAAATGCCTGATCGCGAGCAGTACCGCGATACCGACCAGCAGCATCAGCACGCCAGGTCGCCAGGCGCGCGATGCGTCCACCGCCGGCTCAACTGCCACGTTGTCGGCGAACGATTGCAGCTGCGCAGGCGGGTATTCGCGCGTGGTCAGGATAGTCCAAAGCACCGAGCCCAGTAGTACCGCGCCGCCCGCGTAAAACGCGTACTTCACCGTAGCGGGGATACCGCCGTCCGTCGCCACGTTGGTCACACCAACCTGCGCCAGGATCCATGGCAGCATGGAGGCGATCACCGCACCGACGCAGATGAAGAAACTCTGCATCGCGTAACCGGCAGGTCGCTGTTGCGTAGGCAGTTGATCGCCCACGAAGGCGCGGAACGGCTCCATCGACACGTTGATCGATGCATCCAGAATCCACAGCAGGCCGGCGGCCACCCACAGCACCGGCGCGTTCGGCATCCACAGCAGCGCGAGCGAGGCGAACACCGCGCCGACCAGGAAATACGGCCGACGTCGGCCCAGGCGGTTCCAGGTGCGGTCGGAGTAGTGACCGATGATCGGTTGCACGATCAGCCCGGTCAGTGGCGCGGCGATCCATAGCGCAGGGATGTCGTTCACGTTCGCGCCCAGCGTCTGGAAGATCCGACTGACGTTCGCGTTCTGCAGCGCAAGGCCGAACTGAAGGCCAAGAAAGCCGAAGCACATGTTCCAGATCTGCCAGAACGATAGTGCGGGTTTTGGCGTCATGGGTATCTACCCATGTTGCAGGTGATGTGGTGTGACGCAATCGCCTTGGCTGGCGGCATGCTCAGCACGCGCACACCGTGGGGTCTTGGCTCTGGTTTACTCGGCTCATCGGCACCTCTCCTCCGGTAACAGTTATGTCATGGCGTGGCGCATCCCGCATGTTGCGGGCGCAGCATCGGGGCACCTTATTTGCCGGCGCCATCCTTGCACGGTGGGCAGCGTCGTGGTGCGGCAACCAGCGCCTATTTGCGTATTCATTGCTGCGCTGGCACACCGCGAACCGCAACGCCCACTGGCCGCAACGCCGATCGTCCTTGTAAAGCGGAGGGCTCTGGCGGCATAGTCGATCAACAGCGTGACGACAGCGGAGAATCCATGCGGGTACGCCTCGAAGATGTGGCGCGCGCAGCGAGCGTATCGCCTAAGACAGTGTCGCGCGTGCTCAATGACGAGGCGAACGTGACCGACGCCACGCGTCAACGCGTGCGCGCTGCGATGGAGGCGATGGACTATCGTCCGCATCCCTCGGCGCGCAGTCTGGCGGGCAATCGCTCGTTCCTGGTGGCGATGTTGTACGACAACAACGACAACCCGGCCTCAACCTATCTGGCCGAGATCCAGGACGGTGTGCTCGAGGCCTGCGACGCGCATCGCTACAGCATGATGGTGCGCCCACTGCGCATGAGCGGCGGTGATTTCATCCGTCGCTTCGATGCGCTGATTTCCGATCACCACCCTGACGGCGTCGTGCTGACACCACCGATCACTGACTACGCGCCTCTGATCAAACGCCTGCGTGAGCGCAAGGTGCCCTATGCCAGCGTGTCGCCACTGCGGCGTGGCAAAATCATCGGCGTGACGATGGACGAGCAGCGTGCTGCGCGTGCGATTGTGGAGCATCTGCTGGAGCTGGGCCACCGGCGGATCGCTCATGTGGTCGGCATCGCCGACCACGGTGCCAGTCGATGGCGACTGGCCGGCTATCGCGAGGCCATGGCCGCCGCGGGTCTGCCCGAGAACCCGGCTCTGGTGGTGCAGGGCGCCTTCACCTTCGGCTCTGGCGTGTCAGCGGCGCGGCAGCTGTTTTCTCTGGTCGAACGGCCCACGGCGGTGTTCGCTGCCAACGACGACATGGCCACCGGCGTGATGTGGGCGGCGGGCGAGTATGGCTTGAAGGTGCCGCACGACCTGTCGGTCTGTGGCTTCGACGATACGCCACTGTCGCGCCAGTTGTGGCCAGCGCTCACTACCGTCCAACAACCCAGCCGCGAAATGGGAAAGATCGCAGCCGAACAATTGCTGGGCGTATTGCGCGGACACGGCGTCGGCCAGCTGGTGCAGGTGCCTTTCTCCCTGCAGATCCGCGGATCCACTGCCGCCGTAACCTGAGCCCGTTTCGCTCTACTACATGGCGCAAAAGTCATGTTGCATAGCAAATTGACAGCGCTGTCATTCCTGTCATTCTGCGATCCAGACGCGTGCCACGCGGTGCGCCAGCCTGGAGCCTTGCCGTGCCATTGCTGTTCCCATCGAGCCCGTTCCTGCGACGGGTATCCATGTCCGTATCACTCGCTGGCGTGCTGCTCATGACCGTACCCGCCATGGCCGGCGACCCGAATACCATTCACCCAGAACGGTGGCCGAAAGGCAGCTCGCCGCTGCCGCCTGATCCCGTGATTGAGTCCCGGGTCCAGGCATTGCTCGCGAAGATGTCGGTGGCAGACAAGGTGGGCCAGATGGTCCAGGCTGATATCAAGTACGTGACGCCGGACGATGTGCGCGAGTATCGCCTGGGTTCGATCCTGGCCGGCGGCGACTCCAAGCCGCCCGGACAGCCATTCCCCACCGCATCGCATTGGCAAGCGCTGTCCGACGCGTTTTACCGCGCGTCGATGGATACCTCTGGGGGAGGGCAGGCGATCCCGGTGCTGTTTGGCATTGATGCCGTGCATGGCCACAACAACCTTGTGGGCAGCACGCTATTCCCGCAGAACTCCGCGCTGGGCGCGACGCGCGATCCGCAGCTGATCCACGACATCGGCGAGGTCACCGCGCGGGAACTGCGTGCCAGTGGCATCAACTGGACTTTCGCGCCAACGCTCACGGTGCCACAAGACGTGCGCTGGGGACGTTCCTACGAAGGTTATTCGCAGAATCCGGCGCTGGTAGCGCAATACGCTGCCGCCATGATCGGTGGACTGGAAGGCAAGCTGGGCACCCGGCAGTTCCTGGATGCCGAGCACGTGATCGCCACCGCCAAGCATTTCGTCGGCGACGGCGGTACCCACGATGGCAAGGACCAGGGCGACGCCCAGATCAGCGAGGCGTTGTTGCGCGACGTTCACGCCGCCGGCTATCCGCCGGCGATCAGGGCTGGTGTGCAGGTGGTGATGGTCTCGTTCTCCAGCTGGAACGGGATGAAGATGGCCGGCAACAAAGCGCTGATCACGGACGTGCTGAGGGGGCGCATGGGCTTCGACGGGATCGTGTTGGGCGACTGGAACGCGCACGGCCAAGTGCCCGGCTGCACCAACGAAGATTGCCCTGTCGCATACAACGCCGGGCTGGACATGCTGGAGGCACCCGATTCATGGAAGGGTCTCTACAAGAACACTCTGGCCGAGGTGAAGTCAGGTGTGATTCCGATGAGCCGCGTCGACGATGCGGTGACTCGCATCCTGCGGGTGAAGATGCGTCTGGGCATGTTCGAGGCCGGGCTGCCATCGGCCAACCCGCTGGTGATTCGATCGGCACAGGTGATCGGGAGTTCTTCGCATCGCGCGCTGGCGCGTCGGGCGGTACGCGAGTCGCTGGTGTTGCTGAAGAACAACCACGGCGTGCTGCCGATCGATCCGCGCAAGCACATCCTGGTCGTCGGCGATGGCGCCGACAACATCTCTAAACAGAACGGCGGCTGGACGCTGACCTGGCAGGGCACGGGTCTGACCAATGCGAATTTCCCGGGAGCTACCTCGATCTGGGCCGGTATCCAGGCTCAGGTGCAGGCGGCTGGCGGCAGCGCCGAGCTGTCAGTGGATGGCAGCTATATGCAGAAGCCCGAGGTCGCCATGGTGGTGTTCGGCGAAGATCCCTACGCCGAATTCCAGGGTGACCTGCCGAACCTGGCATACCGTCCGGGCAACGATCACGACCTCGATCTGCTGCGTCGACTGCGCGGGCAGGGCGTGCCGGTGGTGGCGGTGTTCCTGACCGGACGGCCGTTGTGGATGAATCGCGAGATCAATGCCGCTGACGCCTTCGTGGTGGCGTGGCTGCCGGGCAGCGAAGGTGAGGGCGTCGCCGACGTGCTGCTGCGTACCCGCGACGGTCGCATCGCGAACGACTTCCACGGCAAGCTGGCGTATGCGTGGCCGCGTAGCGCGGTACAGGTACCCGTCGCCGCTGTCGCACGAGGCGAGCACCCGCAGTTCCCCTACGGCTTCGGCCTGACCTATGCCGATAGCGGTGACACCGGTCCCTTGTCCGAGGATGCCGGGATCGCACTGAGCGCCGCGCGTACCGGTGTCTACTTCACCCATGGCAAGCCGGCGCAGGGCTTCGGGCTGCACCTGACCGGCGCGAGCGGCGCGGCCATAAATGTCGCCGCCGCTCCTGCCGCCACGCCGGATGGCAGCCTGCGCGTCAGCGCGCTCGACTACAAAGCGCAGGAGGACGCTCGCAGCCTGAGCTGGTCCGATACCGGTGCGGCAGGTGTCGCGCTGGTGACGCCCGCACCGCTCGACGTGGAGCGCGAAACCAATGGTGATGTGTTGCTGGTGACCACGTTGAGGGTCGATACACTGTCGCCCGGTGGCACTTCGATCGGCGTCGGCTGCGGCATCGGCTGCAGTGGTCGGGTGCCTGTCGGCCAGCAGCTCGCAGAGTTGCCTCGCGGGCAGTGGCTGCGTCTGGGCATTCCTCTGAAATGTTTCCGCGACGCCGGCGCCGACATGAGCAAGCTGGACCAGCCATTCGAGTGGTCCAGCCATTCCGGTGAACAGATTGCCATCACCGATGTGTCGCTTGGCACGGTCGCGGACCGGACGCTGACGTGCCCGAATCAGGGGGACAAGCCATGAATGTAGAGCGGCTATTCACGATGGCGACGCCGCCGGCGTTGGTCGTGGGCTTCGCCGCGTTGGCAGGGTCTTTGCGCCAGCGCGACCTTGCCATCGGGGTCGCTACGTTCTTGTACATGTACTACTCCACGCTCACCGAGCGCGGGTTCCATCGAGCGCGGGCCTACACGCGGACGCGTATGCGCGGGATTGGACGCCAAGACGTCCATTTGCTTTGCACCATTATCAAGCTGCCGGGAGGCTCGGCAAGCAGCGCTAGGGGTTGTACAGCATGAGTTTGTGAATGCCTGGATGACTTGTTGCCATGCGGCAAGCATTCATCGCAAGGGCGCTCTATTATCCAACAATGACAGCGCTGTCATTTTGGGGTCAACGGCGTGCCAGTGGGGGCTGGGAAAAACTTTGTCATCGCCGGAGCGTGCGGCGGGCAACAATCATCCGAACGATTTTGAGGGAGAGCCAGATGAATCTGCATCACAAGTTGTTGTATGTCGCCATGGCACTCGTGCTCGCTCCGGGCACGCTGCTTGCGGCAGATCAAGACACGACATCGCAAAACCCGTCATCCCAGAATCCGATAGCCGCTGACAAGAAAGTAAAAAATCTGGATACGATCTCGGTTACCGCGACCAAGCGAGAGACGCCGCTGCAGAAAACGCCAGTGGCAGTCACGGCGATCACGGCGGACACGCTCGACAAGGAGCGCGTGATGACCGTGCAGGATCTGACCAAACTGGTGCCAGGTCTGCAGGGTACGTCGGAGGGCGATCATGACGTGGTGACGCTGACCATGCGCGGTATCGGCAACGACAGCGCCAAGACCGAATACGCCGACCCGGAAGTCGCGACCTTCGTCGATGGCGTGTATGCGCCGCGCGCTGAAGCTGCGTCGGGTCTGTTGCTGGACATGGATGGTGTTGAAGCGCTGCGCGGTCCACAGGGCACGCTATGGGGCCGCAACTCCACAGCTGGCGCCATCAGCTTCCAGACTGCCAAGCCCGATATCAACGGCGGCTTCTATGGCAATGGGCAGATCGAGGCTGGCAACTACAACCAGCTGGGTTCACGCGCTGCGATCAACCTGCCTATCAGCAGTACCTTCGCGATGCGTGTGGCGGTGGTGCATGAGCAGCATGATGGCTATGTCGACTACCAGAACCCGTCCAGCGAGCTACCGTCGGTGGCGCAGCAGAAAACGAGCTACCTCGCTTCGGGCGGCAGCCTGGCGAATTTCCAGCCGATCAACCTCAACCAGTTCGTTCAGGGCGGTCAGAAATACGACGCGCAGGATCAGTCCGCTGCTCGCGTGAGTGCGGTATGGCAACCGAGCGACACGTTCAAATGGAATCTGTCGTACGAGTATTTTGCCGATCGCGGCACCCCCAGCCTGAGCCTTATGCAGCAACCACGCGCGGGGCAGGATTTCTGGTCAGCGCTGATCACGACCGCGCCGTACCTGGATCGAACCTCCAAGACTGTGCGTAGTCGCATGGACTGGGATATCAGCAGCGATATGGAGCTGAGCTACATCGCCGGCTACAACCGTTATTCGGGCAGCAGCGATTACGACCAGGATGTCGGCGTAGCCGTACCCACCAGCTTCACCACGGGCGGCGTGCAGCAGGAGGACCGCACCAACTATTCGAATTACACCAGCTACAGCAGTGAAATCGACCTGAAGTCGAAGGGCCCGCAAACGATCGACTGGATCCTCGGCGCGTACTACGAGCACGAAGACAACAATATCCGCTTCGACATCCCGATCTTGAATGGTACCGACCAGGGTTCCATCAATTGGCAGGGTTCGTTCATCCAGCCTAAGGAAACGGTGGAGTCCAAAGCGATATTCGGCCAGGCCACCTGGCATATGTCGGATCACTGGCGTCTGACGACCGGCGCACGCTGGTCGCATGACAACAAAGACAACGACGGCGGTATCAACTGGGATTGGAATGGTGATCCGACCGTACCGCAGGTACCGATCTCACCGGGCGTCCAGCCGGGTCCTGCAAACGGCTTCAGCGCCGGCCAGTACAACACCGCGTCATACAGCAAGAGCGATGTCACCTGGTTGGCGCGTGTGGACACTGACGTCGGTGAGCATGGGTTGCTTTATGCCAGCGTCTCCACCGGCTACAAGTCCGGCGGCACCCAGGATGGCGGTGCGTTGTACAAGCCCGAGACACTCACCAACTATGAAATCGGCACGAAGTTCTCTTTCTTCGGCGGGCATCTGACCTGGAACAGCGCGGTCTATTACGAAGACTTCAAAAACTTCCAGTTGTCCGCGCCAATCACTTACGCCAATGGCGCACACGGCCTCGGCTTCTCGAACGTGCAGGGCGACACGGAAGTGTTGGGCTTCGAATCGGAGCTGGCGTTGCAACAGCAGGATGACCGCCTCAATCTGATTTTCTCGGCGATTCCAAAGAAACAGCTCGGTACGCTGATGTATGCGGGAAGCAACGACTATGCGGGTTTCCCGACGTGCCCGGCGGGGGCGCCTCTGGGCGTCGGCAATTGCCTCAACGTCACGGGTAACGATTTGCCACATGCGCCCAATTTCTCGTTGACCACCATCTACGAGCATGATTTCCACCTGGGTAACGGTGGCCGTCTGACACCACGTTTGAGTGCCCAGTACCAGAGCGCACAGTGGCTCAGCTGGTTCAATCTGGGTGCGCCTGACGAGCAGAAAGCGTATGTGCGCGGCGACGTATCGCTGCGTTACAGCGAGCCGGGCGATCGCTGGTACGTCAACCTGTATGTGCAGAACGTCAGCGATGCTCGCATCCGGACCAGTGCAGGAAGCAGCGAGGTCAACGGTAGCTTGCTGTACTACTCGCAGTACCTGCCGCCGCGTACTTACGGTGTCCAGTTCGGCTTCTGGTTCTGATGATCGAGCTCTAATGATCGAGTTCGTGCTGTTTGCGATGCAACACTATTGCCGTTCTCAGCAGGCATCCCCGACAAGGATGCCTTCAACCCTCCCCTGAATGGCACTTTGGCCGGACCCTCGAGGGGTTCGGCCTTTCTTTCTAGGGCGCAATGAGAGCATGTTATTACGGTGAAAACAGAGCGCGCCTTTACCAAATGCCAAACCAGCGGTGACATCTGCTCCGCGTGCGTAAGGAACAAGAAATGTCGCGATTAAAAAAAGTGCTGGTGGTGGGTGGCGGTACGGCCGGCTGGCTCGCAGCGTGCTATCTGGCGAAGGCCATGAATTCGGTTCATCCGGACAGTGTCCAGGTGCATCTGGTCGAGTCGGACAATATCGGCCTGCTTGGAGTGGGCGAAGCCACGTTCCCTTCGATCCGCGGCACGTTGTCGGCGATCGGGCTGGACGAGCGGCGTTTCCTGGTGGGGGCTACGGCGACCTACAAGCAGGGTATCCACTATCGCCATTGGGTCAGACCGCCGGGCGCACTTGGCAGCGACCATTTTTTTCACCCCTTCAGTCAGCCCAGCCAGCGGCCGGGTGGCCCTGAGTTATTGCCTTATTGGCTATTGGGTGCGGCGCCTGACGGCATGCCGTTCGCCGATGCGGTGACCATGCAAAACACCTTGGTCGATCATGGACGCGCACCGAAACGACCAACGGATGCCGATTACCAGGGGCCGATGAATCACGCGTTCCATTTCGACGCAGCCTGCTTCGCAAAAGTGCTGGCAGAGCACGGTCAGCTAACGCTGGGCGTGAAGCGGCACGTCGCGACAGTCGAGCGCGCCGTGCTGGACGAGCAGGGCGCCATCGCTTCGGTAGTGACCAAAGAACTGGGGGAGCTGACTGCCGACCTCTACGTCGATTGCACCGGTCTGCGCAGCGCCTTGATCGGCGGCATCATGCAGTCGCCATTTCGCAGCCGCCGCGATGTTCTGTTCGCCGATCGCGCCGTGGCGATGCAGGTACCTTATGCGAAGGCGGATGCGCCGATCCCGCCTTACACCATTTCCACCGCGCAGGAAGCCGGCTGGATCTGGGATATCGGTTTGCAAAAGCGCCGCGGTGTCGGCTACGTGTATTCATCGCGGCACACGGATGCCGAGCGTGCGGAGGAAGTGTTTCGCCGATACCTGGGCCCGGCCGCCGAAGGGCTGACTCCCATGCACATCAAGTTCGAAACCGGTTACCGCCCGGAGCACTGGCGCAAGAACTGCGTTGCGATCGGCCTCGCCGGTGGCTTTGTAGAACCGCTGGAATCGACCGGAATCGCGCTGATCGAACTGGCTACCTATCTGCTCACTCATCTGTTGCCAGGCGACACCAACAACATGGAAAGTGCCGCGCGTCATTTCAACGAGATGATGGTTGCACGCTACGACCGCATCATCGACTTCATCAAGATGCACTATTGCCTGAGCCAGCGGCGCGACTCGGCGTTCTGGATCGACAACGCCGACGCCGCGAGCATTCCGCAGACCTTGCAGGACAAGCTCGCGAAATGGAAGCAGCGTCCGCCGCATCGGCTGGATTTCGTTGGCGACCTGGAAATGTTCACGACCGCCAGCTGGCAGTACGTGCTGTACGGCATGGAGTTCCAGACTGACCTCGAGTCCATGCGCAACGCCTATCCGCACATGGAAGCGGCGCGCCGGGAATTCGCGATGATCCGGCAGGCCGCCGCTCGCGCACTCGACGATCTGCCGGATCATCGTGCGCTGGTCGAACAACTGTGCCGCGAACATGTGCAGCGCATCCGACCAGATGCAGGTATGGCAGCATCGGCCGTCGATTGAACTGTAGTTGATCCTGCCTTGGATGAGGTCCCTGAGCGAAGTTCAGGGCCGGCGGATCGCAGTCACCTTGCCGCTGTGTCCGCCTCCGCAGAAGAACCGGTCGCCTCCATCGGACTCCAGTCCCGACACGCCTGAGCCGGATGGCATCTGCAGGCTCTCGAGAACTTCTCCGGTATCGGGATCGATATGCCGCACATCGCTTTCGTCACCTTCCCATGTGCCGTGCCAGAGTTCACCGTCGACCCAGGTGACGCCTGTGACGAAGCGGTCGCTTGCAATGCTGCGAAGGATCGCGCCTGTCTCGGGATCGATCTGATGGATCTTGCGGTCGCGATATTGTCCAACCCATAACGAGCCCTCGGCCCACGCGAGTCCCGAGTCGCCACCAGCGCCGGGCGCCGGGATGCTGGCGAGCACGCGGCCGGTGGTCGGGTCGATCTTCTGGATGCAGTTTTCGACGATCTGGAACAGGTGCCGTCCGTCGAAGGCTGTACCCGAATGCGCGGCAACATCGATCGTACGCCGGGCTTCTTCGTTGGCCGGGTCGAACGCGACCAACTTGTCACCGGTGGCAAACCACACGCGCTCACCGTCGTAAGTGACGCCGTGCACGCATTCAACGCCCGGAAAGGGACCGTACTCACCGATGATTTCAGCGTTTGATCGTTTCATGCATCCATCCTAATCGCCAGGAAGAGGGGCTGGGAGTAACAAGCTTGTCGGGAATCCCGGTACCGGCCGGGTCATCCAGCGGCACGCTCGGCCGCGCCCGAATGAGTCCACCTTGTTTGCGGTTGCCAGCGCATCGAGCGCCCGCTGCACGCTGCGCTGGCTGGTACCGAGCGCGAGAGCCAAGGCCGAGCTCGACCATGATTCGCCGTCGGCGAGCAGCGCAAGCACAGCCGCATGCTCGTCGTCGACGGGACGAGCCAGCACGACGATCTCGCTCGCCTGGCGTGGCGCCAGTGCGAAGCCGCGTCGGGTCGCACTGATATCGGCCATCGGTCGAAGCAGCGCGCGCAGGCGTCCAATTTCGACTCGCAAGCGCACGCGATGCGACTCGTCGGCATGCTTCGTGCGGAATGCCTGCGCGATCAGCGTACCCCTCGTTACATCACCGGGCCACGCCTCGCCCAAGGTCCGTGCAAGCGCGAACAGCACCGGACGGTGCTCCAGCGAAATCACCGAGTGCGCATGACGCACGACGTAGCGGCAAGCATCGACAACGAGCGAGGTAGAGGCCAGCAAGGCCTCCACCTCGTCGAGTTGAAGGAGTCGCTCATTGCCGTGTGCGATCAAACGCGCGGCAGGCAGGTTCAGCAGAAGGAGGGCGCCTTGGACTTCGGCCATCAGCGCATGGATGCCAGCATGGCGCGCCGCCTGTTCGGCTCGAACCAGTGCGGCGCGCGCCGCCGACGTACGCAGGCGACGTATCGCAATGCCCGCCACGACCAGCTCGCAGGATGCTCGCGACGCAGGCGGTAACGCGGCCACATCGAGCTTGGCGAGCGTGAACTCGGCGTCGTCGACATGTCCGATCAGCAGCAGGCGCCGGGCCTGCAGGTACCGTGCATGCGCTGCGTTCGCGTAGTCGCCGTGTGCTTCCAGCGTAGCCCACGCGGCATCGAGTGCTTTTGTGGGCTCGCCGAGGTCGCGCGAGACGAGCGCGATCTCGGCCTCGGCGACGGCGCAGCGTGCGCGGGCCGTCGCTTCATGCGGAGCGAAGGCTCGCGCCGCGCGGCGCAGCAGCGCCTTCGCCCGCACGAAATCGCCGAGCTGGGCCATGGCAATGCCGCGCAGAGCGAGTGCAGGCGCATCGTCGCGCAGCGCCACGCGCTTCAACGCCCCGAGCGGATCGCCTGCCGCGAGCGCGAGCGCCGCTGCCGTGATCAGTGAATCCATCCGAATCCCGCCAAACTTGTCACTCCCACCTTTGCCGCCCGGCTTCTAATCTAGCTCAGACCGCTCGCGGACAAGACCGTTTAGGAAGGGCAACTGCACGATCGCCAATGCACAATGGCCCGAGGCGATTGACTCCTTTCCCATGCCTCCATTGTCTTGGCTGCAACAACCTTCAGCGCCATCTCATATCTCTCGGAAAGCAATGGAGCAAGGGAACGTTTCCGAGGGTAAATCAAAGGAGAAACTAAGATGTCAACGCGCCCGATTGAGAAACCAAAGATAGTGTCGCAAGAGGAATGGCTGGCGGCTCGCACGAATCTGCTCGTCAGGGAGAAGCAATTCACGCACGAACGCGATGCCTTGGCCGCCGCGCGCCGGCGGATGCCATGGATGCTGGTGGATAAGCACTACGAGTTCGATGGACCCAACGGCAAAGCAAGTCTGCTCGACTTGTTCGAGGGCCGCCGTCAACTGATCGTCTATCGCGCCTTCTTTGACCCGGGCGTGTTCGGTTGGCCCGACCATGCGTGCCGCGGCTGCTCTCTTGGTGCTGATCAAGTCTCCAACCTCGCCCATCTGAACGTCCGCGACACCACTCTTGCCTACGCTTCGCGTGCGCCACAGCCAGACATCGAGCGCCTGAAGGCGCGTATGGGATGGAAGGTTCCCTGGTACACCATCACCGACAGCTTCGATACCGACTTCGGCGTCGGCGAATGGCACGGCCACAACGCGTTCATACGCGACGGCGACAACGTGTTCCGCACTTACTTCATCAACAGCCGCGGCGACGAAGCCATGGGGACCGTCTGGAGCTACCTGGACATGACCGCACTTGGACGCCAGGAGCATTGGGAGGACTCGCCTGCAGGCTATCCCCAAACCAAACCGTATGAATGGTGGAACTGGCACGACGAATACGCCGCCGAAGCTGCGCCCGATCAGCGGTGGGTCGAGGTGTCGGAAGCCGGGCAGGCGGCGTGGAAGAACCCCAAAAAATCTTAGATCGCACCTTGCGGGAGACAAACCATGAGCGAGGCCTTGAGCGGACCCGCCAACGACACGATAGGTCATGAACTTCGTACCGGGACTACCTTTGGCGCGACTGATTGGCTAAGCCTCGCGGCGGCGCCCAGCTTCGCCGTCATGGTATTGCTGACGGCCGTTCCCGGGGTTGGACAAATGACGATGATCTGTGGACCCGCATCGGAGCCGTCATGGCTTAGCGGAATGGTTCCCATGTACCTGTTGATGAGCGGCTTTCATTCGGCACCTTGGCTGAGGCTGATCGCCAACAAGCTAAGACGCGCAAACTGAAGGATGAAATGATGAAGATCGGCGTTATCGGCATCGGTGAGATGGGCGGAACCCTAGCCCGCAGATGGAGCGAGAAGGGTCACAGTGTACGTGTCGCCAATTCGCGTGGTCCCGCCACGGTGAAGCGATTTGCCGATGAAATCGGGGCCGTCGCCACGGATATTTTTGGAGCCGTGGAAGGCGCGGATGTCGTGTTGCTATCCATGCCGTTTCCCGCGGCGGCGAAGTTGCCCAACGACTTGTTCAACCGGGCCGCGGAGGGAGTGGTGATTATCGATACGGCGAACTATTACCCCGAAGTACGCGATCCGCACATCCCACGGATCGACGCCGGCATGCCGGAAAGCGTCTGGATATCGCAGCAACTCGGCCGTCCGATTTTCAAGGCGTTTAACAGCATCATGTTTCACGCCCTCTCTGAACTGGGCAAGCCCGAAGGCTCGCCCGATCGGCTGGCCATCCCTGTGGCGGGTGATGATGCCCAAGCCAAGCAGGTCGTCATGGAACTGGTGAACGACATGGGCTTCGATCCAGTCGACGGCGGTTCACTGGACGAATCGTGGCGGCAGCAGCCTTCAACGCCTGCCTATTGTTGCGACTACGGTTCGGAGAAGACGCGGGAAGGTATCGAGAGGGCGGTCAAGGGTAAGGCGGAGAAGATCCGCGACACTGACTGGAGAGAAAAATATGGCCGGCTCTTCGCCAACAAGCCAGCCTATGCCGATGTCCATGCCGCTGTCATCGCAATGAACCGTTCGCTAAATCCGTTCTAGCCATTCAGAGCATTCCCCTGGCCGATTTATTCTTGAGCACTTAGGACTGCGCTGGGAAACCGGGCAATAGCGTGTTGCGCAGCTTCTTCGAACGAGTTCGCCAATTGATCGATATCGGGGCTGACTGCAACAGGCTCTGATGCTGTCAGCAGTTCCCTGAGAAGTATGGCGATGATGCACGTTTCGGGAAACCGGCGCCGCATCTCCATCGCCACGGAATCGCAACGGTCATGATCTTTAGCCGGAGTAGCACTGACGATGTAGACCATCGAAACGCTGTTCGGTGTGGCTTCTGGCGGAGGGGCAGCCTGGAAGGCCTCAATCTCCTCGATCGTAAGATGGCGCCCGTCGATACCCAGATCGCGCAGGATACGGACAAAAATCTCAGTGACAAGGTCGTCACCGGTAGATCCAAGGCCCACGCAAACCACCACGGATCCTGGTGCTACCGCAAGCGGCCCCTGCCAACGGCCGCTTGCGTCCATGCGCTGTTGACGCAGGAGATGGCCGAGACTGGAATCGTCCAGGACAGAGACGCGACGATTCCACCGGGATCGTTTGCGCGTCTCGCTGCCCAGCGCGTCAATGACCCTCACGATCGCGCTACGGACCTTGACTTGCTGGCTGGGACTGATGGCGCCATGGTTCAGATCGATGCGGGCGAGCTGCAGTGCTGGCAGCAGCACGGCATCGCAATAGGCAGCGAACGATTTTCGTTTCAGGAAAATGCGTGCCTCTGCAATGACCTCGTCGGAATCGCCCGAGAGCACACGTTGGTAGAGCCGTTGCGGCATCGTCAATGCCGGCGCATCGCCCAGCAGGATCTCCAGCAGGTTCAGTGCCCTGACATGGCGACCGGCAACGACCAGGCACAGGGTCAGTGGCGTGGATACGATCAACCCTACCGGCCCCCACAACCAGCTCCAAAAGATCGCTGCGACCACCACCGCCAGTGGCGACAAGCCCGTGGTGTGGCCATACAATTGTGGCTCCACCAGTTGCGAGGCGATGGTCTCGACCATGACGTACAGGCCCAGAGTCATCAGCATCAGCGACCAGCTCGGACCGATCGCCGCGGCGAGCAAGGCGGCAAGAATCGCGGCGATCCAGACGCCGACGTAGGGCACAAACCGCAGAACGGCGGTGAGGGCGGCCCATAGGGGTGCGTTGGGCAGCCCTATGATCGCCAGCCCTGCCCAGATCACCATCCCTACGCCGAAGTTGACCGCAAACTGCGAAACGAAGAATCGGGACAGGCGTTCGCCAGCGTCATTGATCGCCGCTGTGGTGGCGCGCAGATCCGTACCACCGGCGAGGCGGATAAAGCGATCCCGCAAGGCCTCGTGCTCAAGCAGGACAAACAGCAAGACGACCAGCACGATGCCAGCAGTCTGCAGCGGCACCCAGATCGAGGTAAAAATTCGCTCGATCACCGCCATCGGACTGGCTGGTGGAACATGCACTTCGACCGGAATGATGCCGGTCGAAGTAACCAGATCCCTTCGGGCGTCGGCAGGTGCGGTGGGCACGTCAGTACTTCGATCGCTGAACTGGCTCATGACCTTACCGGCTTCACCCTGCATCAATTCCATGCGCCCGATAGTCATGCTGCGCAGCGTCTGGGCCTTGGTGTGGATCGTTGCCTCGTATTGCGGGAGACTCCTCGCGAGGTGTACGACCTGAGAACCGATGACGGTAGCCAGTCCCACCAGGAACATGGCGAGCGCAAGCACGGCGATCAGCACGGATGGCGTATGCCCCAACCCGAGCCGGCGCAACCCGCGTATCAATGGAGCCACCAGTAGACTCAGCAGGAGGGCAAGGGCGATCGGGACCAGCACTTCTCTACCGAAGT
>Ga0302228_10001036_pt1 | contig 21264 bp, 15 predicted proteins | sample II_Palsa_N1_2_FD_193519 | JGI IMG/M metagenome (GOLD analysis project Ga0302228, IMG submission 193519) | Peat permafrost microbial communities from Stordalen Mire near Abisko, Sweden - II_Palsa_N1_2 | ecosystem: Environmental > Terrestrial > Soil > Palsa > Peat permafrost | place: Sweden...
CGTCGCTGGCGCGCGCGAGCAGGGCCGGCTGATCCGGGTCGAACAGGCGCGCACCGAAGTCGCTGCGCAGCCAGGTGATTTGTCGTTTGGCCAGTTGCCGGGTAGCGAAGATGCTGCGGTCGCGGAACTCGGCCAGATCGGTCATGCCGTCGAGGTGTTCCCACGCTTGGCGATACCCGACGGCACGGATCGCCGGCAGGTCCGCGTGCAGATCGCCACGGGCACGCAGGGAGCGCACTTCGTCCAGAAATCCCGCCGCCAGCATGGCGTCGAAGCGCTGCGCGATGCGTGCGTGCAGAACGCCACGGTCGGGCGGCAGCAATGCGAGCTTCAGCACTCGCCAGGGGAAAGCCGTTGAGTCGGCGGCGCTGCGCTGCAGCACGGATAGCGGCCGGCCGGTCAGCTCGATCACTTCCAGGGCGCGTTGCAGACGCTGCGCATCGTTGGAGCCAATCCGCTTCGCGGCATCTGGATCAAGGCCGGCCAGCCTTGCATGCAGGGCCGGCCATCCAACTTGCTGTGCCTCGGCGGAGAGCCGTCCACGAATCTCCGGGTCGGCTTCCGGCAAGTCTGAAAGCCCCTGTTGAAGCGCGCGGAAATACAGCCCGGTGCCGCCCACCAGAAGGGGCACCCTGCCCCGCGCAGTGATCTGCTGCATCGCCAGCAGCGCATCGGCGCAAAAATCCGCGGCGGAATACGGTTGCTCAGGATCGCGGATGTCGATCAACGCATGCGGGTAGCGCTTCAGCGTCGCCGCATCAGGTTTGGCTGTGCCGATGTCCATGCCGCGATAGACCAGCGCGGAGTCGACACTGATCAGCTCCAGCGGGAATCGCTCACTGAGTTCGCATGCCAGCGCGGTTTTACCGGAGGCAGTGGGACCCATCAGGAAGATGGCAAGGGGGCGTTGGTCGACGGGCATCGGGGCATTCTAGTGGTCGTCTCCTACTGAATCGGTGTTGGACGTCGACGATGTTCGCCCTTGGCTCCCTCCCCTCCTTGCAGGGGAGGGTTGGGGTGGGGTCAAGCTCTTGCTTCAGGCGTACTGAAGAGCCACCCCCTCTCAACCTCCCCCTGCAAGCAGGGGGAGGAGCCATTCGCGGGCACGGTCAACCGTCGTCGCGGACGGGACGTTTCTGAGGACTTGCTACACATCACGATGCCGACACTGCGCCCGACGGCGGGGCCTGCCGATGGCAAGCGCGATGGGCGTAGTTCCGACAAAACCACGGTGAAACGATTGCCATGACCTTCCGCAAGTCGCTGTATCTGCCCTGCGCGCTGGTCGCTGCAGGCTTGTTTATATTCACTGGCCTCGCCCGCGCTGCCAGCACTTCGCCGCCCGATTTCAGCGGCGTCTGGCGGCTGGATCAGCTGCATAGCGATGACGTGACGGTCATTGGTGCGCGGCTGCGCGCGGAGAAAAAACGCGAACAACCGGCTGTGCAACCAGCAACTGCCGCATCGACCGCTACGCCCGCCGCCAGTCAGGGCTCGGGCCAGCATGGTGGACATAGCGGTGGCATGGGTGGCGGTGGGATGGGCGGGGGCGGCATGGGGGGCGGCCATGGCGGAGGCCATGGGCACAAGTCCGGCAACACCAGCAACAATGACAGTGACAGCACGGCGTCCAACGATTCACCGCCGCCTTTGCTCAGCGCCGATTCGCTGTTGAATGTGCAGCAGGATGGAAAAAATGTGCAGGTCGCGCTCAGCGACTCGAGCCGGCTGGACGCACGTCTCGACGGTATCGCGCATCAATCGCTCAACGGCAGCGCCATGGTGCGCAGCCAGCTGACTGCAGACGGTCTGCAGATCTCGATGGAATTCGATGGCGGCGTGCGCCTCGAGCAGAACTGGGTGCGCTCGCCAGACGGTCATCAGCTGACCGTAACCGAACAGTGGACCACACCTTCGGTCAAGCAGCCGATCACCTTCACGCGCAATTACATCCGCCTGGATATCTGAACGGGCACCGGGGCGCACAGGCCATGCCGCAGCGCGTCAAGGCGCGGCATGCACATGGCGATCTATAATGGTGAATTGAATAACCCCATTCCCGCCCTTCCCCACGGGCTAATCCTGGAATCCCCATGCAGCAGACGATGAAAGCCCTGGTCAAGCGCAAGCCCGAGCAGGGCATCTGGATGGAAGAGGTGCCGATGCCGGTGGTCGGCCCCAACGAAGTGCTGATCAAGATGGAGAAGACCGCAATCTGCGGCACCGATCTGCACATCTACAAGTGGGACGAGTGGTCGCAGCGCACGATCAAACCCGGCCTGACCATCGGCCATGAATTCGTCGGTCGCATCGTTGAGATCGGCCCGGGCGTCACCGGCTATAAAATCGGCGACCGCGTCTCCGCTGAAGGCCACATCGTCTGCGGCCACTGCCGCAACTGCCGCGCCGGCCGTCAGCACCTGTGCCCGAACACCGTCGGTATCGGCGTGAACCGCAATGGCGCGTTCGCCGAATACATGACGATGCCGGCGTCGAATCTGTGGCCGATCCCGGACCAGATTCCGTCCGAGCTGGCCGCCTTCTTCGACCCCTACGGCAACGCCGCGCACTGCGCATTGGAGTTCGACCTGATCGGCGAGGACGTGCTGATCACCGGCGCCGGCCCGATCGGCATCATCGCCGCCGGCATCGCCAAGCACATCGGCGCGCGCAACGTAGTGGTCACCGACGTCAACGATTATCGCCTCAAGCTCGCTGCCGACATGGGCGCGACTCGTGTGGTCAACGTCTCCAAGCAATCGTTGAAGGACACCGTGAAGGATCTGCACATCGAAGGCTTCGACGTCGGTCTGGAGATGAGCGGCAACCCGCGCGCGTTCTCCGACATGCTCGATTGCATGTACCACGGCGGCAAGATCGCGATGCTCGGCATCATGCCGCGTGGCGCCGGCATCGACTGGGACAAGGTAATCTTCAAGGGCCTCACCCTGCAGGGCATCTACGGCCGTCGCATGTACGAGACCTGGTACAAGATGACCCAGATGGTGCTGACCGGTTTCCCGCTGCAGAAAGTGCTTACCCATCAGATCGCGATCAACGATTTCCAGAAGGGTTTCGACCTGATGGACGCTGGCAATTGTGGCAAGGTCGTCTGCACCTGGTGATGGTCCGCGTGCCGGTTTTGTCGGCGCCGCAAACCTTTAATTTGTCGCTCTGTGCCGACCGCATCCCGGATGACCACCTCCGGGATGCCAGTCCGTGGTCGTTCGCCACATAGCCCTTGTCATCGAGGCGTCATCAGAGCCATGCGCTAACGGCGCCGTAGGCATCACGCCGATCGCTGGTGTGACCCACACGGTATCCTCACATCGTCGACATGGCTAAACTCGCACTGCTAGCCGGGACCTGACCGGGATGCTGGATTGACGGTCATGGTCGTGTGATTGACCCGCCGTGGGGTATGGACGACATGATCTCGAACAGGCTCGCGCGCATCTTTCATCCATCCGCCCTGCGCGATCGCGCCGGTGGTCTATATCGCTCACATCGGCTGCGCAAGGTTCTATTGATCCTGCTCGTGCTGTTGGTGCTGTTCGGCGTGTTTGGCTTTCTCGCCGCACCATCGATCATTCGCTCGCAGATCGAAACCCGTGCCAGCACCGCGTTGCAACGCCCCGTCACGCTGGGTGCGGTGCATCTGGACCCATACACGCTGCGACTGGAACTGGATCAGCTGCATATCGCCGATCACGACGGCAAATCGGCTTTCGTGGATATCGACCAAGTGGTCGCCAACGCGTCCTGGGCGTCCCTGTTTCGCCTGGCACCCGTGCTGGATGAGCTGACGGTTCAGCATCCGCGAATCCACATCGTGCGTACGGCAGACCAGCAATTCAACTTCAGCGACATCATCGATCGGTTCAACGCCAAGCCAGCGGATCCGAAGGCGTCGCCCGCGCGATTTGCCTTGTCCAATATCAGCGTGCACAACGGCGACATCCAGTTCGACGACCAGGCCAAGAACGCCAGTCACCATGTCGAACAACTGGAGCTCGGCATTCCGTTCATCGCCAACCTGCCCAGCGAAACCGACGTTTTCGTGCAACCGCTGCTGGCGATGAGCGTGGATGGCAGCCCGATACATGTCGAGGGACATACCAAACCTTTTGCCGACAACCGAGAATCGACCGTCAGCTTTGCGCTCGACAGGCTGGACCTGTCGCGATACCTCGGCTATGTACCGGGCCCACTGCCCATCGCGATTCCCAACGGTTTGCTCAGCGGCGCTCTGGAGCTGCACTTTGTGCAGGCCAAACCGACACCGCAGCTGGAGCTTACCGGCAACTTGCAGTTGGATGGCTTCGTGCTCAACAGCAGCAAGGGCGAAGCGATCACCAAACTCGGACATGGCACGGTGCAGCTAGTCGATGTGCAACCGCTGCTGTCGCGCTATCACCTGGGTGCATTGAAACTGGATCAGGCCGAGATCTACTACACGCAGGATGCGGGCGGCCACAGCAACTTCGATACGCTCACCGCGGCCCCGGCTTCCACCGAGGCCGACAAGAAAACGACACCGACAGACCTTCGCATTGCGACGATGACGCTGGCGGGCAGTGCCGTGCACTACACCGACGCGAGCCAGAACAAACTCGACCTGGCGAATCTCCACGGCAACCTGCAAGGCCTGAGCATGTTGGCCGCCGCGCCCGCGAAAATGGATCTGTCGGCGCAGCTGTTTGGCGGTGATATCACCGCGCGCGGCACATTGGATCTTGCCGCGTCGCATCTCGTGGCGGCGCTGGGATTGAAGCAGGTGGATATGGTTCCGCTTCAAGCGATGGCGGATTCGTCGGTGGCTGCGCGGATGACCCAAGGCAAGCTGGACGCGACCGGCCAGCTGCAACTCGATTGGGGCAAGGCCGTCAACGTGCACCTCGCCGATGCGCATGCAAGCGTGAGCGATTTTGCGTTGCAGCCACAATTCAAAGGCCATGGCGCGCCTGTGGCGTGGAACAAGCTGGACGCTGACATCAACCAGATCGATCTGGCCCATCGCGAGGCGCAACTTGGTACGGTGACAGCGACCGGGCTGAGCTTGGATATCGAGCGCAACAGCAACAAATACATCACGCTGCTCGATCTTTTCGCAGTCAGGAATACACATCATGCCGCTCCTGACCACACGCCACCATGGCGCTGGAGCATCGCCCACCTGGGTATCAAGAACGGTTCACTGAATGTGGTCGATCTAGCCGCTGGCGACAAGCCGGTGAAGATCAAGATCGACTCGCTCAGTGGCGGCGTCGACAACCTCAGCGACAAGCTCAACGAGCCGCGCGTTTTCAAGCTGGGAGGCAAGCTGGGCAAAGGCAGCTTCACAGCTTCCGGCAAGCTGCAGCCGATACCCATGGTGGCTGACATCCAGTTGACCACGCGCCAAATGGATATTGCGAACTTCGAGTCTTACATCAGCGTTCCGCTCAACGTCATCCTTACCAGCGCGCGCGTCAGCAGCGATGGCAAGGTGCATTACGACGGCCGCGGGGCCGAACCAAAATTCACCTACCGAGGCAAGGCCGCGCTGGAGCAGGTGCGCGTGCAGGACAAAATCACTGGCGACGATTTCATGCGCTGGCGCACGCTCAGCGGTACGGGCATCGATGTGGCGTATGGCAGCGGCACGCCGCGCATGCATGTGGGTGGCCTGGTGCTCAGTTCGTTCTATGCGCGCATGATCGTCAATGCGAATGGACGTCTCAATCTTTCGGACGTGGTGGCGAAGCCGGAAACGGCACCCGTATCAGTGACCCGTGCCGAAAACAACGCACCGACGGCACCGGCGGCTCCCAAACCTCAAACCAGCGGAACGACAACCGCAGCCACGGTCGCCACGCCTGCCCCGCCTGCGGCGGACATCCACATTGGCGGGATCACGCTGGTGAATGGCCAGCTCAATTACACCGACAACTTCATCAAGCCCAACTACACCGCCAACCTCACCAAGCTGACCGGCAAAGTCGGCGCCTTCGGAACCAAGGAAGGCGCACCACCCGCCGACCTGGCGGTACAGGCAGCGTTGGACGATGACTCACCGGTTGATATCGACGGCACCATCAATCCGCTGGCGCCGGTGGCCTTCCTCGATATCAAGGGCAAGGCCAATGATGTCGAGCTGACCCGGCTCAGCGCTTACTCCACTCGATATACGGGTTACCCGATCACCCAGGGCAAACTCACCGTCGACGTGCACTACGCGCTTGACCAGGGCAAGCTCAACGCCGACAACCATATCTTCATCACCCAGCTGACTTTCGGTGACCGCGACGAAAGCCCGGGCATCTCTCATCTACCAGTGAAACTCGCCGTCGCGCTGCTGAAGGACTCCGATGGCAACATCGACGTCGATGTACCGGTGTCGGGTTCTCTGGACGATCCGAAATTCAGTCTCGGCGGCCTGGTATGGCGCGCCATTGGCAACTTGATCGCCAAGGCGATCACCGCTCCGTTCCGACTGCTTGGCGCGGCATTCGGCGGCAGCAACCACGAAGACCTTGGCTATGTGGAGTTCGACCCAGGCTCCGCGAACCTCGACGCGAAAGCGCAGGAGCGACTCGGCAAAATCGTTGCCATGCTCAAGCAGAAGACCTCAGTCAACCTGGACATCATCGGTCGAGTCGACCCTTCCAAGGATCAGGATGGCCTGCGCAAGGTCACCGTGGACGACATGGTCCGCCGCGAGAAACTTGAGGATCAATCCGGTAAGCAGGCGGACACTTCCGACGCCGCGCTGGCGGCCGTCAAAATAACGCCCGACGAGTATGAGCGTTACCTCAAGCGCGCCTATAAGCACGACGACTTCAAGAGCAAGCCGCACAATCTCATTGGCATGCAGAAGTCGCTGGAACCCGACGAGATGCGCAGCCTGATGGAAACCAATGTACCGGTGGACGACAAGGCGATGCACGACCTGGCCGAGCGACGGGCCACTGCGGTGCAAACGTGGTTGCACGGCAAGGTCGACGAGAAACGCGTGGCGTTGAAGGATCCCAAGCTCACGGCCGAAGGCATCGACGACAAAGGCAAGACGACGAGGGCGGATTTTGGCTTGCATCAGAGCTAAGGGCTTGATCAGAGCGTTCGCCACGCGGGCGGCGGCTGGGAAGTAGCGCGAGCAGCAAGAGCAACGCACCCGGTCTTCGCCGGGGAGACGAAGAAATGGAAGTCCCGCGAGCACCCGCCCCTCACCCCAACCCTCTGCCCAAGGGGGAGAGGGAGCGAAGCGCCGCAAGTGACCGCTCTCCTGCGCTTCCTTCACAGCGCAGCGCTGAGGGCTCAAACTATGTCTTTGCCCCCCAGTTGGAATCCCCCCATGAGCTACCCCGGCCAGACGCGTTACGCCAGCGAACTCGAATCCATCCGCGAACAGGGCCTGTTCAAGGCCGAGCGCATCATCACTTCGCCACAGTCCGCTGAAATTGAACTGGAAGGTGGTCGCAAGGTGCTGAATTTCTGCGCCAACAATTATCTCGGGCTGGCTGATCATCCCGAGGTCATTCAGGCCGCGAAAGATGCGCTGGATACCCATGGCTTCGGCATGGCCAGCGTGCGCTTCATCTGCGGTACGCAGGATCTGCACAAACAGCTGGAAGCGAAGATCGCCGAATTCTTCGGCACCGAAGACACCATCCTCTATGCCGCCTGCTTCGATGCGAATGGCGGGCTGTTCGAGCCACTGCTCGGTGAAGAGGATGCGGTGATCTCCGACGCACTCAACCATGCCTCGATCATCGACGGCATTCGCCTGTGCAAGGCGAAACGTTTCCGTTACGCCAGTAGCGACATGGCCGATCTCGAGAAGCAGCTGCAGGCGGCCGACGACGCTGGTGCACGCACCAAGCTGATCAGTACGGATGGCGCGTTCTCGATGGACGGCTTCATTGCGCCGCTGGACAAAATCACCGCCCTGGCTGCGAAGTACAACGCGTTGGTACACATCGACGAATGCCACTGCACCGGCTTCCTCGGCGACACCGGCCGCGGCTCGGCCGAGGTCAATGGCGTCATGGACAAGATCGACATCTTCACCGGCACCCTGGGCAAGGCGCTCGGTGGCGCGCTCGGCGGTTTCACCACGGGCCGCAAGGAAGTGATCGAGATGCTGCGCCAGCGCTCGCGCCCTTACCTTTTTTCCAATTCGCTGCCGCCACACGTGGTCGCTGCGGGGATCAAGGTGTTCGACATGCTTGAGTCGGCGGGCGAGCTGCGCGAGCGCGTGAAGGCAAATACCGCCTACTTCCGCACACAGATGACGAAGGCCGGCTTCGACATCAAGCCCGGCGTGCACCCGATCGTGCCCGTGATGATCTACGACGCGAAGAAAGCACAGGCCATGGCGACAGCCTTGCTCGACGAAGGCATCTACGTCACCGGCTTCTTCTTTCCGGTGGTACCGCAAGGTCAGGCGCGCATCCGCACGCAGATGAGCGCAGCGCATACCCGCGCGCATCTGGATCACGCGATTGCCGCGTTCACCAAGGTGGGTAAGCCGCTGGGTGTGATCGGGGCTTGATATCGAGGACGCGCAGGCTCCTGGGTACGTGCCTGCGCAGGAATGACGGTTTTCGGCTCGTCGGCGTGGAACTGCCAGCCACTGTCTTCTTACTGGCGAGTACCAGTTACTGGCGCGTATCCAGCGAGCGCGCCTCATCCGCGCTCAGCATGCGCCACTGACCCTTTGACAGTTCGCCCAGTGCCAGCGAACCGATCGCCACCCGGATCAAACGCAGCACATCAAAACCCAATGCAGCCAGCAACCGGCGGATATGCCGGTTACGGCCCTCATCCAGCACCACCTCCAGCCAGACATTCTTCTCGCCGACGCGCAGCAGCTGCACCCGACCGGCTCTTAGAAAATCACCGGAATCATTGACGCCGGTGAGCATGGCCGCCAATGCGGCTGCATCCGGCTGACCCGCGACCTGCACGTGATAAGTCTTGTCCAGATGCGTGAGCGGATCGGTAATGCCAGCCGCCCAGAGCGTATCGTTGCTGAGCAACAGCAAGCCTTCGCTGGCCTTGTCCAATCGCCCGACAGGCCCTAGCCAGGGCAGTCCTGCGCTCGCCATGGCGGTGTAGACCGTCTCGCGGCCCTGTTCGTCCGCGGCGCTCACCACGAGTCCGCGCGGCTTGTTGAACATCACGTAGACACGCTCTGCCGACTTCACCGACTGACCATCAACCGCAATCTGCTGACGGTCGATCAGCGTCGGATGGTACGGATCGCGCACGACATGACCATCCACGCTTACGCGGCCCTCGCGAACCCACTGCTCGGCCTGGCTGCGAGAACATGCACCCAACTTGGACAACACCCGAGCCAGACCATGTCGCGGCGCTTGAGTGGGTGCGTTGGTACGGAAAGAACGAAGACGTGGTCGCGGCATCCGGCTAGCGTATAGGCCCGGACCTCAGGGCGACAAGGATCATCGCGATGCGTGCGCCACCGCGCAGCGTATAACACATAGGTTGGGCTGAGCAGCCCGTAACCCCAACGCTCACGTGCGGCGAGGGTACGTCGTCGGAATCACGTTCATCCGACCCAAGGTTACGCTCAAAAAAAACCCGGCCGAAGCCGGGTTTTTCTTCACACTGTGTAGCTCAGGTTCGCTTACTGCTGAACCTGCAGCTCCGTACGACGGTTCTGTGCACGACCGGCATCGGTGCTGTTGTCGCCGATTGGATCGTTCATGCCGTGGCCGATCGGGCCTTCCAGGCGGCTGGCGTCGATACCATGGCTGGTCAGGTACGTGTACACGATCTGTGCACGACGCTCCGACAGCTTCTGGTTGTACTCAGCCGTGCCCACGCCATCGGTGTAACCGGCGACGGTGACATGGACCTGCGGGTAACGCTGCAGGGTGTCGACAGCCTGATCGAGGATCGAGATCGAATCCGAGCTCGGCTCAGCCAGCGTCTTGGCGATGTTGGTCTCACCCTTCTTCGGGCGATCGAACTTGAAGTTCACACCACGCAGATCGATAACGACCTTCTGCGGGCAACCATCTGGGCCAACGATCGTGCCAGCCGGCACGTTCGGGCACTTGACCTCCGGCGGCGGCGGCGGCGGTGGCGGAGCCACGGGTGCCGGAGCTGCTGCAGGAGCGCCGAAGCGCGAAACGATGCTCAGACCCAGGAACTCGTCGCCGAAACCGTTACGGTTCGGCAGGCTGCTGTCGTCGAAGTCATAACGATAGCCCGCTTCCAGGCGAACGTCGGTGCTGTCGGTGATCGTCTTGGAAACGCCAACGCCCAACTCAACTGCCGGAGCCCAGCCGTGATCCAGCGAGCTGATGTGCTGAGCGCCCATCACGCCTGCCAGCAAGTACGGACGCCATGCATTCCAGTCGCCGTAGTAGAAACGAGCGGCTACGCCGTAATCGTTGCTGGCCCAAGAATTGTTGTTGTTATGGCCGCCACCATTCAGCGGGCCATTGTCGATTTCACGCTTGGTACGGTCGACGAAAGCATCGATCGAGATATTCGGCGTGATGAACGTGCCGAAACCAAGGCCGTAATAGAACTGGCGGCTGTTGGTGTCGCGTTTGTCATCGTTGTAATACCCACCCACGGTCGGGGCGATGTACCAACGATTATCATAACTGGCAACACCTTCAGTCGTGGTCGTCGTGGTCGTCGTCGTCGTGGTGGTATCAGCCGGGGCTGGAGCCGTGGTGTCCTGCGCATGAACGGCACCTACGCCGCCCAGGGCCAGCGCTATCAGAAAATACAAGCCCTTACGTTTCATCAGGTGTCTCCTCTTTTTTAGGTTTTCGCGTCCGTTCCACCCTAACCGGAAACCGCGCGTCAGAACTTAATTACATTATTGAAGGCTCAATGCAGCCTAAAGCTTGGCGTTCATACAACAAGCGGTGGAGAGTGTAGCAAAAGCGTTAAGTGGATGGGACAGTAACTTCCGCAAAACTAAACCTTCTTGGTGAGACTCCGTTCAGGAAAGCCCCGAACCCAGTCTGCACCTACATTTGCGACCTTGCAAGTTTGACGGTAACACCCCTTCGCCCTCTGTCAGATTATATCTAGGCCAAAAAAGTTACCGCGAAATGGCAGTTTGGACGAGCCGGATACTGCCAGTTCGCTTCGCACGGTCTTAATCTCTCACTAACGAAGTCTTTACAATGTGAAGAGAGCAAGGAATTGCTGCACAGGCATCGCATCGAGCTGGGCGGGGTCGCTCGTGGCCGCCATGATCGCCTTGACCTGATGCGCCGGCAAATGCCCACGCATGGCCGCCTCGAATTTCTTCAGCAACACGGGAATACCCTCGGCGCGACGCTTGCGGTGGCCGATCGGGTAGTCAATCGAGACCTTTTCCGTGCTGCTGCCGTCCTTGAAGAACACTTGTACCGAGTTTCCGATATATCGTTTGGCCGGGTCGAAATAGTCCTTGGTGAACTGCGGGTTCTCGCTGACCACCATTTTGTCGCGCAGCGCATCAATACGGGGGTCCAGGGCAACCTCGTCATCGTAGTCGCTGGCCACCAGGCGGCCGAAGATCAGCGGCACGGCGACCATGTACTGGATGCAATGGTCGCGGTCGGCGTAGTTTGCCAACGGCCCGGTCTTGTCGATGATGCGGCAACCGGCTTCCTGGGTCTCGATCACGATCTTTTCCACCTGATCGAGCTTGCCCGCGACTTGTGAATGCAGCTGCATCGCGCATTCCACCGCGGTCTGTGCGTGGAATTCGGCGGGGAAGCTGATCTTGAACAGCACGTTTTCCATCACGTAGCTGCCAAACGGACGCTCGAACTCGAACGACTTGCCCTTGAACGCTACGTCGTAGAAGCCCCACGTCTTCGCGCTGAGTGCCGACGGATAGCCGACCACACCGCGATAGACCGCATTGATTGCATGGGTCACGGCGCGACGGCAGGCGTCACCGGCAGCCCAGCTCTTGCGCGGGCCGGTATTCGGCGCATGGCGATAGGTGCGCAACGCTCCGTTGTCGATCCAGCTGTGCGACACCGCAGTGACAATCTGTTCCTTGTTGCCACCGAGCATGGCGGTTGCGACTGCCGTGGAGGCCAGGCGGACCAGGATGACGTGATCCTGCCCGACCCGGTTGAAGCTGTTCAGCAGCGCATAGCAGCCCTGGATTTCATGCGCCTTGATCGCGTAGCCCAGCACGTCGCGCACGGTCAACGGCGCGCCGCCTTCGCGCTCGGCTTTGCGGCTCAGGTAATCGGCTACAGCGAGAATTGCGCCCAGGTTATCCGACGGGTGACCCCATTCGGCGGCCAGCCAGGTGTCGTTGAAGTCCAGCCAACGGATCTGCGTGCCGATCGCGAACGCGGCTTGCACCGGGTCAAGCTCGTGCGAGGTGCCAGGCACGCGAGCGCCGCCTGACAGCGTCGCACCGGGTACCAGCGGACCGAGGTGTTTCGCGCATTCCGGAAACTTCATGGCAAGCATCGCGGTGCCCAGCGAGTCGAGCAGCATGTAGCGCGCGGTGTCGTAGGCTTCCTTCGAATCGATCTGGTAGTCGGCGACATAGTCGGCGATGTCTACCAGCGGCTGGTCCGGATCGGGACGTACGGCGGAACGGATGTCATGCGCACTCATGAAAGATCTCGCAACAGGGAAACGCCCATTTTAGCTGACCAAGGCTCCCGACAGCAGTCCCGCGGCGGCGAAGCGCCAATAACTGGCGACGCTTGAGTTTGACGCGCTCGACACGCGACACTGCCGCGCCCTTCCCTGCTCGCGGAGTTGCCATGAAGCTCTACTACCTGCCCGGTGCCTGCTCGCTGACCGACCATATCGTGCTGGAATGGATTGGGCAGCCTTACGAGGCCGTCGCCGTGCCGCGCGATCAGTTGCATTCGCCCGAGTTCCTCAAGCTCAGCCCGAACGGCGTGGTGCCAGTGCTTGATGACGACGGCTGGGTGCTGAATGAAAATGTTGCGATCCTCGGATACCTGGCGGAGCGCTTCCCGGAGGCGAACCTTCATGGCAAGACACCGCGCGAGCATGCCGAGGCCAATCGCTGGCTGGCCTTTCTCAATTCCGACGTGCATCAGTCGTTCAAGCCGTTGTTCGCACCGGCGCGCTACGTTGCCAATGTAGCTGAACACGCCGAGCTGCAAGCAAACGCCCGCGCCCGGCTGCGGGCTCTCTTCGCACAATTGGATGCACAACTGAACGGCCGTGACTGGCTCACCGGCACACGCTCGATCGCCGACCCTTATTTGTTTGTCGTTCTGCGCTGGGCAAAAGCCAAGAACGTCGACTTGCACGGTCTTGATCACCTCGAGCATTTCGCACAGCGCATGCACGCCGACGCAGGTGTGAAGGCAGCCATGCGCGCTGAAGGCATCTGAGTCGTCACCGCGCACGCGGCATCCCCGCGTGGTCCTGGGCTGCAGCAAGTCCGGCACGGACTTGTTCGGCTCATCCCTAATACCTCGTCGGCAACCTGACGGTCATGCTGACGTCGGGCGTATCGCGGGTCGCCCCGACGCCTAGCGTGAAGTTCAGGGTGCGCTTGTCGGTAAGCCGGTAGGCGCCACCAATCAGTAGCGTGCCCTCCGTTGTCTTGACCGAGCCGGGCACGGTCTTGTTGTTGACCTTGCTGACGCCGATCAGGCTCTGGTCATAACCGAAGCTGATGGAAGCACGATCGTTCAGCGCCAACCCCACGCCGATGCTGGCATCGAAGATATCGCCGACCGTGACCTTGCCGAGCGGCTCCTTTCCACCATTAAGAATGTTCAGACTGACGTTGTCACGCGGGAAGTTGTGCAGATAACTTATGTTGCCGAAAAGCACCACAGGATCCGATGGCAGCAACCATGTCAGGCCCGGTTGCACAGCATCGAAGCCAGAACCGGTTGGTTGTTGCAGCGGTAAGCCGGTGCCTGTTGCGTTCTGCACACAGCGCACCACGCAATCGGTGACGACTTCGAAGGGATCGGTGCCGGTGCGCGATTTATAGCGCAACCAGCCCACATAGTAGGCGCTGTCGGCGCCACCATCGTTGAACTGGTAGCGCGCGGTGGCCTCGACATCGCCGATGCCGCGACCGTTGGTCGTGAAGACATTGTCCTCGGAACTGCCGGTCAATATTTCGCGACTCGTCGTATAGCTGCTGGCATCGACGTACGGCACGCGAACTTCGACTTCCAGACGATTCGTCAATCCATAGCGCAGTGCCAGCGTCGCGGTCTGCGTGGTGGTCCTGACCTCGCGTGCATCGATCAGGCCGATCAGGATCGCCGGAATGATCGTGTAGCCGATCAGATCGACACGCTCGACCGATGAGTAGGAGTACTGATAACTGGGTTCGACCACCAGGGCACCACGCGGCGTCAGCACGCCGGGCTGATCGGAGATCGGCGCGACCGCCGGTGGTTTGTCATCCTGTGGCGGAGCGGGCGCCTGCCCTACCGGCTTCACGGCGGCCTGCTGATCGCCCTGGTCTGCAGGCATGGGCAGCGCGCTCGCACCGGTACCAGCGGCATTGATGTTGCCACCACGCTGCGCATCCAGCACATCCATGCCGACCGCATGACGTAGCGCGTGATAGTTCTCTTCCTGCGCAACCAGCGCGCGCTTCATCGCGTCAAGTTGCGCGGTGTAGGCATTGATCTGGCTACGCATCGCATCCAGCTGTTCGCCCTGCTCGGTCAGTTTCTTGCTGACGTCCGCAGGAACCTGAGCGGATGCGTCAGGCGTCGAACCTGCGGCCTGCGGGGCAGCAGCAGTCGTCCCAGACTCCTGGGCACTTACTACACCGCCAAGCAAAACCAGACCCGCACAACCGGCGGTACACAGACGTCGCCACGATTTTCGTTCCATCACGTTTCCTCGCGAATCGGACGCCAATCCAAGGAGCTGCACGTCAAAACATGGGAATGACCGGCGATCAGTGCCCGATGGAGCCGGTCAAGGCTGATTGCAGGGTGTTCTGCAAGTTCGAGTTCTTGAATGCGTCCAGCGAATTCACCGCGGCGCTAACCGTCGTAAGGGTCTGGATGTTCTGGTTGTTCAAGCTGTTCTGGATCACCGTTGCGCCGGTTGCGTGAGTAAGCGGAGCGGGATCAAAGCTGTTGCCTGGACCGTTCTGAATCACGTTGACGGTGTTGGTTACCGCAGCAAGTGCGCTGGCCTGCGCGGCGTTTATCTGCCCGACATCGGGGATATTCACGCTGGTGCTCGTCACCAGATTTCCGTTGATATAAACGGCACGCTGGATACCGAAAGAAACTTGCAGGGATTCACCCGTGTCGAATCCACCACGCATACCATCGAGGCGACGATTGCTGACGGCGACACCGAAGCCTGGCGTGCTCACTGCGCCTGACCTTGCCGCGTCGACGTCGATCTTCGAAGGGGTGAGCGCCGCTCCAGGCGCGGGGCTCTCAGCGTGCACCGAAGACATCGATGCGAACGCCACGATCGAAAGAGCGCAGAGCCCTGCGACGCTGGGCCATGGTTTGCTGGAGTTCGTGGAGTTCATGGCAGTCATCCAGCCTATAAATTGAGATCGACCGGGCCATCCTTGGGCAACGTCAGGATGCCGAGCCCGGAGCGGTCGATACCTAAACCCAAAGGCGCGATTGGCGCCACGTGCCAGTCGGCCGGGCTATTGAAAACAGCCAGCGAACGACGGTTGTGAATCACGAAGACGAGATGATTTTTCCACAGGACAGTGAACTGCCGGATCGGCATGGTGCGTGTGCCACGTGCGGGATCGCCCACCAGCACACGGCCGTCGCGGATGCCCTTGATCACCACAAAGTGGTGGTAGCCCTGCTCATCGATCAGCACGATGGCGGGCAGATTTTCCTGCTGGAGTTTCAACAGCGGCACCTCGAAGCCGTCGGCATCGAATCCGTTGGCTTCCAGGTATTGCTTGATGTCCAGCAGCGAAAAACCTTCCTTGCTGATCTTTCGCCGGTCGCCGTGCGCGTACATCTGCTCGAACGCCACCTGCTCAGACACCGGATAGCCATACTGATAGGTCAGCAAGGTGGCGACGGCGGCCGATCCGCAACTGAAATCATATTTCTGTCGAATCGTATTTTTGAAACGAGCCTCTTTGAGACTCGTCAAATGAAATGCATACGTCCCATCCTGCACGGTCTGCACTTGCATCACTGCTGCAGCGGACGTCTGGAACAGGCCCGGAAGAAACAGGCCTGATGAAACCAACAAGGGCAAAATCCATTTCACTGCTTGAACTGCACATTGACGATGGTGGCGTTCTGGATCAGCACGTTGTCGCCGCTGTTCTGGATCACCATCGGTATGCCGGCGCTGCCGGCGAAGGAACCTCCGCCGATCGAGTTCAGTCCGCTCATGACATCGGTGTCGTTGTTGTTGCTGACGGTACCGTTGAGCGTCATGGTGTTGGAGGTGGTATCGGTGCCGCCACTCAACTTGGCCAGTTCGCTGGTCTTGATGCTTGGTCCAAAGCCATCAACATTGGTCGACGCCAGTGCCTGGCTGGAAGCGTCGGGCGCGACACGCGCGGGCCCGGCTGCGGGTCGTTGAGCTATCGGCGCGGAGCTGGTCAAACCATGCGCCGGCGGCTGTGGTGCGTCCGCACTCATGGCGGACCACGGCAGGCAGGCGGACAACCCTATCAATAAAGCACTTGTGACAGATCGCATGACACTCATCTCCCGCGCTGAACCAGGCATAGTGATTCACCCGGATCGCGCGCCGTGGTTGCGCTGGAAACATCGATCATTCGACGCCGGTGTCAAAAACGCTGCGGGATACCGGCTGGCATCCCGCAGCGTCAGGACTCCGTTTATTGCGCCGGACCGACGTTCAAATTGGCCTGCACGTTGACGGACTGCTGAACCAGCGAGCCGATGCCGCTGTTCTGCGAGATGACCAGAACGCCCGCTGCGGATTGCGCCGTGCCCGTCATGTTGTTGGACATGTCGAACGTGCCGGCATCTACCGACTGCGAACCGCCTGCTCCACCGGTGCCACCGCCCGCGCCGGTGCCAGCTCCGCCTTCAGGCGAACCACCCGCACCGCCCGCACCGCCGGTACCCGCTGTAGCGGTGGAGGTACCACCTGCGCCACCCGTTGCGGTGGACGTGCCACCCGTCGCCGTTGATGCACCAGCCGACGGCGAACCTGCTGTACTGGAATTGCTTCCAGCGGTCAGCGAGCCACTGTTGTAGTAGCCAGCACTGGCATTACCGCCGCCCGAGTGCGAATTGCCACCGGCTGCACCACTGAGCGCCCCGGCACCGCCAGCGAAGCTGCCAGCGTCACCGCCGCCACCTGCGCCCGAGAGTGCGCCACCGGCGCCGCCGCCTTTCCCACCGCGACCACCAACGGCTATGCCACCCAGACCGTCGCCGCCGGAACCGCCGCGCCCGCCATTGGCGTTACCGTTATTGGTGGCAACGTTGCCGATCCCGTGAACACGAATATTGGTGACCGTTCCATCCAGCGAGCTGACCGCAACGGCCTTGCTCGAATCGAACGAGTCGGATACCGAAGCCGTGGCCGTTCCTCCGTTATTGGCAGCTGCGCTGCCAGCCGCATCCGCAGCAGCATTGGAGTTCACTTTCACTTTCGCATGGTTCGCACCCGTCGCGGAGGCACCTGCCCCACCCGTGCTTGTCACGCTGTTTTGCGCCAAGGCTGGAAGAGTGAGTCCCAATCCAAGGCAAATCGCGGATACAAGTAGTGTCTTGCTCATCACGTTCTCCCAACAGAATAATTGCCCCCTGTGTACGGAATGCCTTTCGGCAGGGGTATCCAGCAACATCCATGCCGCTTGTCGGGATCGATTTATCTTATAATTTTATTTAGTTAAATCAGTAAATTACCGTTTGCATTTCGCGCCGGACGATTGATTGTTCGGACCAACGAAAGTGAAATGTGCATCAGTGATGTAACAGGCACCCGGATGCGGCCCGGATCGAAATCAGCCGGGCTTTAATTTCCGCTGGAAATTCAATGAGTTCGGTCGATGAAAAAGACCGGGGACGAAAAAGCAGGGACTGTAGCAACCCTGTTACACCTATACGCCACTTGTATACACATCGATCGGCACTGGGTCGATCAGCAATGGGATCGACCAGTCGTCTTACACAAGCAGCCGGTCGACGTGCTGCCGACCGGCTCCGAACCTGCCCCATGCGGGGCGATCACTTAAAGTGACGTTCTTCAGTCCCGCTTGTCGATCGGCACGTAGACCTGGTCTTCCGGTCCGGTGTAGTTCGCGCTGGGACGAATGATTTTGCCGTCCTCGCGCTGCTCGATCACATGTGCGCTCCAGCCGGAGGTACGAGCAATCACGAACAGCGGCGTGAACATCGCCGTTGGCACGCCCATCATGTGGTACGCGCTGGCCGAGAACCAGTCGAGGTTGGGGAACATCTTCTTCACCTCGCCCATCACTTTCTCGATGCGCTCGGACACCTCGAACAGCGTCGGGTTGCCACCATCGGTGCATAGCTTGCGCGAGATTTCCTTGATGATCTCGTTGCGCGGATCGGACACCGTATACACCGGATGGCCGAAGCCGATGATGATCTCCTTGCGCTCGACGCGCGCGCGGATGTCCGCCTCGGCGTCGGCAGCATTGCGATAGCGCGCAATGATCTCCATGGCCACTTCATTCGCGCCGCCATGCTTGGGACCGCGCAACGCACCGATCGCGCCGGTGGTCGCCGAATAGATGTCAGAACCGGTGCCGGCGATCACGCGCGCAGCAAACGTCGAGGCGTTGAATTCATGTTCGGCGTACAGCACCAGCGATTTGTCCAGTGCCTGCGCATGCAGATCGCTCGGCTTTTTGCCGTGCAGCAAATGCAGGAAGTGCGCGGCGATCGACTCGTCGTCAGTCTGTGTCTCGATGCGCTTGCCGTTATGGCTGAAGTGATACCAGTACAACAGCATCGAGCCGAAGCTCGCCATCAGGCGGTCGGCAATCTCGCGTGCACCGGTGACGTTGTGGTCGTCTTTTTCCGGCAACACGGTGCCGAGCACCGAGCAGCCGGTGCGCATCACGTCCATCGGGTGCGTGGCGGCTGGCAACAGCTCCAGCGCCGACTTGACCGGCGCCGGCAGGCCGCGCAGGCGCTTCAGTCGCGCGCGATAGTTGTTCAGCTCGGTCCAGTTCGGCAGCACGCCATGGACCAGCAGGTAGGCGACTTCCTCGAAGCAGCCCTTCGCGGCGAGATCGTGGATGTCGTATCCACGGTAGTGCAGATCATTGCCGCTGCGCCCCACCGTGCACAGCGCGGTGTTGCCCGCAGCCACGCCGGACAGCGCAACCGATTTCTTGGCCTTAGGCAGGGTTTGTGTGGTCTCGCTCATGGATGAATCCTCGATCGATATAGCTGCGCCGGCAACCCGACGAAACAGTAGGAAAAGAATGCAGCGTCAGTCGCTCGATTTGCCATCGGCAAACAGTTCGTCGAGCTTACGTTCGTAAGCGTGATAGTCGAGATAGTCATACAGCTCCTCACGGGTCTGCATGGTCGGCACCGCTGCTTTCTGGGTGCCATCGCGACGTACCGTTTCGTAGAAATTCAACGCGGCCTTGTTCATCGCGCGATAGGCGCCGCAGCAATACAGGATGATGTCGACGTCTGCGCTGGCCAGTTCCTCACGGGTGAACAGCGGGGTCTGGCCGAACTCGGTGATGTTGGCGAGGATCGGCACTTTCACCGCGGCCCTGAACTGACGGTACTGCTCCAGTGTGTAGATCGCCTCGGGGAAGATCATGTCGGCGCCAGCTTCGACACAAGCCTGGGCGCGTTCGATAGCCGACTCCAGACCTTCCACCGCGATCGAATCGGTGCGCGCCATGATCACAAACTGCTCATCGCTGCGCGCGTCCACGGCTGACTTCACGCGATCGACCATCTCGGCCTTCGACACGATCGCCTTGCCGGGACGGTGACCGCATCGCTTGGCGGCCACCTGATCCTCGATATGCAGTGCACCTGCGCCAGCCTTGATCAGCGAACGCACCGTGCGCGCAATGTTGAATGCACCGCCCCAACCGGTATCCACATCGACCAGCAACGGCAGGTCGCATACGTCAGTGATGCGGCGGATGTCGGTGAGTACGTCCTCCATCGTGCTGATGCCCAGATCCGGCATGCCCAGCGAATTCGCAGCGACGCCGCCGCCGGACAGATAGATCGCCTTGAAGCCGGTGCGCTGGGCCATACGCGCCGCATAGGCGGTGATGGCTCCGACGACTTGCAGCGGTTGCTCCTGCGCAACGGCCGCGCGAAAACGCGCGCCCGGGGATGCCATTTTTGTCATGGGCTGCTCCGCATAAAACCGATATTTTAGCGCACCTCGCGGATCAGGTCGGGCGATCGCGCTGCAATGGGTGAAATGTGTGCGGCGTTTCCAGCTGATGCCTGGCGTGCAGTGACGCGGCATGGATGCCCGGGTTTGGGGCGAGATCAAGAGCACCCCACCCCAACCCTCCCCTGCATGCAGGGGAGGGAGCGGAACTTGGCTGCCCTTACTTCTGCGCGAACAGATGCTCGACGCCAGCGCGCTCTTCGCGCAACTCCTTGTCGGTGGCGTCCATGCGGGCCCGCGAGAACGCGTTGATGTCCAGACCCTGCACGATTTCGTACTTGCCGTTCTTCACCGTTACGGGGTAGCCGTAGATCACGCCAGGGGCAATGCCGTACGAGCCATCTGACGGAATGCCCATCGAGACCCAGTCGCCCTCGGCGGTGCCGTGCGCCCAGAAATGCATGTGGTCGATTGCAGCCGATGCGGCTGACGCAGCCGAAGAGGCGCCGCGCGCCTTGATGATCGCCGCGCCACGCTGCTGCACGGTCGGGATGAAATCGCTTTCGTACCAGCTCTGGTCAATCAGCGAAATGGCGGCCTTTCCGTTGACGGTGGCGTGGTGGATGTCCGGGTACTGGGTCGAGCTGTGATTGCCCCAGATCGTCATCTTCCGGATGTCGGTGGTGTGCGCGCCGGTCTTTTCAGCAAGCTGGCTCAGAGCACGGTTGTGATCCAGGCGCACCATGGCGGTGAAGCATTTCGGATCCAGGTCCGGTGCATTCTGCTGAGCGATCAGCGCATTGGTGTTGGCCGGATTGCCGACCACCAGCACCTTTACATCGCGCTTGGCATGCGCATTCAGCGCCTTGCCCTGCGGACCGAAGATCGCACCGTTCGCTTCCAGCAGATCCTTGCGCTCCATGCCCGGGCCGCGCGGACGTGCGCCGACGAGCAGCGCGTAATCGACATCCTTGAACGCAA
>Ga0302228_10001038_pt1 | contig 21250 bp, 17 predicted proteins | sample II_Palsa_N1_2_FD_193519 | JGI IMG/M metagenome (GOLD analysis project Ga0302228, IMG submission 193519) | Peat permafrost microbial communities from Stordalen Mire near Abisko, Sweden - II_Palsa_N1_2 | ecosystem: Environmental > Terrestrial > Soil > Palsa > Peat permafrost | place: Sweden...
GAATTATTGATAGCCGAGAATATCACGGCGCAACAGTGGATCGATTTCACCGCCCGACGAGCCGATCCCCTTGAAGACGACTTCGAACATGATGGCATTGCTGCGAAGGCCGGAATTGGTGCCTGGGACAAGCGGGGCCTCGCCATAGAAAGTCTGATCCACGTAATTTCGATCGACCAGCCGCAGCGTGACGCAGCAGTTGTCGTACTCCACGCCGACCAGAGCCTCGATCGTGCCAGTGGGCGATCCGACTAGGCCTTTAACCGGCAGGGCGTAGGTCCACGAACTCATCAGCCGCCAGCGATCGGATAGCGGATAGACCGCGGAAACGCTGTATTGTTTCAGCAGCCCGTTAAGATAGTGATAGGAGAAATTGAGGACGCCGTCGGTAAACAGCCGATGCTGCAGTTCCACGGTGGCGATATCAGTGTGGTCGGTGTTGGGGCTCCATTGATAGGAAGTGTTGACGCGCCACTGGTCACCCAGTTGCATATTGAGCTGGGCCACATAATCGGAGCCTGACCAGTCGGTCGACGGCGCCACGGTATTTTGCCCGGTCGGCAACTGCACTCTTTGTGGAGTGAAGTAGGTGATCTGCCCGAAGCTGGCCGATACGCGTTCCACTCCGTCGGCGTCGAGCAAACGAGTGGTGAGCGCCCCGGTGAGGTCGTTAGCATTCATCTGCCGATCCGCGCCGGAATATTGATTCGGCGAGAACAGCTGCCAGTAGTCAAACGTCATCAAGTCTGTATCGAACAGCGGCAGGTTGTCCTGGTTGCGATACGGCACGTACAGGTAATACAGGCGCGGCTCCAGCGTCTGCGTATAACTGTCACCGAACAACGTGATGTTGCGATCGAAGATCAGGCCACTGTCAATGCTGGCGATCGGCATCGATCGGCTGGGCGATTGTTCATTGAAAGGCGAGGTTTGTCCCTGAGCGAGTATTCCCTCGTAGCCATAGTTTGCATAGTTGCTATCGAGATCGTAAGCAGTGTAACGGTAGGCTAGCTTGGGTTTGACGAACCAGGACGAGCCCTGGAAATCGGCGGCGAGGTACGGGTAGAGATCGAGGCGGTCGCCATCCACGAAATCGCGCTGATAAGTGGGTGAGCCGGTTTCGTCGCCAAACATGTACTGGTTTTTGCTGAAGGCAACGGCTTCGTTGTTCATGCCGAACTCGAGCCAGCGGTTCAGCGGGATGTTCAGGTTCAGGGTGGCGCGCGGCAGCCGGTTATAGGGCTGCACGTCATCAGGCAGGAAGGGGTTCATGTTCTGGTAGACATCGCCACCGATCGCGGCATTCCACCAGCTGCCAGCGCCAAAGACATACATGCTGGATGTCAGGGTGCCGATCGCGCTGTTGTCGAGCAGGCTGCCGAAGTCGTACAGGTAGTTCCGATCCGACGCGTGGTTGAAGTTGGTGTATAGGGTCCAGCCATCCCACAGATGCGACGAGCTGACGTATTTGATCAGGTAGCGATCCTCGCCCTGGGTTTGAGCTGCGGTGCCGCTGTCGCTGGTCATGTCGTGGGGCAGAAACTCAGCGTCGAACTGACCGGTGTAGCCGGGGAACTGGTAGCGAAATTGACTTCCCAGCATCACCCCGCGGCTGGTGAAAATACTCGGCGTAAGGGTGGCGTCGTAATTCGGTGCCAGGTTCAGGTAATACGGCGCCATCGCTCGAAAACCGGCGCGACTGGTATTGCTCAGGACCGGCGTGAGAAAGCCGGTCTGGCGCTCATTATCGAGCGGAAAGGTGAAGTAGGGCAGGTATAGGATCGGTACGTTGTAAACGCGGATCGTGGCGCTGCGGGCCACGCCGCGTTCCTTCACGTAATCCTGCAGGATGGATTTAGCGTGAATTTCCCAGATGTGGTGGCCGAGATCGCAAGTGGAATAGGTGGCGATGCTGTAGAGGCGATGGTCTGAGTCAAACATTTCACCGCGCTGGGCAACGCCGTTGCCGCGCGACTTCAGCATCTGGTAGCGCAGGTTGCCATCGGCGACGCCGGTGCTGGCGTCGTTGTTACCGCGCATATGGGCGGCGGCAAGCATCGACCCGTTGTCCTGATAGCGAACGCTGCCGCGCGCGTCATAATCGGTAGTGTCTTCGTTGTAAACGGCCGTGTCGGAATGTAATTCCTGGTCGGCACGCTGCATGTTTACGTCACCAGACAGGTGATAAACCGTCCGGTTGGAGCTGTCCACGTGCTGCGCCCGCGCGAAAGCCGGGCTGGTATCGCGCACCGTGCTGTCCTTGCTCAGGAACGGATCGTAGAACTCCAGCAAGGCGTTGGGCCGGCACATCGAATAGTTGTAAGGCCGCGTAACGCAGTGAAACGAGCCCAATGGACAGACCTGTTCGGTACCGTTCTTGGGTTGATTACGGGCACTCGTGGCATGGGCAGTGCTGCCAATCAAGGCAATTGCTGTAGCGACAGCCAGCAGGCGGCGCGGAGGTAGCTTAGGCATCACTATGAAAATCTGCCGGCTTGGAAGCCCGTTAAGCTAGCAGAAAGTCCCCGTGTAAGGCAGGCCAACGATTGCCGGACAGTGTGCGGATTCAGCATGGGTGAGCACAAGCTAAGCGAAAGCGACGCCGACTCGCGCGCTGAACTGAGTCCTGAGCAGTACGCGATCTCTTTTTACCTTCTACCCTTCGGGGAGAAGGTAGCCCGCAGGGCCGGATGAGGGGCTTGCGACGAACTGATTTCAGGGCTGGCTTGGATTGGGCTTCTGAGCAAGCACCAGCCCCTCACCTCAATCCTCTCCCCGTGGGGGAGGGGAGGCGGGCGAGCGCGCTTCACGCGGATTCAATCCATAAGGGCGCTTACATGGGCGCTCGCACTGGCTGCCAGCGCCGTCAGCTCATATCCGCCTTCCAGCGTGGATACCAACCGTCCACCAGCGTGCGCGTGGGCCAGCGCAACCAGTCGTTCGGTGATCCAGGCGTAGTCTTCATGGCCAAGCCTGATGTCCGCCAGCGGATCATTGCGATGCGCGTCAAAGCCGGCTGAGACCAGTACCAGCTGCGGCTTGAATGCGTGCAATCGCGGCAGTAACAAACCTTCCCACAGTTCGCGGAATTCGTATGAGCCGGCTCCCGGCGACATCGTGGCGTTGACGATATTGCCGACGCCCCGTTCATCCTCGCGGCCGCTGTCTGGATACAGTGGCGATTGATGGCTGGAGACAAACAGCACCCGCGGCTCGCGCTCGAAAATGGCCTGGGTGCCATTGCCGTGATGTACGTCGAAATCGGCAATCGCGATGCGTTTCAGACCATGCGCGGCGAGCGCATGGGCGGCGCCCACGGCGATATTGTTGAACAGGCAGAAGCCCATGGCCTGGTCACGTGTGGCGTGGTGGCCGGGCGGTCGCACGGCGCAGAACGCATGCTGGGCATCGCCGGCGAGCACGGCATCGACTGCGGCCACTGCGGCGCCAGCGGCGCGCAGCGCTGCCTCCACCGATCCTGGCGACATGAAGGTGTCCGGATCCAGTTGATGGACACCTTCGCTCGGGGCGCTGGTCAGGATGTACTCGACGTGGGCGGCGCTATGCGCCCGCAACAGCTGTTCGCGGGTGGCCAGCGGTGCTTCGATCCGCTCAAGTAAAGCGTGGCGGTCGTGATCCAGCGCTTGCAGCACCGCGCTCAGCCGCGCGGGGCGTTCGGCATGGCCCGGACCAGGGTCGTGCTGCAGACAGGCGGGATGGGTATACAGCCGCAGCATGCGCCGGGCTATTTGGCTGGTTGGGGTTTGCGGCGGCGCTCGTGCTGCCACAGTACTTCGCCGTGGCCGCTGGCGCGCGCCAGTACGCGGGAAATCACGAACAGCAGATCGGACAGCCGGTTCAGATAACGCTGCGCCTGGGGGCGCACGTCTTCAACCCGCGCCAGAGCGATCACCTCGCGCTCGGCGCGACGGCATACCGTGCGCGCCAGATGGCAGCAGGCCGCGGCCATGCCGCCGCCCGGAAGGATGAAATCCTTCAACGGGGGCAACGGATCGTTGAAGCTGTCCAGTACCTGTTCCAGTCCATCGATGTCGGCGTCTTCGATCATTACCATGCCCGGGATGCACAATTCGCCGCCAAGATCGAACAAGGCGTGCTGTACCTGGCCAAGCACTTCGGCGACCGCGGCATCGACGCCATCAGCGGCCAGCACCATGCCGATCGTGCTGTTGAGCTCGTCCACCGTGCCGTAGGCCGCCACGCGCAGCGAATCCTTGCCTACCCGTGAACCATCACCCAGGCCGGTACTGCCGTCGTCGCCGGTTCGGGTGTAGATCTTCGACAGTCGGTTACCCATCGCGCCATCGTCTCCCAGGTGCTTCAGCGCGGCAGATCGGGCTGGTCCGCATGCCTCGCGGCCCGTGCCAGCTGGATGGCCAGCACGTGCAGCACGCCGCCGACGACGACATACACAACGGTGGTCTCGAGGAATGGCAGATACCAGTCGCCCAGGTTGGCAGCCCACGCCGCGAAGCTGCGTGGCAGTGGCACGCTGTTGCTCAGCCAGTAGAAACTGCCATTGGAGATCAGGTAGCACGCGCACCAGCTGATCAGCAGAGCTGCCGCAGCCAGGCCCAGCGTCTGCAGGCTCAGGCCGAGCTGGCGTTTCGCCAGCCAGCTACCGCCCAGCCACAGGCTGAAATACGAGGGAATCAGGAACCAGTAGGCTACCGAAACGCAGTAATGGCTCCAGAAGTCGAGGCCCTGGCCACTGATCACCAGATAGTCGACCAGGACAGCCTCCGCCATCAGTAGCGGGAACGCCCAGCGGCCGGCGCCGCGTAGCCAGAATCCGGCAAGGAAGAAAATGGCCCACGAAGCATCCGGCAGTGCATCGAAGTGATGCAGCATGGAGTGGTGCTCACGGGTGACCGCCATCAGCAGGGCGAGCACCGCAAAGATGCCCAGGCGTTGGGTCAGTGGCTTGACCATGAGGTGCTCCATGTGGGTGTTCCGAATAGATGGCTAGTTTAGCCCAATGCGCTGCAACGCAGGCTGGGTCAGCGCGTATTATCCTCATATGACTGCCTCGAATTCTCCCCAAGTGAACAGCAACGGCGTACTGATCATCGGCGGCGGCCTGGTGGGTGCCAGCCTGGCAATTGCGCTGGACGCGGCTGGCATCGCCGCGACCCTGGTCGAAACCGCCGCGCCGCGCGCCGACGCCCAGCCCAGTTATGACGAACGCAACCTGGCGCTGGCCCGTGCCACCGTCAACGGCCTCGACGCGATTGGGGTGTGGCGGCACGTCGCTGCGCGCGCCACACCGATCCGGCATATCCATGTGAGCCGTAGCGGTGAGTTCGGTAGTGCGCGGATCGACGCCGACAAGCACGGTGTCGACGCCCTGGGTTGGACGCTGCCGGCCCGGGAGCTGGGCGCAGCGTTGCTGCGCCGGCTGGACGAATGCACCCGGCTGACCCGACTCGCACCCGCCACGCTGGCGGCGCTGCAGCCGCAGGCCGATGGCTGGCGTGCGCAGATCAGGACCGCCGACGGTGTGCGCAACATCGATACGGCGTTGCTGGTCGGTGCGGACGGCACCGAGTCGTTCGTGCGCACGCAACTTGGTATCGATGTCGAGCGACACGATTACGGGCAGACCCTGTTCGTCTGCACCGTCACGCCGGAGCGCGATCATCAGCAGCGCGCCTACGAGCGTTTTGCCGATGACGGCCCGATAGCGCTGTTACCGCTGGCTGAGCGTCGCTGCGGGCTGGTGCTTACCGTGCCCGCCGACGAAGCCGATGTAGTCGCCGCGCTGGACGATGCCGCGTTCGTCGAACTGGCGCAGCGGCGTTTCGGCTGGCGTCTGGGACGCCTGAGCAGGCCTGGCAAGCGACACCCGTACTCGATTCATCGCGTCGCCGCGCAGCGGCTGACCGGGCCGCGCGCCGTGCTGGTCGGCAATGCCGCGCAGACCGTGCATCCGATCGGTGCGCAGGGATTCAATCTGGGTCTGCGCGACGCCTTGACGCTGGCCGAGCTGGTGGCTACGGCGACCGATCCCGGGGCGGCCGATCTGCTGGCGCGTTACGCTGCGCGCCGCGCGCCGGATCGTGAGGGCACCATGGCGATGAGTCATGGTCTGGTGCGCCTGGCCTGTCTGCGGCAACCGCTGCTGGCCCCGCTGCGCTCGCTGGCATTGCTTGCCTACGACCGCGTGCCACCGTTGCAACGCGCCCTGACACGGCGTGGCATGGGGTTTCGTGGCGAGCCACCGCTGGCGGTATTGGAGCGGCTGCCGTGAATATGCCTGCTCAGGAAGCATTGGCCCGTCGTCGTGCACCGGCACTGGATGTGGCTGTAGTTGGCGGCGGCATGGTCGGCGCCGCTGCCGCGCTCTCGCTGGCGCGTGCCGGCTTCGCCACGGCGTTGCTGGAAGCGCGTGCGCCCAAGGCATGGAACCCGCACGACGAAGTGGATCTTCGCGTCGTCGGGCTGGCGCCGTCGTCGCTTGCCTTGCTGGATGAGCTGGGCGTCTGGCCATCCATCCGCGATGCGCGCGCCAGTCCGTATGCGCACATGCATGTATGGGATGCCGAGAGCGGTGCGGCGATCGATTTCGATGCCGCCAGCGAAGGGCGCGAACTGCTCGGCTACATCGTCGAGAACAATCTGGTGCAATGGACGTTGTGGCGGGCGCTGGAAGCGGCCGGCGTGCGTCGGCTATGCCCAGCCGAGGTGCGTGCTTTCGATGCGAGGGACGATCGCATCCAGCTGGAATTGGCAGATGGCGAGACGCTGGCAGCACGCTTGCTGGTGGCTGCCGATGGTGCTGCCTCGCCACTGCGACAACTGGCCGGCATCGCCACCAGCGGCCGCGACTATGCGCAGCGTGCGGTGGTCGCGCACGTCAGCACCGAGCGGCCGCACGATGGCACCGCATGGCAGCGCTTCATATCAACCGGGCCGTTGGCGCTGTTGCCGTTGGCCGATGGCCGAAGCTCGGTGGTCTGGTCCTTGCCCGAGGCTGAGGCGCAACGCGTGCTCGCGCTGGATGAGCGGGCGTTTCTGGACGAGCTGGGCCTTGCCTGTGATTTTCGTCTGGGCCGGATCACGGCCACGACGCCGCGCGCAGGGTTTCCGTTGAAGCTGCAATTGGCCGAGTCTTATCAGGCCGAAAGATTCGTGCTGCTTGGCGATGCCGCGCACGCAGTGCATCCACTGGCAGGGCAAGGGGTCAACCTGGGGCTGCGGGACGTGGCCGAGCTACGCGATACGCTGGTCGCTGCACGTGCTGCCGGCCGCGACATCGGCGCCGTGCATGTGCTGCGCCGCTATGCACGGCGCCGGCGCAGCGCAGATACGCTGGACGCGCTCGGCTTCGATGCGCTGGCGCGCATCTACGCGTGGCAGTCCCCGGCGCTGGTCGCGGCGCGTGGCCTGGGCGTACGCCTGCTTGATCGCATCGATCCGCTGAAGCGGCGCATCGCCGAGCACGCTGCCGGTCTCTGAATTCCCTGACTCTTTCCGCGGCTCGGAGAGGGGCAACATCACCACGCCACCACCACTGGAGAAAACGGTTATGCGCTTCGCCCGACTTTGCTGTCTGTTGTTGCTTGCAGGTTTCGCATTCGCCACACAGGCGAAGATGGTGCATCGCCCGGTCGAATGGACACAGGACGGCACCAGCTTCCATAGCGTACTGGTCTACGACGACGCGTCGAGCGCAAAGCGCCCCGGGCTGGTGATGGTGCCGAACTGGTATGGCGTGAATGACGCTGCCGTGCAGAAGGCCGAGATGATCGCCGGCAAGGACTACGTGATCCTGCTCACCGACATGTATGGCGCCAGCGTGCGTCCGCAGCAGGGCAATGCCGACCAGGCAGGCGCCGCAGTGAAGCCGTTGTACGGTGATCGCGCGCTCATGCGCAAACGGGTAAATGAAGCACTGACCCAGCTCAAGGCGCAGGCCTCGAGCGCGCCGATCGACACCAGCAAGCTGGGCGCGATTGGTTTTTGCTTCGGTGGTTCCGCAGTGCTCGATCTGGCGCGCAGCGGCGCCGATGTGGCGGCGGTGGTGTCGTTCCATGGTGGCCTGAGTACTGACGATCCTGCGCTGGCGAAAAACATCAAGGCGCGCGTGCTGGCGATGAACGGCGCTGACGACAAGGGCACCATGCCGGACGCGGACAAGTTCATGGACGAGATGCGCAGCAGCCCGGCTGACTGGCAGTTCGTGGTGATCGGCCATGCGGTGCACTGCTTTACGGAGGTCGGTGAGAACTCAGCAGGATGCCGCTACGACGCGCGGGCCGCGGCACGCAGCTACCGGCTGATGCACGACTGGCTGCACGCGGCGTTCGCCAATACGCCCTGATCGGTCGATCGCAAAGGTGAGCGTGGGCTCACCTTTGCGAAGCATCACGGACGGTCCTTGCCGTTGACGTGAGTGCAGCCATGCCTGGCAAGCACGCTCGCAACATCGTCACAAACCGATCAGCAGACTGCCCGTTGTACGCGGTCGATCGGGTGTTGGCACTCTCGTGCCATGGCAGCGGTCGGCGTGCGTCTTCCCTACCTTCAGGACGACCATGAAAACCAGCCGAGGCGCAGTGCGCGTGCAGGACCGGGCGGAGTTACTGCGTACCCTGCAGAATTCGAAAATGGCGCGATCGGCGCACGCCTATGTGCGCGGCAACACCGTGCAGTTCTACAAATGGCTGGAGGCGAAGCACGGCTGGGCGATTCCGCAGGGACCGGCGATCTGGATCTGCGGCGACTGCCATCTCGGCAACCTCGGGCCACTGGCTGACGACAAGGGCCGGGTGGAGGTGCAGATTCGCGATCTGGATCAGACCGTGATCGGCAATCCCGCGCATGACCTGATTCGGCTGGCGCTGTCGCTGGCGACCGCTGCGCGCGGTTCCGATCTGCCCGGCATCACCACCGTGCAGATGATCGAAGCGCTGATGGCGGGCTATGAATCGGCGTTTCCCGAGACCGACGAACCGACCCCGGAGAAGCCGCGGGCGGTCACGCTGGTAATGAAGAATGCGCTGCAGCGAACCTGGAGGCATCTGGCTCGTGAACGCATCGATGGCGTCGAACCATCCATTCCGCTGGGCAAGCGTTTCTGGCCACTGTCGAGTAAGGAACGCAAGGCGATCGAGGCATTGTTCAGCACGCCGGCACTGAGTGAACTGGTGACGCAGCTCAAGAGTCGCGCCGACGATGCCCGTATCAAGGTGGTAGACGCGGCCTACTGGCGCAAGGGTTGCAGTTCTCTGGGCCGATTGCGATACGCCGTCTTGCTGGGGGTCGACGGTGGCGAAAAAAAGGGTGACGACCTGTGCCTGATCGACATCAAGGAAGCTACTCCTGCCGCTGCACCGCATGCGCCGCGAATCGCCATGCCGCGTGACTACGCGAAACGCGTGGTGGAGGGCGCCCGGCATGTTTCACCGGCATTGGGCAATCGCATGCGAGCGGCCACATTGCTGGATCGTCCGGTTTTCATCCGCGAGTTGCTGCCGCAGGACCTGAAGCTGGAAATCGAACGATTGGGCCACGGTCAGGCGCTCAAGGTTGCGCGTTTCCTGGCCATGGTGGTGGGGCATGCGCATTGTCGGCAGATGGACGTGGCGGCGCGCAAAGCCTGGCGCGAGGAGCTGCAGCGCAATCGCTCCAAATCGCTGGATGCGCCGTCTTGGCTATGGTCAAGCGTGCTTGATTTGATGGCCGAGCATGAGCGCGGTTACCTGGAACATTGCCGTAGATACGTGCTGCAAGGCGATCGCTGATCGGGCCCCGCGCGCAGTTAACTGCTGGCCTTGCTACCCGCGCGTTGATTCCCGCCAATGATCAGTACGAGCGATTGACCGCGTACGAAGCGAGTGTGAGCAGCGCTTCGCGATAGGGCGAGTCGGGCAGATGGTCCAGCGCTGCACGCGCGGCATCGGCGTGTGCGACGGCGCGTTTGTGCGTGCGTTCGAGCGCGCCGGAGTCGCGGATCGCCGCGACGATGTGGTCGAGCGAATCGAGGCCGCCATGCTCGATGGCATGCCGCAACGACTGCGCGTGCGCTGCATTGGCTGGATCTGATTGGGCGCGTTCCAGTGCGTAGATCAGGGGCAAGGTGGGCTTGCCTTCGGCCAGGTCATCACCGATGTTCTTGCCTAGCGTGTTCGCATCACTGACATAGTCGAGCAGGTCATCGGCGATCTGGAACGCGTAGCCCAGTTGCATGCCGTATTCGCGCAGCGCCTTCACCTGCTGCTCCGGCAGGCCGCCGAGCAGGCCGCCAAGTTCGGTGGCGGCGGCAAACAGCACGGCGGTTTTGCGCTCGATCACGGCGAGGTAGGCCGCTTCGCTCACATCGGCGTTACCGATATTGAGCAGCTGCAGCACTTCACCCTCGGCGATCGTGTTGGTGGTATCGGCGAGGATGCGCATGATGCGCATGTCATTGAGTTCCACCATCAGCTGGAACGAGCGCGAGTACAGGAAATCTCCGACCAGCACGCTGGCGGCATTCCCCCACAGCGCGTTCGCGGTCTTGCGGCCGCGGCGCAGGTCCGACTCGTCCACCACGTCGTCGTGCAGCAGGGTGGAGGTGTGGATGAACTCGATCACCGCCGCCAGCTTGATGTGCTGTTCACCTTTGTAGCCGGCTGCGCCGGCGGCCAGCGTGTGCAGCATCGGTCGCAACCGCTTGCCGCCGCTGGCAATAATGTGGTCGGCGATCTGGTTGATCAGCACCACGTCGGAGGACAGCCGCTTGCGGATCAACGCGTCGACGCGCTGCATGTCGGCAGCGGCGAGGTCGCGCACATCGGCGAAGTCGGCGGTACGGCTGGCGTCGGCTGGCATTGGATTCATGGACACTTCAAGGCGGAGGTGTATCGGCGTGATTATAGGGCCGTGCGGCAGATTGCGTGGGAACCCGTCGCTGTAAACCGCGACGCGGCCGAATTGGCAGGCCGTCGGGGATTTGCAATAAGCGGCAGTCGGGCCAATTATGAGCACCTACGGTTTCGTGGAACCGTGCATCGAGTACCGATCCGATGGCACATGAAATCATCGCGCTGATGGCCCAATACGGCCTGCTGCTGGTCTTCCTCAACGTGTTGGTTGAGCAGGCTGGTGTGCCGGTGCCGGCGGTGCCGACACTGGTGGTGGCCGGTGCGCTGGCGGCGAGCGGACATTTGCCGATCGTCAGCATCGTGCTCGCCGCGCTTGCCGCGTGCCTGCTGAGCGATCTGGCCTGGTACTGGGCCGGTCGGCACTTTGGCGCGGGCGTGATGCGCACGCTCTGCCGCATCTCGCTGTCGCCTGATTCGTGCGTGCGGCAATCCGAGCTGCGCTTCCATCGCTGGCGTGGACAAGTGCTGCTGATCGCGAAATTTGTGCCGGGGTTGTCGACAGTGGCGCCGCCGCTGGTCGGTGCGATGGGGCTGGGGCTGCCTGTATTTGTGTTGTTCGACGGGGTCGGTTCGCTGCTCTGGCTCGGCGCGGCAGTCGGGCTCGGCTATGCATTTTCGGCGCAGATCGACGATTTGCTGGCGGCATTGGCGAGTGCCGGCACGTTCGCGTTCGAGCTGGTGCTGGGTCTGCTTGCGCTCTATATCCTGGCGAAATGGTGGCAGCGCAGACGCCTGTTGCTGACATTGCGGATGGCGCGCATAACGGTCGAAGAGCTGAACCAGGCCGTCACGGCCGGACTGGCCCCCATCGTGGTGGATGTGCGTTCGGAGTCATCGCGTCTGCTCGATGGGCGGATCATTCCTACCGCGTTGCTGGTGGGCTCCAGTGGCATCGACCGGGCCGTGCATGACATCCCGTTCGACCAGGAGCTGGTGATCTACTGCAACTGCCCGAACGAAGTGAGCGCCGCCAAGGCGGCCAAGATCCTGATGCAGCAGGGTTACCGGCATGTGCGCCCGCTGCTCGGCGGCCTGGATGCGTGGGATTCGGCAGGTTATGTGGTTGACCGGTTGCCATCGGTGTCCGCTGCTGCAGACGAAGGGACGGTTCGGGCGTTGAGCTGAGCGCCGAAGCGAGGCATCTGGTGGTGACCCGGGCTGCTGCTGTCGAGGCGTCGTGAAGGCCATCGCGGCCTGGTTTCCCCGCGCGTGCCTTGGGCGAGCGCGGCGCCAGTGCGTGCGCCTGCTTCAAGGGCCGTAGCTGACGATAAACGTGGCTTAACCACGAATCTTTACGCGTTCTATACGGGGTGGCGGCAATTCGCTACCCCGTTCTTATGCGCGACTTCTTACGATGCGCGTCTCGCTATAGGAGTCCGCCTGATGGATGCCATCTACCTGCTTCTGCTCATCGTGTTGTCTGCCGGCATGCTCGGCTTCCTGCTGCTCTGCGATCGCCTGGGCCAGCGCAAGTAACCCGCGCCCGCGCCGTTTTCGCGTCTTTTATGGAGCGTTTTTCGTGAACATAATCTATGTGTTGGCCACCGTGATCGCGGTGGTCCTGGCCGGCTATCTATGCGTGGCCTTGCTCAAACCGGAGTGGTTCGAATGAATGCCAATGACTGGATTCAGATCGCCCTCAGCCTGGGCGTCCTATTGCTGTTGGTGAAACCGCTGGGCAGCTACATGGCCCTGGTGTTTGCCGATACCCCCAACAAAGTCACCCGCTTCGGCCACGGCACTGAAAAGTTGCTCTATCGCCTTTGCGGAATTGACAGTAATGAAGACATGGGCTGGCGCCGCTATGCGATAGCCATGCTGGCGTTCAACCTGATCGGCCTGCTGGTGGTCTACCTGCTGCAGCGCCTGCAGCCGTGGCTGCCGCTGAATCCGCAGCATTTCGCGACCATCACGCCGGACTCGGCGCTGAATACCGCGATCAGCTTTGCCAGCAATACCAACTGGCAGGGTTACGGCGGCGAATCGACGATGAGCTATCTGACCCAGATGCTTGGGTTGGCGGTGCAGAACTTTGTGTCGGCGGCGACCGGCATGGCGATCCTGCTGGCAGTGATCCGTGGCTTTACCCGCCGCAGTGCCAAGACGGTGGGCAATTTCTGGGTCGACATGACCCGCAGCACGCTCTATGTGCTGGTTCCGCTGTCGCTGGTGCTGGCGCTGCTGCTGGTCTCGCAGGGTGTCGTGCAGAACTTCAAGAGCTACGTCGATGTACCCGTTGTGCAGACCACCACGATGACCGAGGCCGTCAAGGACGCCGCCGGTAATCCAGTGCTCGATGCTGCGGGAAAACCCGTCACCAAGGATAGCCCGGTCACGACGCAGACCTTGCCGATGGGTCCGGCCGCTTCGCAGATCGCGATCAAGCAATTGGGCACCAACGGCGGTGGTTTCTTCGGAGCCAACTCGGCACACCCGTACGAGAACCCGACGCCGCTGAGCAACTTCCTGGAGTTGCTGTCGATCCTGCTGATTCCTGCGGCGCTTTGCTACACCTTTGGCTCGATGATCGGCGATCGGCGGCAAGGGTGGGCCTTGCTGATGGTGATGTCGCTGATCATGGTGCCACTGTTGATCGCCTGTACGAGTGCCGAGCAGGCCGGTAATCCTGCGCTATCCGGACTTTCCGTCGACCAGCACGCTACGGCGTTGCAGGCTGGCGGCAATATGGAAGGCAAGGAAACCCGCTTCGGTATCGTCAATTCCACATTGTGGGCGACCTACACCACGGCGGCGTCGAACGGCTCAGTCAACGCGCAGCACGACTCGTTTACTCCGTTGGGTGGCATGATCCCGATGTGGTTGATGCAGCTGGGTGAGGTGATCTTCGGCGGCGTCGGCTGCGGTCTCTACGGCATGCTCGCGTTCGCGGTGGTTGCGGTGTTCATTGCCGGTCTGATGGTGGGACGCACGCCGGAATACCTGGGCAAGAAAATCGAAGCGCACGAGATGAAGATGGCCAGCCTGGCCGTGTTGATCCCCTGCATGCTGGTAGTCGTGGGCACAGCCATTGCGGTGATGATGCCGGCTGGCGTTGCCGGTGTGGCGAATCCTGGTCCGCACGGTTTCAGCGAGATTCTCTACGCGCTTAGTTCGGCGTCGAACAACAACGGTAGCGCGTTTGGCGGTCTGTCAGTCAACACCCCGTTCTGGAATGTGTTGCTCGGCATCTGCATGTTCGTCTCTCGCTATGCGCTGGCCATCGCCATGCTTGCGTTGGCTGGTTCGCTCGCAGCGAAGAAACACGTACCGGTATCGGCCGGCACGCTGCCGACGCATACCCCCCTGTTTGTGGTGCTGCTGGCTTGCGTCGTGGTTGTGGTGGGTGCATTGACCTTCCTACCTGCGCTCGCGCTTGGGCCCATCGTCGAATCTTTGATGTCAGCTGCAGGACACTGATCCATGAATTCCCTATCTGATGTAGCGCGTGCCCAAGTGGACCGCGCGCAAACGGCCCGCCCCGGCGTCGTTCGCAGCTTTGGCCGCGAACTGATCCTCAAGGCGATCGCCGATTCCTTCCGTAAATTGTCGCCGCGGACGCAGTTCCGCAACCCGGTGATGTTTGTGGTGTTCGTATGCAGCGTGCTGACCACGCTGTTGTGGGTGCAGGCGCTGAGTGGCCATGGCGAAGCGCCAACCGCCTTCATCTTCTGGGTCAGCTTGTGGCTGTGGTTCACCTTGCTGTTTGCGAACTTCGCCGAGGCACTGGCGGAAGGTCGTGGCAAGGCGCAGGCCGCCGCCTTGCGCAGCTCGCGCAAGGACGTGCTGGCGAAGAAACTTGCCAGCGCCAATCGTGATGCGGCGATCACCTTCGTGCCATCGAGCGAGCTGCGCATCGGCAACTTCGTGCTGGTGGATGCGCATGAGCAGATGCCTGGCGATGGCGAAGTCGTGGTGGGCGCCGCCAGCGTGGACGAGAGTGCGATCACCGGCGAATCCGCACCGGTGATCCGCGAATCCGGCGGCGATCGTAGTGCGGTCACCGGTGGCACCCGCGTGTTGTCGGACTGGCTGGTGGTGCGCATCACCAGCAATCCCGGCGAGAGCTTCCTTGATCGCATGATCGCGATGGTGGAAGGTGCCTCACGGCGCAAGACGCCGAACGAGATCGCGCTGACCATCCTGCTGGCCAAGTTCACCCTGATCTTCCTGCTGGCCTGCGCTACCTTGCTGCCGTATTCGATCTACAGCGTGCAGGCGGCTGGCATTGGGCACCCGATCACACTGACCGTGCTGATCGCACTGTTGGTATGCCTGATTCCAACCACGATCGGAGCACTGCTTTCGGCGATCGGCATTGCCGGCATGGATCGGATGATCCGCGCCAATGTGATCGCCACTTCGGGCCGTGCGGTTGAGGCAGCTGGCGATATCGACGTACTGCTGCTGGACAAGACTGGCACGATCACCCTGGGCAATCGTCAGGCGGTGGCATTCCTGCCGGCGCCGGGCGTGGAAGAGAGCATTCTCGCCGACGCTGCGCAGCTGGCTTCGCTGGCCGATGAAACGCCGGAAGGCCGCAGCATCGTGGTGCTGGCGAAGGAGAAGTTCGGGCTGCGTGAGCGTGAACTGGAGGCGACTGCCGCGCAGTTCGTGCCGTTCACAGCGCAGACCCGCATGAGCGGCGTCGATATGGTTGGCCGCAGCATCCGCAAGGGTGCGCTGGACGCGGTCGAGAAATATCTCGATTCCGTCGGCAGCCATTTGCCGCCACTGGTCAAGCGCATGGCCGAAGAGATCGCTCGTCGCGGCGCTACACCGCTGATCGTGACCGAAGGCACCACCGCGCTGGGCGTGATCGAGCTGAAGGACATCGTCAAGGGCGGCATCCGCGAACGTTTCGCCGAGATGCGTCGCATGGGCATCAAGACGATGATGATCACCGGCGATAACCCGCTCACAGCGGCGGCGATCGCCGCCGAGGCGGGCGTGGATGATTTCCTCGCCGAGGCTACGCCGGAGGCCAAGCTCAAGCTGATCCGTGACATTCAGGCCGAAGGTCGGCTGGTGGCGATGTGCGGTGACGGCACCAACGACGCGCCAGCGCTGGCACAGGCTGATGTGGCGGTGGCGATGAACACCGGCACGCAGGCGGCCAAGGAAGCCGGCAACATGGTCGACCTGGATTCCAATCCGACCAAGCTGATCGAAGTGGTCGAGATCGGCAAGCAGATGCTGATCACCCGCGGCTCACTCACCACGTTCTCGATCGCCAACGACATCGCCAAGTATTTCGCGATCATTCCGGCGGCCTTCGCGACCACCTATCCGGTGCTCAACAAGCTCAACGTGATGCACCTGGCTACGCCGCAGAGCGCGATCCTGTCGGCGGTGATCTTCAACGCCTTGATCATCATTTGTCTGATTCCGTTGGCACTCAAGGGCGTGGCTTATCGCGCGCTTGGCGCCGGTGCGCTGCTACGGCGTAACCTGTTGGTCTATGGGTTGGGCGGCGTGATCGTGCCGTTCCTTGGCATCAAGCTGATCGACATGTTGCTGGTCCTGTGCGGCCTGGCCTGATTACCCCTCACCGTCATCCCGGCGAAGGCCGGGATCCAGTAAAGAAAGCGCGTCATCCCCATTGGAGTCACTGCCTTGCAAACGCTCAAGCTTTCAGTATCGCTGCCCGATGAAACCCACCCGGATATGGAGCTACGGCTCTCGTCGAACGATTCGTCGTGCGATGTGGTCATCGCGCTGCCGCTGCGTTCGCGCAGCGAGGCCAGCACCGGGGCGACCCCGGTCGTAACCGTCCATGGTGCGGCATCGAGTACCGATACTGATTCTTTGCCTGCTAACAGTAACGCTGCTGATTCTTCGCTTGGCACAAGCGCCGAAGACGATTATGTGCTTGGCGGATACGCCGGCATTTGACAGCCGCACCACGCGGTTTTCCATCAACCATCTCAATCGAAGAAAGTCCGGCAAATGCCGGAGTGCAAGGAAAAACCATGCAGTACAAAAAAACACTGGCCACCGCTGTTTTGCTGGCAATAATTCCGACCGGGTTTGCGATGGCAGCTACCACCGGCATTGAAAGCTCGGGCACGGCGGCAGCGCCACAGTCGGCGGTCGCCGCGCCAGCATCGACGTCGGCACCGTTGGCGAGCAGCCATTGCGACCCTTACAAGAATTTCGACTGTCTCAATGACTACCTAGGAACGAGTTTCTGGGGGCGCCTGACAAACTATTACAAGCTTGAGTGGGGCCAGCCAGCGGCTCCCTCGGATCCGAAGGCACCTGCAGCGAGACGGGCAGACTGGGCGCCGGCTGCACAGACAACGCCCCCGATGCCGTTTACCGAGTGGCCCTACGGCGGGACCACATCACTCGGTGTGACGCGCCCGAATTCGGTCGACAGTCCGTTGATGACGGCACTGGGCAACACCGCTTTCGGCGATTGGCTCACCCGGAACAATTTCCAGCTCTATGGCTGGGTCAATGGTGGCGGCAACTTGAGCACCAGTACAACGAAGCCCGGTGGCAATGCGCCAGCGGCGTATGCGTACACGCCTAATACATTCGAATTTGACCAGGCCGTGCTGTATCTGGACCGTTTCCCCGACACGGTGCAGACCGACCACATCGATTGGGGCATGCGCCTTTCGGTGTTGTATGGCGAAAACTACCGTTACACCACGTCATATGGATTTGCCAGCTACCAATTGCTGAACGAAAACAAGGTCAACGGCTATGACTTCCCGATGCTGTATGGCGAAATCTACATTCCCTTCGTCGCCGACGGTCTGATGCTGCGTTTCGGACGCTTCATTTCCATACCGGATATCGAAGCGCAGCTCGCGCCAAACAACTACATGTATACGCATTCGATGACGTATTCGTTCGATAACTATACGAACACTGGCCTGGAAGGTACCTTGGCCGTCAACAAGAACTGGACCGTGCTACTCGGCGTGACGGATGGTACCGAGGCATTTCCGACGCACTTGAATCAGAGGGAAGACAACCCGTATCCGAACGTCCCAGGCACCGGCCCCGGCGATATTGGATACAACCCGCTCTATCCGAACTCGACCTTCAAGACGGATCCGGGTTCCATGCCGTCGGTGTCGGCATGCGTGCGCTATCTCAGCGACGACGGCAAGACCGCGGTCATGCCGTGCGCGGATGCCATCAACTCGGGAAGATATGGTTACAACAACCTGCAGTGGTATGGCTTCACTTTCTATCATACGTTCGATGAGCATTGGCATGTTTCTTACGAGGCCTATGACCTTTTTGAGAACCGCGTTCCCAACTCACTCAATAGCGATGTGCAAACCATCTATGCGAACGGAGGAGCGCCGTTCTCGTCACGATTCATTCCGTACAACGCTCCCGATTTAGCCATCTGCCGCAACGCTACGGAATTGACGTGCCGGGCCAGCACTTTGGCCACCGTTGCGTATCTCAACTACAGCCCGGATCCGATGAACAACTTTTCGTTCCGGCCTGAATACTTCTGGGACAAGAATGGTCAACGTACGGGCGTGGCAACTCGTTATGTGAACTTCGCGTTTGGTTGGCAACACTTTTTCTCGCCGCAAATCGAAGTGCGGCCGGAAATCGCCACGTACCATTCTCTGAACGGCGATGCGTTCAACGGAAATTCGAACGCGGGCATTGCTCCGAACAAGTCCCGCGAGACGATTCTGTCGAGCGACATCATCTTTCACTTCTAAGCACGGTTCCGTTCGCGAGACAGTGCTGATGATCTGTTAGCTTTTTTGATTTCACAACTGGTGGTAATGCCATGAGCAGGTTGTTACGCAATTCGATAATGATGTTGCTGGTGATGACGGTCATCACCGGCATCGCCTATCCACTGCTGGTGACCGGATTGTCGCAGCTGATCTTTCCATCACAGGCCAATGGCAGCTTGATCGCCAGGAACGGCCAGCCGATTGGTTCCACCCTGATCGGCCAGTCGTTCACCGAGCCGAAGTACTTCTGGGGCCGGCCATCGGCGACTTCGCCGCAAGCGAACAATGGCATGAGCTCTGGCGGTTCGAATCTCGGTCCGACCAATCCGGCGCTGACCGACGCGGTGAAGCAGCGCATCGCTGCGCTGCAGGCGGCCGATCCGGGCAATCACGCGCCGGTACCGGTGGATCTGGTCACCTCGTCGGGTAGCGGGCTCGATCCGCAGATCAGTCCCGCAGCAGCGCAGTACCAGTTGGCGCGGGTGGCGCGCGTACGTGGTCTCGACGAGGCGCAGGTGCGCCTGCTGGTCGAGCAGGCCACATCGGGACGCCAGCTCGGCCTGCTTGGCGAGCCGCGCGTCAATGTGTTGCAGCTCAATCTCGCGTTGGACGGCTTGTCCACACGCAAGACTTTGGCGCTAAGGTAACGGGCCGGCCCCATCCAGCTGCGATCCCGCATGAGCGAACCTTCCCGAGAAGCCCGTGCCGATGCTCTGTTGAGCACCGAGCACGACGAACGTAACCATCGACTGAAGGTATTTCTCGGCGCCGCTCCCGGCGTCGGGAAGACCTACGCGATGTTGTCGGCTGCGCGCGAGCTGAAGCGTCAGGGCGTCGATGTAGTGGTGGGCCTGGTCGAAACCCACGGTCGGGCGGAGACCGCGGCGCTACTGGACGGACTGGAACAACTGCCACGCCGTTCGGTGAGTTACCGCGGTCGCGATTTCAGCGAATTCGATCTGGATGCCGCGCTGGTGCGCAAGCCGGCCATGCTGCTGGTCGACGAGCTGGCGCATCGCAACCTGCCGGGCGGTCGCCATGAGCGGCGCTGGCAGGACATCGCCGAGCTGCTCGATGCGGGCATCGAGGTATATACCGCGCTCAACGTGCAGCATCTGGAAAGCCTCAACGACCAGGTGCGGCGAATTACTGGCGTCACCGTGCGCGAGACTGTGCCGGACGCCTTCCTCGACCGCGCGCGCGACATCGTGCTGATCGACCTGCCGCCACGCGAGCTGATCGAGCGACTCAAGCAGGGCAAGGTCTATGTACCGGAGACAGCGGCGGCGGCGCTGGACGCGTTCTTCTCGCCGACGAATCTGGCTGCGCTACGTGAACTGGCGGTGGATACCATCGCCGGTCACGTCGACAGCGATCTGCGTGAGCACATGCTCGCGCGCGGCGGTGCGATGCCGGTACGTCGGCGCGTACTGGCTGCGATCGATGGCCATGGCCAGAGTGAATACCTGGTGCGCGTGGCTCGGCGCATTGCCGAGCGCCGCGGGGCACCGTGGAGCGTCGCCTTCGTCGATACCGGCTCGACCCTGGACAAGGGCCGTCGCGAACGACTGGAGAGCGCCATGCGGCTGGCGCGTCGGCTCGGCGGCGACACCGTGGTGCTGCGCGGCCACGCGATCGCCGATGAGCTGATCGCCCATGCCGACCGCGAAGGGATCGGCCAGATCATCCTCGGCCGCACCCGCGAACGGGTGGTGGCACGCATGCTGGGTCGCTCGCTGACCCAGCTGCTGCTGCGTCGCGGCGCGCATCTCGAACTGACCATCATCGCGACGCCAGCCGAGCGCGCGCAGGCGCGACGCAAGCTGCGCCTGCCCCAATTGCCGGGCGGCGTGGGTCGCCGCGGCGAGTATGTCTACGCCACCCTGGCTACGCTGGTCGCGTTCGCGCTGTCGTTCATCGCCGATCGCTATCTGTCGGTCGCGAATCTGTCGCTGATCTTCCTCACTGCGGTGCTGGTAGTGGCGGTTCGCACGCGCATGGCAGTGGCCGTCTATACCGCCATTCTGTGTTTCCTTGGCTACAACTTCTTTTTTGCGCCACCACGGTACACGCTGGAGATCGCGAACTTCGATGACGTGCTCGCGGTCAGCCTGTTCCTGATCGCCGCATTGGTCTGCAGTCGGCTGGCAACCCGGTTGGCTAGCCAGGTGGAATCGCTGCGTGCCGCCCACGTGTATACCCGCGCGTTGCTCGCGCTGGGTCAGCGGCTGGCTACCAGTACCGACGCCGACGGCATCCGCAAAGTGGGCGCGGATGCACTGGCGCATGCCCTGCGCTGCGAGGTGGCGATCCTCTCCCGTGCCGCCGACGGCAATCTGCAGGTTGCCGCCGCCGTGCCGCGTGAAATGGCATTGCTGACACAGGATCTGGCAGCCGCCGACTGGTGTGAGCGCCATGCAGAACAGGCGGGACGTTACACCGATACGCTCAATGCGGCGCCGTGTTGGACGTTGCCCTTCGGCAACGAGGAAAACCGGCGCGGTGTGGCTGCCCTGCGGTTCCCCAAAGACAACAATGAACCTGATCCGGATCAGCGCAGTCTCGCCTTGGCGATGGTGCAGGATATCGGCCAGGCGCTGGAACGCGCCCGGCTCGGCGACGAACTGGAGGGCGCACGCG
>Ga0302228_10001039_pt1 | contig 21230 bp, 15 predicted proteins | sample II_Palsa_N1_2_FD_193519 | JGI IMG/M metagenome (GOLD analysis project Ga0302228, IMG submission 193519) | Peat permafrost microbial communities from Stordalen Mire near Abisko, Sweden - II_Palsa_N1_2 | ecosystem: Environmental > Terrestrial > Soil > Palsa > Peat permafrost | place: Sweden...
CCATGTCGAACGATACCTCGCCCTGCACGCCGACCTGATAGGCGGAGACGCGGCGTTCGAAGAAGTTGGTGACTTCCTGCACGTCCTGCAGGTCCATGAAGTCGAACGGGTTCTTGGCGCCGTATTTCTTCGGCATGTCGAGCTGGGCGAAGCGCTGGTCGGCGCAGTATTCGAGGTACTGGCGCATCTCTTTGGCCGAGAGGCCGACCACGCCGCCGGACAGCACATCGTCGGCAAACTGTGTTTCGCAGGCGATGGCGTCCTCCATCATCTCCTCGACTTGCGCGCGCATCGCGTCGTCGAACAGTTCCGGCTCTTCGTCACGGACTGTGCGCACGACGTCGAAGGCGAATGCCATGTGGCCACTTTCATCGCGGAACACCCAGTTGGTACCTGCCGCCAGACCATGCAGCAGACCGCGCGAGCGCAGGTAGTAGACGTAGGCAAAGGCGGCGTAGAAGAACAGGCCTTCGATGCAGGCAGCAAAGCAGATCAGGTTGAGCAGAAACTGCCGGCGGTGTTCGCGTGTCTCCAGCCGCTGCAGGTGCTGGATCGAATCGATCCACTTGAAGCAGAACTCGCCTTTCTGGCGAATCGATGGAATCGTTTCGATCGCCGCGAACGCGGCATTGCGTTCGGCCGGATCGGGGATATAGGTGTCGAGCAGGGTGAGGTAGAACTGCACGTGCAGCGATTCCTCATACAGCTGGCGCGACAGGTACATGCGCGCTTCGGGCGCATTGATGTGCTGGTAGAGGTTCAGCACCAGATTGTTCGAGACGATGGTGTCGCCGGTCGCGAAAAACGCCACCAGCCGCTGGATCAGATGGCGATCGGCGGGCGACATTTTCGTGCGCAGATCGGAGGTGTCCATCGAGAAATCTACTTCCTCGACCGTCCAGGTGTTCTTGATCGCATTGCGATACATCTCGTAGAACGCCGGATAGCGCATCGGTCGCAGCGTCAGTTCGAAACCGGGATCGAGAATCTGCGCGTGGCGGGTGGGCTGAGCTGACATGGACGGCTATTCCTTGGTGCTGATGGGTCACGCTATGTTGTAGCGATCCGGCGCATTTACGCCGGATCGTTGCTGCACTACTTACTGACAGGCTTCGCAGTACTCGGGATTCTCGAGCGAGCAGAATACGGCCGCATTCGCCTGGTCTTGATCGATGGCTGTTTGATCTGGCGCTGCCGCCCTGCTGGCCGTGACCGTGGTCTTGGTGATCTTGGTCGCCGGTCGTGAGCGCAGGTAGTAAGTGGTTTTGATGCCGGCCTTCCACGCATACATGTACATCGAGCTGAGTTGGCCGATGTTCGGGTTTTCCATGAACAGGTTCAGCGACTGGCTCTGGTCGATGAATGCGCCGCGCGCGGCGGCCAGTTCGATCAGGGCTTTCTGCGGCAGTTCCCACACGGTGCGGTAGATCGCGCGCAGGCGTTCCGGAATCGCGGCAATGCCCTGGATCGAGCCTTCGGCCAGCTTGATCGCATCGCGCACGTCAGGCGTCCACAAGCCGAGCGTCTTCAGCTCGTCGGCGAGATAGCGATTCACCTGCAGAAAATCACCCGACAGCGTCTCGCGTTTGAACAGGTTGCTGACCTGCGGTTCGATGCATTCGTAGCAACCAGCGATCGACGCGATGGTTGCGGTGGGCGCAATGGCGATCAGCAGCGAATTGCGTAGACCGTGCTGCTTGATGCGCTCGCGCAGTGCATCCCAGCGTTCGCTGTCGTGCGCCTGCGCCTGCGGCCAGTAATCGAACTGCAGCTCGCCGTTGGCCGCACGGCTTTCTTCAAAGCCGGGATGCGCGCCAACCTGTGCAGCCACTTCGTTCGACATCGACAGCGCGTGGAAGTAGATCTCCTCGGCGATGCGCGTGGAAAGCGCCAAGGCTTCGCTCGAGTCGAACGGCAAACGCAGCTTGAAGAACACATCCTGCAGGCCCATCACGCCGAGACCAACCGGCCGCCATTTGATGTTGGCGGTACGCGCGGTGTCGATCGGATAGAAATTGAGATCGATCACGCGATCGAGCTGACGCACGGCGGTACGCACGGTCGAGGCCAGCTGTTCGAAATCGAACGCGTGGCTGCCATCCGCAGCGCGTACCACGTGCCGTGCCAGGTTCACCGAACCGAGATTGCACACCGCCGTCTCGGTGGACGAGCTGACTTCCAGAATCTCGGTGCACAGGTTGGACAGATGGATCACGTTGTCGGCTTTGGCCGTCTGATTGCTGGTGGCGTTGCAGCGATCCTTGAAAGTCATCCAGCCGTTGCCGGTCTGCGCCAGCGTGCGCATCATGCGGGCGTAGAGCTCGCGCGCCTTCACCGTTTTCACCGCAAGACCGTCGGCCTCGGCCTTGGCGTAAGACTGTTCGAACACCGAACCCCAGCTATCGACCAGATGCGGCGTGACCTTGGGATCGAACAGCGACCAGTCGCCATCGGTCTCGACCCGGCGCATGAATTCGTCCGGAATCCAGTTGGCGATGTTGAGGTTGTGCGCACGTCGTGCGTCGTCGCCGGTGTTGTCGCGCAGCTCGAGGAAATCCTCGATATCGGCATGCCACGATTCCAGATATACGCAGGCTGCACCCTTGCGCTTGCCGCCCTGATTCACTGCGGCAACCGAAGCATCCAGCGTTTTCAGCCACGGCAACAGGCCGTTGGAATGGCCGTTGGTGCCCTTGATCAGCGAGCCGCGCGAACGCACGCGCGTGTAGGCCAGACCAATGCCGCCGGCGAACTTGCTGAGCTTGGCGACGTCGGCATACTTGTCGTAGATCGACTCCAGCGAATCGGTTGGTGAGTCGAGCAGGTAGCAGGAACTCAGCTGCTCATGGCAGGTGCCGGCGTTGAACAGCGTGGGCGAGCTGGCGATGTATTCGAGTGAGGACAGCAGGCGATACAACTCCAGCGTTTCGCCGATCTCGTTGCCGCCCAGCGCGCAGGCGATACGCATGAAGAAATGCTGCGGCGTTTCGATCACGAAGCGCTTCTGCGGATGGCGCAGCAGGTAGCGGTCGTACACGGTGCGCAGGCCGAAGTATTCAAAGCGGCGCGTCGCCAGCGTATTGATCGCATCGTTGAGCTTGCGCGCGTTCAGCGCCACAAAGTCGCGCAGGCGTTCGTTGAGGATACCCAGTTCGGCACCGCGCACGATCGACTGCGAAAAGCTCTGGATCTCCTGGCCGCTCACTTCCTTATCGATGTAGGCGCCGAGCAGACGTGCGGCGAGCTGGCCGTATTCGGGTTCCTCGGCCGTCAGCGCGGCGGCCGTGCGGATCGACAGCTGGTCGAGCTCCTGCGTGGTGGCGCCGTCATAAAGGCCGCCAATGGTTTTCAGTGCCACGCGCAGCGGATCGACGCCGTGCAGGCCTTCGGCGCTGCGGGTCACTGCGCGCACGATCTTGTTGACGTCGACGATTTCCTGGCCGCCGTTGCGTTTGGTGACGCGCATCTGGCCGGGGTTGTGGGATGGCGTCAGCGCGAACGCTTCGTCGCCGGTTGCTGGTGCAGCGTGTTCGACGATGACCGGTTCGGCGACCGATGCTTCGGCGACAGGAACGTTAAAGGCATCGACGCGAGCGACGGTGCGCTCGCTGACAGCGTTTTCGAGAGGTTGCATGGCGGTGGCTCCGAGCATGAAAAGTCAAACACCTGCTCCCGCGGGCAGGGCCTGAAGTGGCAGCAACGTGGACGGCTCACAGGGCAGGCGCACACGGCCCCACTCTGCGGACGTTGCCTCCCCACGGAAGCCGTCACTACGCACCGGGGCACGTTCGCCCCGATGTGCCGGCAGGTCTTCGGACTTGCGGACGTGGATCTTGCGATCCGCCTACTTGCCTTCGCTTCCCAGCCGCGGAGGGCCAGTGCATGTGGAGGCGTTCGTTTCCGCTTTACCGCTGCGGGGCAGTTCCGGATTTACACCGAATTCCCTTTTAAGCCCGACCGACGATCACGTCTGGTCGAGCACCGACGGACACAACATATCGGGTGCTGGAGGCAGGGTCAACCCAACAAGTTGTGGATGGTTCTGGGGATAAGTCGCGTGGGGCCAGAGCCGGCGCGGGCTGCCGCGGCGGCTGGATTTATTTGCACGGTGAAGTTTCTTGCGGACGGAGCGCCTTCGTCGGGTCGACTGGACCGCCCTGGTTCAAAGCGCGTCGAGATCCATTTCGCCGGTGCGGATGCGGATAACCTGTTCCAGTGCTGTCACGAAGATCTTGCCGTCACCGACCTTGCCTGTGCTGGCGGAATGCTGGATCGCTTCGAGCACGCGCTCGAGCTGGTCATCGGGAATCGCAAGCTCCATCTTGATCTTCGGCAGGAAGTCGACCACGTACTCGGCACCCCGATAGAGCTCGGTGTGGCCTTTCTGGCGGCCGAAGCCCTTGACTTCCGAAACCGTCACGCCCTGTACGCCGACCTCGGCCAGCGCTTCGCGCACGTCGTCCAGCTTGAACGGCTTGATGATCGCCACGACCAGTTTCATGGTGTTTTCCCGTCAGGTGCAATTAGTGCAAAAACAATCGGCCCAAACCATCGGCGAGGGCTGGATGCGACAATCCATTCTGCCTGCCGCGCCGTGCATTGTCGCGTGGATAACGATGCGTGTAGGACAATCCTTACAGTTTCTGGCGGAGCAACCCGATGGCAGACCCGATTTCCCTTCACCTAAGATTGATCCCGACGAGCTTGAGGCGCTATCCATGATGGATAAGCAGGTTATCGACAAGATTGCCTCGCGACTTGTGTCGTTGGTACCGCCAGGATTGGCTGATGCGCAACAGGATTTGCGGGCTAACTTCCAAGATGTTTTGGCGCAGGGACTGCGCCGCCTCGATCTGGTCACCCGCGAAGAATTCGATGTCCAGAGTCAGGTGCTGGCACGCACCCGCGCAAAGGTCGACGAATTGGAGCGACGTGTGGCCGAGCTTGAGGCTGCCGTTACTGCCCGCGGGAATTAGCCACAGCCAATCTCCCGGGAGCCGCCCCCGATCCGTCACCCTCACCCCGAGAACGATCGGGGGCGGTTAGTTTTTTGTACTGCTGCTGGAGTCGCTCGATGTCGGTAACCATGAGCGGCTCACCACGGTGCCGACGACGCCTCGTCGCATGAGCTTGGTCGCATGAGTCTTGCCGTTACGCTCAGCCGTGCTCAGGAAGGTATTTCTGCGCCGCAGGTGATGGTGGAAGTGCACCTCTCCGGCGGTCTGCCATCCACCAATATCGTTGGCCTGCCTGAAGCGGCGGTGCGCGAAGCGCGTGATCGCGTGCGAGTGGCCATCCAGAACACGGCATTCGACTACCCCAATCGTCGCGTCACAGTAAACCTCGCACCGGCTGAACTGCCCAAGGACGGTGGCCGTTTCGATCTGGCCATTGCGCTGGGCATCCTGGCGGCCAGTGGACAGGTGCCGCGCGAGAAGCTGGATGACTGCGAGTTTCTCGGCGAGCTGGCACTGACCGGTGCATTGCGCAGCGTTTCGGGCGTGCTACCGGCTCTGTTGCGAGCGCGGTCGCGTGGTCGTCGCGTGGTGGTACCGCGAGAGAACGCTCCCGAAGCAGCGCTGGTGCCCGATGTGGATGTGCTGGTTGCCGACACCCTAGCCGAAGTTTGCGGCTGGCTGCGCGGCGCGTTGGAGTTGTCGGCGCCGATCGGCACGCCGAGCGATGGCGGCGCCTACGATGGTCCGGATCTGATTGACGTGCGTGGCCAGCAACAGGCGCGCCGTGCGTTGGAGATCACCGCCGTCGGCGGCCATCATCTTTTACTGATCGGCCCGCCCGGCACAGGCAAAACCATGTTGGCCGAACGCCTGCCGGGCATCCTGCCGCCGTTGTCGGAATCCGAAGCGCTGGAAACCTGCGCGGTGCTGTCCGTGGCCGGGCAGCAGACCGATCTGGTGCAGTGGCGTCGTCGCCCGTTTCGGGCGCCGCATCACACGGCTTCGGCGGTCGCCCTGGTTGGCGGCGGCTCGTATCCGCGGCCGGGCGAAATTTCGCTGGCGCACAACGGCGTGCTGTTTCTCGACGAGCTGCCGGAGTTCAGTCGGCATGTACTGGAGGTACTGCGCGAGCCGATGGAGTCTGGTCATATCGTGATCTCCCGCGCGGCAAGGCAGTCGACGTTTCCCGCGCAGTTCCAGCTGGTTGCGGCGATGAACCCATGCCCCTGCGGTTACATTGGCGATCCGCGTCAGCGCTGTCACTGCACACCCGATCAGATCCTGCGCTACCGCTCGCGCATTTCCGGTCCCCTGCTCGATCGTATCGATATCTGCGTGGAGGTACCGCAAGTTCCCCTGGCCGATCTTGGTGGCCCGCGGAATCCGCAGGACGAGGATTCCGCCACCGTGCGAGAGCGCGTGTTCAAGGCGCGACGGCAGTCATTGATGCGGGCGGGTCGCCCGAACGCGGAAATCACCACGCGTGAGTTGGAGCGCGACTGCGCGCTGGGTCCGGCGGAGCGGCGCTGGTTTGAAGCGGCACTGGAAAAACTCGGCCTGTCGGCACGCGCCTATCACCGCGTACTGCGAGTCGCGCGCACCATCGCCGATCTTGACGGTGGTGTGGCTCTGCTCGAACGCGAACATCTGGCCGAGGCATTGCAGTACCGGCGGTTCTAGTTTCATCGCCTGATGCGGTCTACCGTTGCCGTTCACTGGACGCATCCATCGGTGCATGCTCCGATAGGCCCTCGCTGCCTATTCAAGGACCATGAATGACTATCGAGCTCGGCCTGATGCTTGCCGGCATGCTGATGATCGGCTTTCTGGCGCAGTGGCTGGCGTGGCGGGTAAAGCTGCCGGCGATCCTGTTTCTCCTGCTGGCCGGCATTCTGCTGGGGCCGGTCACGGGCCTGGTAAATCCGGACAAGCTGTTGGGCAGCCTGCTGTTCCCGGTCGTATCCCTGGCAGTGGCGCTGATCCTGTTCGAGGGCAGCCTGAGCCTGCGCTTCCACGAGCTTCCCGGCATCGGCCATGTGGTGCGCGGACTGGTCAGTTACGGCGCGGTGACCGCATTGCTGCTGCTGGCACTGGCGGCGCATATCGTGGCCGGCCTGAGCTGGTCGATCGCGCTGCTGTTTGGCGCGCTGGCCTGCGTGACCGGGCCGACGGTGATTGCACCGATGTTGCGCACGGTGCGCCCGAACGCACGCATCGGCAACACCTTGCGTTGGGAAGGCATCGTGATCGATCCGCTGGGCGCGTTGTTCGCCGTCTTGATCTACGAGGCGATCGTGTCGCGGCAGGAGGGCCATACCATCGGCATTTTTCTCGCCACTATCGGTTGCGGCATCGTCATCGGCGCGCTGGCCGCGTTCGTGATGGCGTTTTTGCTGCGCCGGCAGATGATCCCCGAATACCTGCAGAACTTTGCCGTGCTGGCATCCGTGCTGCTGGCTTTCAGCCTGTCGAATGTGATCACGCACGAGTCGGGCTTGCTGGCGGTAACCATCATGGGCATCGCGCTGGGCAACGCGCGCGGCGTGCATATCGACGACATTCTCGATTTCAAGGAAAACCTGACGACGGTGCTGGTGTCGGTGCTTTTCATCTTGCTGGCCGCTCGGCTGCACTGGCCGTTGCCGCCGGGCATGCTCGGTGCCGGCATCGCGCTGTTTGTCATCGCACAGCTGGTTGTGCGACCGATATCGGTCGCCTTGTCGAGCTTAGGTAGCGGACTGAACTGGCGCGAGCGCGCCCTGATAGGCTGGATCGCGCCGCGTGGCATCGTGGCGGCGTCGGTATCGGCGCTGTTTGCGCTGCGTCTGAATGCGCTGGGCGTGGCAGGCGGCGATGCGCTGGTGCCGCTGGTGTTCACTCTGATCATCGGCACCGTGGTGTTGCAAAGTGCCACGGCACGACCGCTGGCGCTATGGCTGAAAGTCGCCGAGCCGGAGCCGCGCGGTGTGCTTATCTTCGGTTCGGATCACGTGGCGCGAACCATCGGCACGGCGCTGGCCGAAGCCGGCTTTCGCGTAGTGCTGGCCGACGACGATTGGAACCAGATCCGCAAGGCGCGCATGGATGGGCTGACAACCTTCTACGGCAACCCGGCATCGACCCACGCGGAACGCAATCTCGATCTCACCGGTATTGGCCGGTTGCTGGCCATGTCGACCCATCGCGAGCGCAACTCGCTGGCCTGCGTGCATTACCGGCAGGAATTCGGCCGTCAGAAAATCTACCGGCTGCGCAATCTGAGCCCGCAGGAAAACACCGACCGTGCAGCCTTGCCCGGCAGTTTGCTGGCGCCGCCATTGTTCGACGAGCAGATGACGCACGGCCGCTTCGCCGAGATGCTCGATCAAGGCTGGCGGGTCAAGTCAACCAAACTCAGCACCACGTTCGATTGGCCACACTTCATCGAGCAGTACGGCTCACACACCGTGCTCATGTTCGGCGTGGACGAGAGAGGTGCCTTGCAGGTTGCCTCGACCAAACGCGAGCTTGAGCCGAAGGCTGGATGGACGGTGATCGCCTTGGTCTGCTCGACCCCAGCCGCCGCTATCGCTTAGCCGACGACCGAAACAGGCTCGCTCCGGGCACGGTCTGATGGAATTCATCCTCGTCATTGCCACCACCAAATCAATCATGGATGGAAGCGTGTCGGGGACAGAGTTCGCGGTTTGATCCGCCTGCTGCGCCTACCGAATGGCCCTGATCAGAGCCGGTACCCGGCGCATCTCAAAGCTTGCTGCAACAAAATTCCGGCGCCTCAATCGGGGCAAATTCTGCGCAGTGGATTTTTACGATGGGTTTTTATGCTTAAAACAAGTAAAAACAGGTAATTGCGCTTAAACAATCTGCACCATGTGTAGATTTTGTGATTATTGATTATGTGATCTACGTCACACTTTACGAATTTGTTACTGGAAGAAGATAGCGACAAGTTGCGCGAAAAATCGACGAAGTCCGAAGATTTCACTGCAAACCTTACAGTCATTTGAATCAGTGGAATAAATCGGTTGAATCACCACGATTCATGATGGAAGCAGCGTGCTTCCCGGAGGTTGGACATGCGTACGGCGTTGCGTCTCAGTGTATTGCGTTCGAGCATTCTGGTTACCTGCATGGCGGCTGTGGCAGTCTCGTTGAGTGCTTGCAGCGGTTCGGGTTCGACTCATCACTCCAATAGTTCGAGCACAGTCAGCCCGGGTGGTGCTGCTAGCGGGAGTTCGGGAGATGGGAGTGGAGCCGGAGGTAGCAGCGGAACCGGAGGAAGCGGTAGCAGCGGCGGCGGAACCGGAGGCAGCGGCGGCGGCGGCGATGGAAGCGGAGGTAGCAGTGGCGGTGGAACGGGCGGCGGCGGTAGCAGCGGCGGTGGAACCGGAGGTGGCGGTACCGGCGGCGGTGGAACGGGCGGTGACGGCACCGTGGTCCCTGTCAATCTGCTCGGCGCGATCGGCACCGCTGCAGGCAATACGGTCAGTGACGTTGGCAGTGCGGTCGGAACCATCGCTTCGCAATTGCCAAACCAGACGCTGCTGGGCGGCGACACTCCGACCACAGCGGATCTCAGCAAGGTGGTGACGGATGTCGGTCAGGCCATATCGAGCTTGGGCAACGGGGTCACATCAGGTATCGGTCAGACAGGCAATATCGCCAACCCTGTGGGAGTGACGCTCGATAGCGCAGGCAATGTCGTCAATGCGGCTGGTCAGGCAGTGAACGAGCTTGGTCAGACTGTGGGCACGGTAGGCGCATTTCAGGGATCGCCGATCCAGCCAATCACCTCCGCAGTAGGCGATGGTGTCTCGGTCGTTGGCCAAGGCGTCGACAATCTTGGCACTGTGCTCGGTGCGGGGCTGGCTTCCGGGTATGGCAACGCGCTTACCCAGCCGCTGAGCAGCGTACTCACCACGGTAGCCGGCCTGGGTCAGCAATCGGGTGGTCAAATTGGTGGCGGAAACCTCGTTGCCGGTGTATCGACCTTGGCCGGCAATGCCACTGTCGGCGGTGGTGTTCTGGTTGCCGGGATCGGTAATGGGATTTCTTCGCAATCGGTTCCCGGGCTTGGCAATGGCACCACATCCGCGCTCGGAGCTACGGTTACGACGCTCGGGGGTTCGCTCGCGACTATCGGTGGCGGCGTTACGGCTGGCCTGGGGCAGAGCGGCGCCATCGCCAATCCGGTTGGCGTGACGGTCGGTGGCGTGGCAGGAGGTGTGACGGGTCTCGGTGCCACGGTCAACGGTGTTGGCCAAGTGGTTGCCAGTCTGGGTACCGGTCCGTTGTCGTCGGTTACCACACCCGTTGGAGCGATAGTTGGCCAGGTGGGTAGTGGTGTGGCCGCGGTCGGGAGCGGCGTGACCGCTGCGAATAACGGTCCTTTGCAGCCACTGACGCAAGGACTTAGCAACGTAGTCAACGGGGTAGCCAATTTGACCAGCGGCAACCTTGGGAATACGACGAGCAGCACTTCGGGTGGATTGCTCGGTACGGGGATTCTCGGTCACAAGTCCGATTGATTGGATTGATTGAATGACCTCACGTTAGAAACATGACGGAGTCCGTAAAAGGGCTCCGTTCTTCCCACGTGCCTCGCAAAGGGGTTTGGCTTGAACAAGATCGCGCAGATTGTCGTGCTGATGATGCTGTCGATAAGTGCACAGGCGCAGACGCGGCTGCCATCGGCCAATCCATTGCAGGTCTTGCCGATGACGCCGCCGTTACCGTCTCACGCCAAGGTGAGTTCCAGTTTCTCGACGCATCGGAATCCCGCCCTTGAAGCCCTGCTTGGCATGAAGCTGACGCCGCGCCGGATTGAATTGGCGGACATGCATGCGTTGCCGTTTCGCGTTGTGGCTGACGACTTTCATACGCTGATCGGCCACGAGGTTACGGTGGCCGATGTGCTGGCCAAGGCCGACCGGTGTACAGCGCGTTACCGTAAATCGGGTTATGCGCTTTCGTTTTGCTATATACCTACCCAAAATTTTGCCAATGGTGTGGTGAAAGTGATTGCCGTCGAAGGTTATGTCGCCCGTGTCCAGCTGACAGGCGATGCCGGCAATATGGAGCATCGCTTGCGCGGACTGGCCAAGCATATCCAGGCCGATCGGCCGTTACGCCAGGCAACCTTCGAGCGTTATACGCAGTTGATGGGACAGCTTCCCGGCGTTGTGGTGACAGCCAATGTACCGCCGCCTACGACCACCGATGGTGCGGCAGAGCTGCAGTTGAAAGTGACGCGTCGGCGCGTCGCTGTGACCGGAGGCGTCGACGTCAATCATCCCGGTGTGCGAGGTCTGATCAATGTCACCCTCAACGGGCTGACGCCGCTCGGCGAGCAGGTAACGCTGTCAACGCTTTATCCCAATGGCCAAGGTTCCGAACATTATCTGGCAGGCTCGTGGACGCAGCCGTTAGGCAGTCGTGGCTGGAGCTGGCGGCTGGATGGATCGAATTATCGCGGCAACCCCGACACTGATCAGGAACTGCCAGCGGGGCTGGAGCACCGGGTCGATCAGAACCGGGTGGGAGCATCGTTGCGTGATGCCGTGTTGCTGGACAACAGCCAAACCTTGGTGGCCAGCGCAGGTATCTACTCGGCCCGGCAATCCGATCACTATCTCAATCTGGATAACGGCGCGCAGCTTTCATCAGACAGTGATTTGCATGTGGCTACCCTGGGGCTGGACTGGCGCGCGAGCAGCGCGCAGACAGTTCGCACGGTTACCGTCGGCATAGCGCACGGATTCAACGCGTTCGGTGCGTCAGCGAACGTGTCGAGTAATGTGCCGGGCGCATTTCCCGGCGAGCTGCCGGATACCGCTTTCACTCGATTCAATGTCGATGCCACGATGAGTACGCAATGGCCCGATCACTTCGGCTCGGTGCTTTCATTTTCGGGGCAGTACAGTCGCGATCGTCTCGCCTCGGGCGAACAGATTGCCTTTGGTGGCCCACGCTATGGCCTGGCTTACGATCCGGGCATTCTTAGCGGTGATTATGGCTGGGGTGCTGGTTACGAGATCAATCGCCGGTTCGGCGTGACACAGCATTGGCTCACGTCGCTGACGCCGTATCTGTTGGCGCAATACGCGCGTGCGTTTGCCAACGGTGACACCGCATCGGAGGGGCACCTTGGCACGGTGGCGCTCGGGCTGCGGCTTTCCGATGGCAAGCATTACAACATTGATGTTTCAGCGGCGCAGCCAATATCCAGTCAGTTGCCCGGTATCCGTGACAATTCAGTGCGCTTCGATCTCGGATTCAGCTATTCCTTTCTTTAGATCGGCCGGCCCAATAGTCGTTTAGTCGAAGAGAGGGTTGGATGGCCATACGAAAACGCCCGCTTCTCAGCGGGCGTTTTCGCACAGCGCAATCAATCAGGCGGCGTGGTGGAACTGCGACTCCTCGGTCGAGCCGGTCAGTGCCGTAGTCGACGACTGGCCCTGCTGGATCGCCTGGGTCACCTGATCGAAGTAGCCGGTGCCGACTTCGCGCTGATGCTTCACGGCGGTGAAGCCGCGCTCGGCGGCGGCGAATTCCTTCTCCTGCAGCTCGACGAAGGCGCTCATCTGGCGGCGCGCGTAGCCGTGCGCCAGATCGAACATGCCGTAGTTGAGGCTGTGAAAGCCAGCCAGGGTGATGAACTGGAACTTGTAGCCCATCTTGCCTAGTTCCTTCTGGAAATTGGCGATGGTGACGTCGTCCAGATTCTTCTTCCAGTTGAAGCTTGGGGAACAGTTATAGGCCAGCATCTTGCCCGGGAATTTGGCGTGGATTGCCTCGGCGAACTTGCGCGCGTCGTCCAGCGTCGGCTTGCTGGTTTCGCACCAGATCAAGTCGGCGTAAGGGGCATAAGCCAGACCGCGGCTGATCGCTTGGTCGAGGCCGGGACGCACGCGGTAGAAACCTTCGACCGTGCGCTCGCCGGTGATGAAGTCCTTGTCGTTGGCATCAACGTCGGAAGTCAGCAAGTCAGCGGCATCGGCATCGGTACGGGCGACCAGCAGGGTCGGCACGCCGCAGACGTCGGCAGCCAGACGCGCGGCATTGAGCTTGTCGACGGCCTCGCGGGTCGGCACCAGCACCTTGCCGCCCATGTGGCCGCATTTCTTCACCGAGGCCAGCTGGTCTTCGAAGTGCACGCCGGCGGCGCCGGCTTCGATCATCGACTTCATCAGCTCGAACGCATTCAGTACACCGCCGAAGCCGGCTTCGGCATCGGCCACGATCGGCACCAGCCAGTCGGTGTCGTCATTGCCTTCGGCGTGGTGCAACTGGTCGGCGCGCAGCAGGGTGTTGTTGATCTTCTTGACCACCAGTGGCACCGAGTTGGCCGGGTACAGCGACTGGTCGGGATACATCTCGCCGGCGACGTTGGCATCGGCTGCGACCTGCCAGCCGCTGAGGTAGATCGCCTTCAGGCCAGCCTTCACCTGCTGCATGGCCTGATTGCCGGTCAGCGCACCGAGCGCGTTGACGAAATCTTCCTTGTGCAGCGACGTCCACAGGCGCTCAGCGCCGCGGAGGGCCAGCGTATGCTCGACGCCGATGGTGCCGCGCAGGCGCACGACGTCTTCAGCGGAATAGTTGCGCTCGATGCCGGCCCAGCGGGGATTGGTTTTCCAGTCCTGCGTGATCTGTTCAGCGGTTGGCAGTTTGTTGCTCATGACATGCTCCAGACAAAAATAAAGACGAAATGGCTCAGGCGAGCTGTTCGTAGGCGGGCAGGGTGAGGAAATCGCCGAGTTGGTCGGCATGCGTCAGGGTGGAAATCAGTGCGGCGGCGGCGGCGGCATGGGAGGCGCCGGGCAAATCGCTTTCGCCGACGCGATGCGTATGGGCAGCAAGGATCTGATCGAAAAGCGCGAAGTCGATCGGCGCGTGGTCGGGAAACTCCAGGCCGCCGTGATGCAGCCATTGCCACAGCTGGGCGCGGGCGATTTCGGCGGTTGCCGCGTCTTCCATCAGATTGTGGATCGGTACGCAGCCGAGGCCATCCATCCAGGCCGCGGTGTAGCGCAGGCAGACTTCGATGTTGTTCTCGAAACCGTCACGGCTGATGGTGCCCAGGCACGGCTCGATCAGCTGATCGCGGACCACGTTGACGTCGCTGCGCAGCACATCGAGCTGGTTTGGCGACGGCATATGCTCATCGAAAATTTCCTGGGCGACAGCCACCAGGGCCGGATGCGCGACCCAGGTGCCGTCGTGGCCAGCTTTCACCTCGCGCAGCTTGTCGGCGCGCACCTTGGTCATCGCGGCCTCGTTGGCGGCATCGTCACCCTTGATCGGAATCTGCGCCGCCATGCCGCCCATCGCGAACGCGCCGCGGCGGTGGCAGGTTTTGATCAGCAACTCCGAATAATTTTTCAGGAACGGCACCGTCATCAACACCTGGCCGCGCTCCGGCAGCAGCCGATCGCGATGGCCACGCAGCGTTTTCAGGTACGAAAAGATGTAATCCCAGCGGCCGCAATTCAGGCCGACGATGCGATCACGCAGCGCGTGCAGGATCTCGTCCATCTGGAACACCGCCGGCAGCGTCTCGATCAGCACGGTGGCTTTCATCGTGCCGGTCGGCAGGTTCAACTCGGCCTCGGCCAGGGCCATCACGTCCTCCCATAGCGCGGCCTCTTCCATGGCTTCGAGCTTGGGCAGGTAGAAATACGGACCAAGATCGCGCTTGTGCAGCACGTGGGCGTTATGGAAAACGTACAGGCCGAAATCGACCAGTGCGCCTGCCATGATTTCGCCGTCGACCCTGACGTGACGTTCCGGCAGATGCCAGCCCCGTGGGCGGACAACCAGCACGGCAGGCTTGTCATTGACCTTGTACTGCTTGCCTTCGGGTGAGGTGAACTCGATCGTGCCGTTGATCGCGTCGCGCAGATTGATCTGGCCGACCAGCTGGTTGGCGAAGGTGGGCGACGAGGAATCCTCGAAGTCGGCCATGAACACCTTGGCGCCCGAGTTCAGCGCATTGATGATCATCTTGCGCTCGACCGGACCGGTGATCTCGACGCGGCGATCCTGCAGTGCGGCAGGGATCGGCGCGACGCGCCAGTCGCTGTCGCGGATCGTCTTGGTGTCCTCGCGAAAATTCGGCAGACCACCGGCGTCGTAGCCAGCCTGGCGCTCGCGGCGGGACAGCAGGAGCGCCTGACGGCGGGCGTTGAAGCCGCGATGCAGCTGGGTCAGGAACGCCAGCGCGGCGGGGGTCAATACACTTTCGTAACCGGCCCAGTTGGCGTGGATCTCGATGCCGCTGGTATCGACTTTTTCTTTGGGTACTGCCATGACCGCACTCCGTTTCGTGAGAAGTTCAAGCTAGGCTAAAGATCAGTATTTGACAAAGTGAATGTTTCAATCACAAGTATTGATTTTATTAATACATTCGCTAACGTATTGAAAGGGCGTCATGAAAAGGACCGAGAAAGCCATGAATGAAGCAAAAACCGTACGCAAGCGGATGGTTAAAAAAGCCAGTCATGGCGAGTCCATCAAGGAGCAAGGCGCAGAACGCTTCTATTACAAGGGCAACCGTCACAAGCAGCTGAAAGCCTTTGTCGCCATGGTGAAACTGGGTTCGCTGACCCGCGCAGCCGAGTCGCTCTACCTCTCACAGCCAACCATCACGCTTCAATTACAGGCGCTGGAACGTGAACTCGGTGCGAGCCTGGTCGAGCGTCGCCGCCGCCGCATCAACCTCACCGACGCCGGCGAAGCCTTGTATGAGCTGGCGCGACCTTTGGTTGAAGGCTGGGAGACGCTGGATCGCGATTTCCAGGCGCGGGTGAAAGGACTGCAGGGCGGTCGCCTGACCATCGCTGCCGGCACCTCGACCATCCAGTACCTGCTGCCCGAGCTGGTGCGCCGCTATCGTGACCGCTATCCCGCCGTGCATCTGCAGCTGGCCAATGTCACCGGCAAGGACGGTCTGGCGATGCTGCGTGCCGACGACGCCGACTTCGCGGTGGGCTCGATGCTCGACGTGCCCAACGACATCGCATGGGAGCCAGTGCATCACTACGATCCGATGCTGATCATGCCGCTCGATCATCCGCTGGCGGCGAAGGAAAAAATCGTGCTGGAGGATTTATCCGCCTACGGGCTGATTTTGCCGCCGCAGCGCTTGTCGACTTATCGGCTGGTCGACCTGGTATTCCAGCAGCGCCAAGTGCCTTACCACGTGGCGATCGAGGTGGGCGGCTGGGATGTGATCAAGGAATACGTGGCGATGGGGCTGGGCATTTCGATCGTCACCGGTATCTGCATCACCCCGGCGGATGCCAGCCGACTGGCTGTGCGCAACATGAAGCAGTATTTCCCGCAGCGCAGCTACGGTGTGGTGATCCGCAAGGGCAAATTTCTCAGCACCGAGGCACGTGCGTTTGTTGATCTGATCCGACCGGGCCTGCTGACCCGTGACTACGACGAGTCGGGACACTCGCAGCGCTGATGCGCCATTGAAGACCGCTCAAACGTTACGGTGTTTGCCTTTGAACGGCACGTAGAACGCGCGTAGGCGGGCAATATCTGCGTCCACGTCGTCGCTGGTCTCAAACAGCGGGCCGATGCCGATGGTCTTGTCGGGATAGTTGAAGTAGGCCGTCACGATCGGTACACCAGCGCCGCGGGCGATATGCCAAAAACCACTCTTCCAGCGTGTCACAGCTTTGCGCGTACCCTCCGGCGCAATGCCCAGCCATAACGCATCACGCTGATGGAACTGATCGATCATCTGCTCGACCACGCCTTTGGCAGCACCGCGATCGATGGGCATGCCGCCAAGCTGGCGCAGCAATCCGCCGAGTGGGCCGTGAAACAATTCCTGCTTGCCCATGAACCGTACGTCGGCACCGATACCTACCTTCAAGAGCAGGCCCCAGACACCATCCCACCACGACGAATGGGGGGCGACGATGAGTACTGCCCTGGGTACATCGGGAAATTCACCAACGAGGCTCCAGCCGCACAGCCGCAGCACGGCACGGCAAGTCTTGCGTCGCCATTGGTCGCTCAGATGCGGCATGTGCGGTGGCAACCGCGTTGGTGCCGGAAGGTATCTCTTCATTCGAGATCCGGTTTGCGCGAACGGTTCTGCTTGGTCTTGCCGCGCTGCTGCTTGCCGACCAGGCGACGCTCTTTCGACGCTCTCGTCGGTTTGGTCGCCAGGCGCTTCTTCGGCGGGATCAGCACGCTGCGAATTATCTCGATCAGCCGCTCGCGCACATCATCACGATTGCGTGCCTGATCGCGGAAGCGCCGCGCCTGGATTACCAGGACTCCTTCGCTCGTAAGCCGGCGATCGCGCCGCGTCAGCAGGCGTTCCCGGACCTCGTCGGGCAGCGACGGCGAGTGGATCACGTCGAAGCGCAACTCCACCGCACTCTCGGTGCGATTGACGTGTTGCCCGCCCGGACCGTCGGCGCGCAGAAAGCGCTCGACCAGCTCGGATTCCGGCAACGTGATGGAAGGACTGATGATCAACATGCGCGCAGTTTAGCTGGCGCGCGATTCATCCGTGGCCGGTCCGTCGGTCAACGCGACAGTCATGTCGCTGACCGCATCGTCGAGCATTGGCGTCGACCAGCCGAATCGCGTCAACAGGTTCGTGTACTCGCGATCCAGTGGCGCATCGATCGACATCGGCCGGTTGTCCAGCGGATGCGCAAAACGTAGCCGCTGCGCATGCAGCAACATGCGATGACAGCCGAAGTACTGCTTGTACAAACGGTTGTGATCACCGCGCCCATGCTGGCAGTCGCCGATCACCGGGTGGTGGATGTGCGCCAGGTGCTTGCGGATTTGCCTGAAACGACCCGTTTCCGGTTCGGCCAGCACCAACGCATAACGCTGCTGCGGATAACGGCCCAGCTCGATTGGTACCTCGATGGTGGCCAAGCGCCGATAACGCGTGCTGGCCTCACGACGCGGGCCGGTTTCGCGCGAGCCGGGCAGGGCGTAGTCGATCACGCCTTCCTCCGGCTCGGGCCAGCCGCGCACCACCGCGAGGTATTGCTTGCGCACGGAGCGGCCCATGAATTGCTCGCCCAGCGCGGCGGCGATTTCACTGGAACGAGCGATCAGCAGCACGCCGCTGGTGGCGCGATCCAACCTATGCGCCAGGTAGACGGTGCCGCCAAGCTGTTCGCGCAGCAGATCGATCAGGAATTCCTCGGCATTGCCGACCATCTTCGATCGATGCACGGCCAGACCCGCGGGCTTGTTGACCGCGATCAGGTCATCGTCCTGATGGAGAATCTCGATCATGTGTGTGTATCAGCGTGAGCGCGGCCAGCCGACGGCGAACGCCAGCAGGCCGGCGATGCTTTCGCACAGCGGTGGCAGCGGACCGTGCTGCGGGGCCAGTGTCCACATCAGTGCAGCACTGATCATCAGCGAACTGCCCAGCAGACTGCAGGCGATCAGTCGTTGCTGCTGACGGGCGCTGTCATGCTGCAGTTTCAGCCATTGCGGATCAGGCACGGTGCGCTGCTCGCCGCGGCCGATTTGACGAAGCGCATCGCGCATCAGCTCCGGAAACTGTGGTGCACTGTGCAGCCACTCGGGCAGGCGCTTGCGTACATCACGCAGCGTGCGCAACGGGCTATAGCGCTCGCGCAGGATGCGCTTGAGCACCGGATGCGCCACCGCCCAGATATCGATATCCGGATCGAGCATGCGGCCGACGCCCTCGATATTCAGCAGCGTCTTTTGCAACAGGATCAGCTGCGGCTGCAGGGTCAACTCGAAGCGCTGCGCTGTGCGGAACAGTTTCACCACCAGCTCGGCCAGCGAAATTTGCGACAACGGGCGAGTGAAATACGGCTCGCACACCGTGCGTATCGCGGCCTCGAGTTCGTCCAGCCGCATGTTCGCCGGCATCCAGCCGGCGGCCACGTGCAGTTGCGCAATCCGCGCGTAGTCGCGTTCGAACAGCGCGATGAAATTCTGTGCCAGGAAATACTGGTCGGTTTCCGGCAGCGAGCCCATGATGCCGAAATCGAGCGCGATGAAGCGCGGCTCGTCCAGGCGCGAGGGGTCGACCCAGATATTGCCCGGATGCGCGTCGGCGTGGAAAAAATTGTCGCGGAACACCTGTTCGTAGAACACGCGCACGCCTTTGGCAGCCAGTTTCTTGCGATCGAGCCCGGCCGCTGTGATGGCGGCGATGTCGTCGGCGCTGATGCCGTATACGCGCTCGAGCGTCAGCACGCGCTGCGTGGTGAAATCCCAATGCACGGCCGGCACATAGAGATCCTCGCCACTGGCGAAGTTGCGCTTGAGCAGGCTGGCGCTGGCGCCTTCGCGCTGCAGATCGAGCTCGTTCTCCAGCATCTTTTCGACTTCGGCGACGATTTCCAGCGGGCGAATCTTGTCAGCCTTGGGATGCCAGCGTTGGGCCAGCTCGGCCAGCGACTTCAGCAGCCGCACGTCGCGGGCAATCCGTGCATCGATGCCCGGGCGCAATACCTTTACGACGACCTTGCTACCGTCGTGCAGAGCAGCTGCATGAACCTGGGCGATCGAGGCAGAGGCCAGTGGCATTTCATCGAATTGGCCGTATAGAAGGCCAATTGGTGATTTGAGCTCGTGCTCGATGATTGCCCGTGCCTCGCTGCCTGGAAACGGCTCGACCTGATCCTGCAGCAACGACAGCGCGTCGGCGATATCCGCGGGTACCAGGTCGCGTCGTGTCGACAGCACCTGGCCGGCCTTGACGAAGATCGGTCCCAGCTCGGTCATCGCCAGCCGCAGGCGTTCGCCACGAGAAAGCTGACGCACGTCGACGCGTGGTTTCGCCGCCAGCGGGCGAAGGTATTTCATCGGGTTGATGCGGCTGCCATCGCCGATCAGTTCGTCGAGTCGATAAGCCAGCAACACCGAGCCGACCCGCAGCAGGCCCGGCAACACTCGGAGAGGCGTCATGCGGCGTTGCCCTGCAGGCGGCGGGCGAGTCGTTGCATGCGTGACTCCAGTCGTTCGCTGCGTTCGCGCAAAGTATCAACGCCATCGAGGAAGCCCTCGACTTCGCCGGGCGCCAGGGCGATGCGCGATTCCTCACGCAGCCAGTCGGCGCCGTCTTCGGTCAGGTGTGTTGCGGTTTCGCGCGCATGAGTCAGCGCCTTGCGCACGGCTTTGGCCAGGGGTACGCCCAGCACGTCGCCAAAGGTACGAGCGAACGCCTCCTCGAAATCGGGTGCGAACGTACTGGCCAGTTTTTCCAGTCGTCGTGCCAGTTCAGCGTCGCCAGCAATGTCCACCTTGCCGGGTGAAATGCCGTCATCGTCGCGCTTGAACAGCATCGCCAGCAGACTGCCCGGTGTAGCGGCGACACGCAGCTGGCTGCCGGAGGTGGCTGTGTTCTCTTCAGGCGGTCCGACGTTCAGGTGTCCATCGGTCACCGTGATCGCCAGTGCAATTTCCGGCCCGCGCAGGTGCAGTTGCACGCGGCGACCATTCAGCGCGACAAGTCGCTGCTGCGCGTCAGGGTCCAGCGAAAGCGTGTGGTTCAGCGCGGTTTCCAGCGCACGGCCGGCGAGTCGGCGTAGCGGCTGCGGTAACCAGGAGTTGGGGGTAACGTCAGTCATCCCGCGATTGTAGCCGGCAAGCTTGCCTCAGAAGCTGCTTAAAAACCGTAGCGAGCGAAGGGATTTCGGGTGCGCACGGAGCGCAGGAACCGGAGTGTACGTAGGGGTACATGAGGATTCCGAGCACCGTACGCGCCCGAAATACCGAGCGCAGTAGGTTTTTAAACAGCTTCTCAGACCTGCATGGCGCCCTCGAAGCCAAGCTGGCGCCAGGCTTCGTAGACGGCAATGGCCACTGTGTTGGAAAGGTTGAGGCTGCGGCTGTCCGGGCGCATCGGCAGGCGCAATCGATGCGCGGTTGGAATCGTCTCCAGCACGTCGTTCGGCAGGCCAGCGGTTTCGCAGCCGAACAGCAGGACATCGCCTGCGGCAAAACGCGCATCCACGTGAGCGACCGTGCCTTTGGTGGTGAAGGCAAACACGCGCGGCCTGCCGATCGCGTCGAGGCAGCTGGCCAGATCGTCGTGCACGTTGAGGCTGGCGTATTCGTGGTAGTCCAGTCCCGCACGGCGTAGGCGCGCGTCGTCCAGTTCGAAGCCCAAGGGTCGGATCAGATGCAGCGCGGCGCCGGTGTTCGCGCACAAGCGAATCACGTTGCCGGTGTTCGGCGGAATCTCGGGACGGAAGAGGATGACCTGCAACATCCGCCCATTATCGCGCAGCC
>Ga0302228_10001040_pt1 | contig 21209 bp, 18 predicted proteins | sample II_Palsa_N1_2_FD_193519 | JGI IMG/M metagenome (GOLD analysis project Ga0302228, IMG submission 193519) | Peat permafrost microbial communities from Stordalen Mire near Abisko, Sweden - II_Palsa_N1_2 | ecosystem: Environmental > Terrestrial > Soil > Palsa > Peat permafrost | place: Sweden...
TAATGATTTTCGCCCGCACTCGTCCCTAGCAGATATCCCGCCAGCGCAGTTCGCGAAGACCTTTTGCAAGACTCACCAACCGCCGATAGCTCTACTTTAAGGTGCTACGTATTCGGGGATGGGCTCATGGGGAATACGTCGGTACGACCAATGCAGTCTTAGCGTAGGCGTTCCCCGGCCGTGGTGTCGAGGTTGCTCCATATCGCGACGCTTCTCGCTCAAGATGCTAAATATGGAAATCTCCCCTCCGACTCCAGCAGCGAGAAAAGTGCTCTAAATGTCACTAAACTCATTCAAATAAGCTTGCAGTACGTCTCGTTGCAAGTGGAGTGTGCCGCATCTTCCTTCGCGAACGATCTCGACGAGGCCGGACAGCTTCAGTTCGTGAGCATGGTGCGACATCGTCTGGCTGGTAATGTTGTGCAACGTCGTCAGGTCGCTGAACGAGATGTGCCCTCCGTTCGCGGCAATTTGCTTGAGAATCTCCACACGACGCGGCTCCGCAAGCACCTTGGCCACGTGGGCAAACTGCTTTGCGGGCAGCCGGTTCTTTGAATTATTCGCTTTCTTTGTTGACATCTTCTTCGTTCGCCCGTCGTTACATGCCCGCAGACTTAAACATGTTCACCTTTCATTAGACACGCCCCGGAGCATTCGCAGAAGGGATGCCCGTCCCGAAAGGTGCCCCGGTCGGTCTTCTCCGGACCCGTGGAGTTGTTTCCCGCGGCTCCGCGGCGGAACGCTGTCAGTTGTAGAGCTTCTCAGAGAGCTCCCATAACCCTCTGGCCAGCTCGTCGTCGCGCCTGGGCTCTACTACTTTCGTAACTTTGCGGTCTGAGAAGTACTCTCCTGTGTAGGACGCGGCCTCGAGACTTGTGGCAAGCCAGATGAGCGTGCCGGCCCCCTTCTCCGGGGTTTGCGCGAAAATAGGACTCACCACGCTGAACGCCCACTTGATAAACCCGCCGTTGTTCAGTCCAAAGCCCGAGTTCACAAAGCCCGGGTTAAAACAGTTGGCGGTGGCGCCGGACCCTTCGAGCCTTCGTGCAAGCTCGCGGGTGAAGAGTATGTTCGCGTACTTTGACTCTCCGTATGCAGGCCAGCCGGCATGCCCCGGTTCACGCTTGACGATCCGGTCGAGCTCGAACTTCCCTATTTTGTGCCCCAGGCTCGATGTCGAGACGACTCGCGCCCCTTTTGTGCTCTTCAGGAGATCGAGGAGCGAAAAAGTAAGGCCGAAGTAGCCCATGTGATTAAGCGCGAACGTCATCTCTAGCCCGTCTTTGCTCAATTGGTAATTTTTGAAGAGCGCCCCCGCGTTGTTCACGAGCACGTCGAGCTTCGTGTGGTTGGCGTGGAATTCGGCGGCGACGCGCTTGATGTCGGCGATGCTCGACATGTCCGCCACGATCAAACTGATGTCATTGTTCCCCGTCGCCTGCTTCAATTCGGCAACGACGCGTTCGCCTTTTTCCTTGTTTCGCGCGACGAGGACCAGCTCCGCCCCTCGCTTCGCAAACTCGCGCGCGGCTGCTTTGCCAATCCCCTCCGTTGCCCCCGTGACAAGAAAGACTTTTCCTTGCAGATCTCCACTCATCGGTTCATCTCCTGTGCGCTGTCCGATGTTTACATCGGTATTTGCCCATAATTGCAGGCGCTATATTGTCGACTCAGCTTCATGGCCGATCGTCGCGAACGCCCTTGATGAGCACGACGACTTACCGCTGCTGCATCTCGTCTATCCACCCCAGAGCAGTTGATGGTTCCAGGCGGCGGGTGTAGTCCGGGTCGAGGAATGCATATCGGATCATGCCTTTAGTGTCGATGAGATAAGACGCGGGAAACGGAACCACAAAGCTGTCGTCTCCGTTTCGCGCCTGTAGATCAACACCGAAGGCTTTCAGGATGGGCCGCAGTGTGTCTGGCTGTTGAAACAGAATTCCGAGCTTGCGGGCGAGGTTGTTCCCCACGTCTGAAAGGACCGGGAACTGAAGTGCGTTCTTCTCCTGCATGGCGAGGGAATAATTGGGCAGCTGGGGACTGATGGCGACCAGCGTCACACCTCTGGCTTTGAAGGCCGAGAGACTGTCTTGAAGGGCTTTCAGGGTCAGGTTGCAGTAAGGGCACGTTTCTCCCCGGAAGAACGAAATGAGCAGAGGTCCCTTTGCGAGCAACTCCTTCATGGACACCTGCTTGCCGGTTGCATCCGACAGGCTGAAGTCTGGAAATGGCTGCCCGACATTGATCGCGTTCGCAGGATTCCATGTTTGCACGAAGTCTTCTATGGACTTCGAAATTACGTGGGCTTGCTCCTTAGGCATTTGCGCGTGCATGCCGTTTTTGAGGTTCGAGAGATCAGCTGCGAGACTCATAGTTTGGTTACCTTTCTGAAGTGAGGTTCATTTCCGGGCCTCGTACGCGTGTGCGTAACAAGGTCCGGTACTTGGTTGACAGAGGATTCCCTTGGAAGCACCTGTTACCACTGCAACTCTGTCTTTCAAACTTAAATTCATGTTGGCTCCTTGTGCATATTAGTCGATATGTGTCTACATATCGTACTAAGGCTGTGGTTTTATACAAGGGGGTCGCGTACTGTGGCCAGTTACTCAGTCCTGCGAGAATTTCAGCTATTCACAGGGGGAGCGGCAGGGAAGTTCACCGGGACCAAGGTGGTGGCGTGCAGGAAGTTGGTGATCATCTTGTCGCCGACGGCGAGGATCGTGTCGACCAGGTTTCCGTCCGTCCAGCCGACCGCGAAGAAGGTCTGCACCAGCGCGGGGTCAGCATGTCCACGCTCGAGCCCGATGTTGCGCACAAGCTTGGCCAGTGCATCCAGGTGCGGATCAAAGGACACCCGGCCGCCGCGGATCTCTAGGATCTGGTCGCCGAGCATCCTGCCCACCGCTGTGTGCGCTACCAGGCAATCGGCACCGATATTGACTTGGCTGACCACGAGTTGATGACCTCGCGCGCCTTCGGGCTCACCGAACTCTTGGAGTTATTTAGCGCCAGGTACGTCGCCAGCGCGGTCTGCGAATGCGCGAAGGTGGCAAACAGGCTCGTGATGAACCAGAACTTCTTCTTCGTGCTGTCGAAGATGGCCTAGTTGGCGGGCGAGACTTGTTCGTAGGTGGGTACGGTTCTCGCCAAGACTTCGCACAGTGAAGGACCGCTCAAGGTTCCTCTCGATATGACGTTCGATCACTTGACCAGCCACCAGTCTATGAGACGCCGCCGCAAACCAATTTTGCCTGACATGTCGATCCAGCGCGCCGTACCGGCGCCGCGCATATTCGGCGTTGACGAAAGGCGTTGCCGAAAGCAGACGGTCGCCAATGACTGCAAAGGGTCTATTCTGTTGAAAAACTCCGTCTTAACGAATGGACGTCCAGATTTTGTATCACGATGGTCGCGACAATTCGATTCTGCACAAATTTGCACATTCAGTTCAGCAGAAGTCCACTGTCACGGCCGATTTTTCTCGCTCCAAACGAGCTCAAGTTTTTGAAGTGAGTTTTTCAACAGAATAGGTCAACAAGCGACCTTCAGTCAGATGGCCAACTGGCTGGCGACCCTGGTCAGTTCGTCTGCCGTAGGTGGTCAGTTGTGATGGCAGTGGGCGGTCAGCTGCTTGGCAATAAGGAGCTATCGCTTTTTCATGAAACAAGTAAGCATCTCTATTATTCCATGGACTGTGTAGGCGAGGCCGATCAAACAGGTCAAAAAGAGTACGCGTTGCCCCCATGTTTCCGGTTTAAATGGGAGGCCGACCCACTCAAGCAAGTAGCGTGTTCCGAAAATTGAACATCCCCCAACCAGCACAATGATTAGCCGAGATTCACCCTTTTTATTCATGCTCCTGATTTTATTCACGCCCCTGACTCCTGATTGGAAACCCACCCCAGCTAACCTTGATGAGCATAGCGCCGATCCCGGTGTATGCCACGTGGGCATGAGCCTCGACACTCAGGGAAATGACAGCTCGCAGCATTAAAGGCCCCTACTCTGCTCTGCTTCTGTCATCCCATTCGGCATGGGCAGCTTTTTGCTTTCGCCGAAAGTTCAAGTCGCTTGACGGCGCACCCTTCGAGCACACCCCGCATGGACGGCCCTCCATAGAGCTCAGAGCTCCAGATAGCCCGTTGTCACGAACATCGATCTCGGATTTAACGCAAGCCATCGGGATCACGCCGCCGAGTTTCTACTTTGCCTTTAAGAGCAAAGAGTCGCTCTTCAGACAAGTCGTCGACCGCTACCAGTCCGGTCACATGGGTTTCCTCGACGAAGCCCTTACAGGACGACGCCGTTAGCCGTCGCTGAGGGGGTGCTTTACGGCCTGGCGGACGCCAAAACGACCAAGCCACATCCACCTGGATGTCTAGCGTTGAACTGCAGTTTGCCCTGTTTCGACGAAGCGGAAGACTCTATCCGGCATGACTTGGCCGAACGGAGGAAGGCGACCTTCGGCTTCGCGTCTGAACGCTCCGCAATGCAGCGTTCGCCATGGGTACCCGACGACATGAAAGGCAAACTCGATACGGTCTACTGCATCTTGGTGGTTGCGACTGCAGTTCTGGTTGGCATCATCAAATGCATCAGTAACGGCAACGACGAATCTCCCTGATCCACTCCACCCCAAGCACACGCACAAGGCCCGGTATGTCCGGGCCTTGTGCGTTTACGCGATCAATTAAAGAGGAAACGAACATGCACTTGGTTGAAACGATGGCCTATGCCGGCGAGAAGCCGTGGCATGGTCTTGGAAACAAGTTGGCCCCGCAGCAATCCATAGAAATATGGAAGAAGCAGGCGGGCATGGACTGGCAGATCGAGCAATCCGAAGTCCGCTATATCTCCGGTAGCGATCACTTGGGCGTCATCAACGCCTTCCCGGAACAGAAGGTGCTGTATCGGTCGGATACCAAGGCGCCGCTGGCTGTGGTGTCCAAGCGCTTTCATGTAGTGCAGCCAGGTGAAATTTTGGAGTTCTATCGCGACCTGACAGCCGGCAACGGCTTCGAGTTAGAAACAGCCGGTGTCCTACGGGAAGGTCGCAAGTTCTGGGCGCTGGCGAAGACTGGACAGAGCACCGCGCTCAAGGGACGTGACCGCGTCGATGGCTACCTATTGCTGGCCACGGCCTGCGACGGCACGCTGGCGACCACCGCTCAGTTCACTTCGGTGCGCGTGGTGTGCAACAACACGCTGTCCATTGCGCTCGGTAACGCCAGTAGCGCTATCAAGGTGCCGCACCGCAGTCAGTTCGACCCCGAGGCTGTGAAGCGGCAACTCGGCATCACTGTGACGTCATGGGATGACTTCGTGAAGCGCATGAAGGCGCTGGTGGATCGCCCACTAGATCCGGACTCGGTCGATGGCCTGCTGCGTCGTGTCCTGACCTACGCAAGTCAAGACGGCAAGGCATCTGTGGTCAACGAGCAAGCCGTGGCGATCGTCCGGGCCTTGTACGATGGCGGTGGCCGCGGCGCGCTGATGGCCTCTAGCCGCGGTACGGCCTGGGGTCTTTTGAACGGCGTCACAGAGTTCATCGACCATCACAGACGCGCACGTAGCGACGATCACCGCCGCGATGCTGCATGGTTCGGCCAAGGAGCGCAGATCAAACAGCGTGCCTGGGATGAAGTCGTGAAGCTGGTGGTCTGAAACGGCCTGCTAGCTGATACACGCTTGCTCAATCGCAAGCAGTGGCAAATTTGCCAAAGAGACATGCACAGCTCCAATGGCTTATTCCTGCGACTACGGCGAGCCGTTGACCTTCAACACCGACGCCAGCTCTTGCTGCACATGCTCCAGGAGCTGGTCTGTCTTGCGCTTAGTGTCTCCGGCGTAGGCCAGTGTCAGCAGCGTGAGGGGATGAATTTCCATCACCTCGCAAAGCTCCGACAGCTTTTTCAATGTCGGGCTTTTCAGGTCGCGCTCTAGGGTGCTTAGGTAGGTGCGGCTAGACACGTCGGAGAACGCTTCTTGGCTCAGGCCACGCGCTTTCCTGACTGTCTTCAACGCGGCAGCTAGTCGGATTTTCGCTGTCATGAGAAGCCTTCCTGGAAAGGCTCGATGACAACCCTTTGAAACTTATAGGACTACAATCTATAGTGTTCATTTTAAGACGGGATGCCATACCTCAGCCCCGGGTCTGCCCGGGACTGAGGTCCGATCTAGTGCGGGAATTTATTCACAACGGGGGAACAAAATGGACGCAGTGACGTTGATTCTGATTGTGCTGACGGCCTTCAATCTGACTATGCTGGTCATGAAGGTGTGGGGTGACAAGTTTCCGCAACCACACGCGCGAAACCTGCACGCCAATTGGCTACAGGGATGGAGGAACACCCAGAACCCATCACGTCGTTTCTGGGTACAAGTCATTTTAATGTTCCTAATCATGATGCTCTTCAACGTAGCTGACGAATTGTTTATCGGCTTTCTGGTGTTTGTGCGTCTGATCGTCTACTGCGTTGGCTACAGGCGGGCCAAGCAGCAGCTTGCTCAAGCAGCTATCCAGCTTTCCTGACGCAGCCTCCGGTAGGCCGAGTTGGCACCGTAGTGACGATGCTTATGGCTGACATTCATCCACGCTCGAACATCGCAGCTTCTAGGCAGTTCGTGCTCGGCACTCTTCATTCGTATTTGCCGCAACTCGCATATGGGTTGCGCCCCGCCCGTTTGCGTGAGCACGGCTCATCTACTTATCGAAACAAGACTTTCGTATCTCCATCACCACCCGCGAACAGGGGTCTCATTGTGAAACATACCAAACACGCAATATGTGCATTCGTAACTTGCGCGGCCATGGTTGCCCTCACCGGATGCGGTGACAGCAAACAGATCACTGAAGTGAAGGCACTACCTTTCGGGCTCGTCAACAGTATCGACCTTCCTCAAGACCTGACGGTGGATCAAGCGTTGGACAACCGGAAGGTGTGTGACGACATCAAGTGGACGACGGATAAGGACGATCAGGGCGAAACCATCGTGACCTACCGGTGTGACTACAAGGGCGTCGATGATTCGCTGTTCGTCAAGAACGGCGGCTTGGATGTGAAGTCGGCTGGTGACGTTTACCAGTGGACCTATGGGCGTGATGACAAGCCGGCGCTGACGGCGGTGGCAGCGATCATCAATCAGAAGGATGGTAAGCCAGTCGACATCGCTCCAGGTCAATCGGCCAACTACACCATCTGGTTGGCTTTCCATAACACGGCGAAGAACTTCGACGAAGCCTACTCGCAGCTGTCGGGTAAGGCCGTTCCGTCACCGCCGGAAGCGACCAAGTCGGCATCACTGATTCCGGACACGACCTACGGCAACAAGCTGGCTCAGTTCTTTCCAGACCAACCAGCAAAGGACGCAGTGGTACACGCTTATCTTCAGAAGGGGTTGCCCGAATCATCGATGAGCCCCTACGGCATCGATTCTCTGGGTTATCTCCAGCTGGTAGACACCCCCGAAGCCAGAGCGGCGGCATACCCTGTCGATCCATCGGATGTTCAATTCGCATTGACCATGAAACCGCCGACTGCCACTGGAGTGGGCATCGGTGCGCCGCACGGGCTTCAGGATAACAAGCTTATTTGCTTGAGCAGTGTCTGCTACAACCTGAGCGGTCGTCTCGTTGGAAAGGCTCCTCCAGAAGTCGTAGCAAAGGAAGTCGCGGGTGCCACCATCGACGGATATGGCGATATACAGCCAGTCGCTCAAACGCAACCGGCCGCTCAAACGCAACAACCGGTGCAAGCCCCAAGCCAGCCGGCGATGCAGCAGCCTGTCCAGCAGGACGCGAACGCTCAACCGGCTACACTCGGACAGCTGGTGGCGCAGGCGACTCAGCCAAATGCACCGGCCAGTGCATCGACGGCGAATCCTCTGCCCGTGGGGGCGGAGGACTGGCCGACGTCGACCCCCTGCATCAAGAAGCTGGAGGACGCTTACCGTAAGGACCGTCAAGCCCATGGCCTCGATGACACCATCAGCATGGACCAGGACAACGAATTCGCCAGCACCTGCAAAACAGTGGGTCAGTAAGGGGGCCTTCGCACATCTAGAAGCCAGAGGCGACTGTCTTAGATGGATGTAAGTGGCACAACTGAATAGGGGCGCACCGCTTGGTGCGCCCCTCACTCGATCGTCTTCTTTATTTTGTTGTTCGGTGCCTCGTTCGTCGGTTCCACCAGACACTCTTGGGTCGGCGTACGCCTGGACACCTAGTCGGCTCGGGCCAGACTCACGTGGCAATCTAAGATTGCCTGTTCAGACGCACTTCGTGAATCGGGTAATGGATCGTAGACATGTAGGTGCGGCCTCAACCGCTGGTGGCCGTGAAGTATCAATGAAAATCTCGCGATCGCACGTCCAGTCCACCGAGCAGCGCGCTCATGTCGAGCAGGCGACTGGCGATCAAATGACATACACCATCGACCGCCTCCCAACGTCCATCGATTCCGAGCAGTTCTGATTCCAGCAACACCCGCCGGTGAGTTTCAGCGACGTCGCGCCAGACGATGACGTTAATCATGCCGTGTTCGTCTTCCATCGTCAGGAACGTGACCCCACTGGCCGTCTGTGGTCGCTGACGCATGGTGACGACGCCCGCAACACGCGCATAGCTGTTGTGAGGGCGCCTCCGCAGCGTTTGTGAGTCCGTGCATCGGGCAGCTCGCAACCGGTCCCTGATCTGCGCCATGGGGTGCACACCCAATGTCAGCCCGGTTCGCGCATAGTCCGCCAGTGTGTCCTCGGCCTGCGTCGGAGTCGGCAACGCCACCTCGACCTCGGCCGGGCTGACGTTACCGAAGAGCGGCAGCTGCTTTTCAACACCAGCGATCTCCCAGTGCGCGTCGTGTCGGTGCCGCGATAGCCCGCGCAAAGCGCTGGCCTGCGCCAGCAAGTCCTGATGACGCTTGTCTACGGCCGCGCGCGCGCAGAGATCCGCGATGTCTGAGAACGGGCATTGTGCCCGTGCTGCCATGATCCGGCGTGAGGCTTCTTCACTGAACCCGCGCACTTGGCGCAAGCCAAGCTGGATCGCAGGAGGCTCCTCTTCACGTGTGACGAGCGTGTTGTCCCAATCGCTGCACTGCACGTCGATAGGGAAAACGTCGATGTCATGACGCCGGGCGTCTTGCACGATCTGGCTCGGCGCATAGAAGCCCATGGGCTGGCTGTTCAATAGCGCGCAGGCGAAAGCCGCCGGCTCGTGGCACTTCAGCCAGCAGCTCGCATACACGATGCCCGCGAAACTGGCCGCGTGTGATTCGGGAAACCCATACGAGCCGAAGCCCTTCATCTGCTCGAACAGCCTCTCGGCAAAAGCTGTGGCGTAACCCCGATCGGTCATGCCGGTCAGGATGCGTTCGCGATGCTTCTCCAAGCCACCCCGGCGCTTCCACGCGGCCATGTCACGCCGAAGCCCGTCCGCTTCGCCTGCCGTATAACCAGCGGCGACCATGGCTAGCTTCATCACCTGTTCCTGGAATAGCGGCACACCCAGCGTGCGCTCGAACACCTCTTTCAACTCTTCCGATGGGTAGTCGACAGGTTCCTCGCCCCTACGCCGTCGCAGATACGGATGCACCATGTCGCCCTGGATAGGACCAGGACGAACGATCGCAACCTGCACCACCAGATCGAAAAAGTTCTCCGGTCGGTGCCGCGGCAGCATGGCCATCTGCGCGCGTGATTCGATCTGGAACACACCCACCGTGTCCGCACGCTGGATCATGGTGTAGGTGTCGAAATCTTCGGATGGCAACGTGGCCATTGAGTAATCCTGTCCGCGCTGGTTGCGCAACATGTTCAAGCATTTCTGCACACACGTGAGCATGCCCAGAGCGAGGCAATCGACCTTCAACAGGTTCATCGTGTCGAGGTCATCCTTGTCCCACTGAATGATCGTGCGATCGGGCATCGCAGCGTTCTCCACCGGCACCAGTTCGCTCAATGGCGCATCGGCGATCACGAACCCGCCGACGTGCTGCGACAGGTGCCGAGGCATGTCGAGGATCTCGGTCGTCAACTTGATGACGCGTCGGATGACTGCACTCTCGGGATCAAACCCACGTTCGCGCAATCGCTCAGCGAGTGACTCTTCACCGTCCCACCACGCGAATACCTGGCTCAACTGATCCACCTGATCCAGCGGTAGCCCCATGGCTTTGGCCACATCCCGCACGGCGCTCTTGCCGCGGTAACAGATGACAGTGGCCGCCAGCGCAGCACGCTCCCGCCCGTATTTACGATAGATGTATTGGATGACTTCTTCGCGGCGCTCGTGCTCGAAGTCGATGTCGATGTCCGGCGGCTCATTGCGCTCTATCGAGATGAATCGTTCGACCAGCAGGCTCATCTTCATCGGGTCGACCTCGGTCACGCCGAGGGCAAAGCACACCGACGAGTTCGCTGCGGATCCCCGGCCTTGGCACAGGATTCCCTGGCTGCGTGCGAAGTGCACGATGTCGTGCACGGTAAGAAAATAAGACTCGTAACGCAGTGCTTCGATCAGCCCCAGCTCGTGCTCGATCTGCTTGTGCACTTTCTCCGGCACACCTTCGGGCCAGCGCCAGCGCGCGCCTTCCTCTGCTAGCTGGAGTAACCAGCTAGTGGCGGTATGGCCTTCCGGCACGAGTTCGGCGGGATAGCGGTAGCGCAGCTCGTCAAGCGTGAAGGTGCACCGGGTAGCGATCCGTGCGCTCTCGTCGAGCAAGGCCTCGGGATAGAGCTTGGCGAGCACGTGACGACGGCGCAGGTGCCGCTCGCCATTGCGCGCGATCAACCCACCTGCTTCCGCGACGGGCACGCGATGTCGGATCGCGGTGAGTGTGTGCTGCAGAGCCAGCCGTCGCCGGAGGTGCATGTGCACGTCGCCCGCCGCCACTAGCGGTAGACCCAGCTCGCGACCAATCGCTTCCAGGTCACGCATCCGCCGTGCATCGTTCGGTCCACGATGCAACTCAACGGCCAGCCACGCACGATCGCCGAACGTCTGTCGCACCCATCGACCATGAGCTATATCGACGACCAGCTCCGGCGCCCACAGCACCAGCGTGCCTGGCAGGCCGGTGGCGAGGTCTGCCCGCGTAAGACGGTAGGTGCCTTTCACCGAGGCGCGCCGACCCTGCGTGATGAGACCACAGAGCGACGTGTAGCCTGTCTTCGTTTCGCACAGGACCACGATCTTCGGGCCATCGTCGAGCTGGATCTCCGAACCGACGATCAACGGCACGCCCGTGCCGCGCGAGGCTTCCAGCGCGCGGACGATGCCGGCGAGTGAGCACTCATCGGTGATCGCCAGCGCGGCATAGCCGCACGTCTTCGCCCGTTCGAACAGCTCGCGTGCACTGGATGCGCCGCGGCCGAACGAGAAGTTCGAGAGGCAATGGAGTTCGGCGAAGGCTGTCATGCAAACCATCCGTGGATCATCCAGCCGTTCTGCTCATCGGGTGCGCAGAACGCCCAGGCCTCCTGCCCCAGCGAGGTCTCGATGACGTAATAGTCACGACAGACTTCACCATCATCCCACCAACCTGTTTCGAGGCGCTCCGGGCCGGCCAGGATGATCGGGTCCCCACCGCGCAACGGAATGGGACGTCGAAGCAGCCACGTCGGGCGTGGATGTGGTTCGATGGGCACTTCGTCATGCGTGGCTTCGCGCTGCGCACGCTCAGGCCGGGGATCCTGCGTGCTGCCCAGCCGATAGACCGCGCCATCCCCCAACCGCGCGCGCAGCCGTTCGCGCAGTTGCTCGATCGGCAAGGCATTCGCTGGTCGCTCATCGAATAGATCCCGCCCCGCGGGCACAAACGCCGGCAGGTCCCGTGCGATCAGACGAAGCGCCAGCACCGGCTCAGGAAGCGTCACGTGTTCCAGTCGGCCCCGTGCGAACTCAAACAACATCGCGCCATCGCGTTCCGATGCCAACAGCCCTACGGACACATCGGTATATCGACCATCGCGGTGTTCCAGGCGCAACAGAAAGCGTTGAACACCACCATCGCGTCCCGCGAGATAAGCCGCAAGATCATCGATCATGCGCCGCACGGGAAAGATCAACGCCGACTGATTTTCCACTTCATGATGCAGCTCGATGCGCAGATCAAACGTGTCTGGTGGGCGATACAACGCCAGGCCTGAGGGCAAGTCACCTGTCAGGCGATCCAGGGACGCCAACAGTTCCGCACCGAAGCGTCGACGCAACCCATCGCGCGGCAACGCCAGCACTTGCCCTACCGTGCGAATGCCCATGCTTGGCAGTGCTGCAATGGCGTTCGCGGGCAAGCGACTCTTCGCGATCGGCACCTGTTGCAGGGCGTTGCGCAGCATGTCGATGGAGAGCACCGCTTGCCCATCGGAAACCGTCGTCAGCACGTGTGCGGCATGAGCCGTCGGCGCCGCTGCCATGCGATGACGAAATCCCAGGTCGGTGAAGTCCGCCCGCAACATGGATTCAAGCCGTGGCCACGGCCCGAATAGGCCCATGCTCTTGCTGACCTCCAGCACGATCGCATGCGGCAACAGGCTGACCTCGGAGCTGTAGCGGTATGCGACGGCGGCCAGGAACCTGAGCCATCGTTCTACCGACTCGCGGTCATACGGGATCGCTTCGAACTGCGACAGCAGCGCTTGCGCCGCGCTCAGCCGTTGACCGACATGCAAGCCTGCCGTTCGTGCGAATTCATTAGCCGAAACGATCGTGCGCGCGTTGACAGGCCCGTCGACGAGCACCAACGGACCTTCCGCGGAACGGCGTCGGAGAATGCCATCCATGGCCAGATGCGGCAGGTTGATGCAGGCCCAAAGCATGTCTGACTGCCATCAATGGACAGAACGTGGCAACGGAATGGCTTGGGCGGGCACGGCCCCGCCTCGACATTTACGTACCCAGACCTGCGGACGCGGTGGTGCTTCCAGTTCCAGACGCAACGCGGCAGGCGATGCGTTGGAAAGATGGGAGCGATCGCGAAACACGAAGGCGAGGGATTGCCCGGTGACCGCGGCCACCTGCAGACGACGCAAGGCACGATCGTCGGCGTGATGCGGCCACGCCAACACGGCGGCGCAACTTCCTGATCGCAAACATTGCTCGGTAGCCCAGAGCACATCCTTCTCACCGGCATCAACGAATTCGACACGGCGCATGTCGACGCCGTGCTGGCGCCAGCCAGCAACACATGGCGCATACGGGGGTGACACGATCACGACGTGGCGCTGACCTTGGGTCAACCGTGCCAGCGTGGGGAGCACCAGACGAAGCTCGCCCACACCATCGACAGGCAACAGGATCTCGGACAACGAGGCCTCGGGCCAACCGCCTGCGGGCAACACCGCATCGAGTGCACGCCAACCAGTGGGCTGATCGCCGACGGGCACCTCGTGCGCACGACCACGCCAGACCTGACGAGCATCGAGCAACGCAGAAAGTGGGGCCACAGCGTTCATCAGCTACCCCGCAACAAGCCCGCAAACAGACCTTCAATCGCGAAGTCTTCGGTGGGATCCACGTCGATGGGTTTGAAGCCCGGGCTGTTCGGCATCAGCCGAATCACATCGCCTTTCCAATGAAGCCGCTTGATCGTAAAACGGTCGCCATCCACGCGCGCGGCGACCACTTGCCCGTGCCTCGCCACCGACGTCGCATGGATAGCCACCAGATCACCGTCCAGAATCCCTTCGTCGCGCATTGAATCGCCGACCACCTTCACCAGGTAATCCGGTCGTAACCGGAACAGCGAACGGGAGACACGCAGGCTGCGATCGACCCGTGACTCTGAAAACAACGGTTCGCCGGCCGCAATGCGACCGATCAGCGGCAACTCCAACGTGTCGACATCCATCGGATCGGCTTCGCGCACCAGCCGAATGCTGCGGGCGTGGTTGGGTTCGATCGTCAGCCGGCCTTTCGCTTCCAATGACCGGACGTGCTTGAGCACCGCACTGACATTACCGATCCCCAATGCCTCGCCGATTTCTTCGAGGGTGGGCGATTGCCCGTCCCGCGAAATCCGGGCGCGGATGAAGGCGAGGACGTTCGATTGACGGTGCGTGATCTGGATGGTCATAGTTCGCATAGTTTCACCTAAATAGGTGAAAATGAAAGAGGTAAAAAAAGCCTCGCCAGATCACTTGAGACAGATCAAGGGTTTAGCGCGGTGATCGCCTGCGGCTTCGAAGGCGACTTCAGTGCCAGCGTCACCTGAAGCCATCTCACCCGATGAGATGGCTTCGCGATTCACTCCTCCCCTCACCCGCGCCAAGGCCCATGCATGAACGCCCTTCCCGATCGCTACGCTTCCGATGAACGGGTCCTGCGTGACCCAAGCGATGGCCGTACGCTGGCCCAGCGGCTCACGAAGCGGTATGCGGCGAGGATCACCGGTGCCTTCGTGGTACCCGGCCGGGAAGGATCATTTGCCCCGTTGCCCGACGACCTGCCACCGGCGCTTGCGCACGCCTTGCGATCACGTGGCATCGACGAGCTGTATAGCCACCAAGCGGAGGCATGGGCAGCGACGCAATCCGGTGCGCATGTCGCCATCGTCACGCCGACCGCTTCCGGCAAGTCGCTCTGCTACACGCTGCCTGTCATCACCGCGGCGATGACCCAGCATGCCAAGGCGCTGTATCTGTTTCCGACAAAAGCGCTGGCCCAGGATCAAGTGGCTGAGCTGCTCGAACTCAACCAGGCCGGCGCGTTGGGCGTCAAAGCCTTCACCTTCGATGGCGACACGCCCGGTGACGCACGCCAAGCCATCCGGCTGCACGGCGACATCGTGGTCAGCAATCCGGACATGCTGCATCAGGCGATCCTGCCCCATCACACCAAGTGGGCGCAGTTCTTTGAGAACCTGCGCTATGTCGTGATCGACGAGGTGCACACGTATCGGGGCGTGTTCGGCTCGCATGTCGCCAATGTCATCCGCCGGCTCAAGCGGGTGTGTGCGTTCTATGGCGTGACACCGCAGTTCATCCTCTGCTCTGCCACCATCGGCAATCCGAAGGAGCACGCCGAAGCACTGATCGAAGATGCTGTCACCGCGATCACGGAAAGCGGTGCACCCACGGGCGACAAGCATGTGCTGCTGTGGAACCCACCCGTGGTGAATCCCGATCTGGGTCTACGCGCCTCGGCGCGGTCGCAGACCAACCGCATCGCACGTCTGGCGATCAAGTCGGGGATGAAGACGCTGGTGTTCGCGCAGTCGCGCACCATGGTCGAGGTGCTGACCAAGTATCTGAAAGACGTGTTCGACAGTGATCCACGCAAACCCGCACGGATCCGCGCTTACCGTGGCGGCTATCTGCCGAAGGAACGACGTGCGGCGGAACGCGAGATGCGCGCCGGCACCATCGACGGCATTGTCAGCACCTCGGCCCTGGAATTGGGCGTGGACATCGGCAGCCTGGATGTCGTCGTGCTCAATGGCTATCCCGGTTCGGTGGCCGCGACCTGGCAACGATTCGGCCGCGCCGGTCGCCGGCAGCAGTCGGCGCTGGGGGTGCTGGTGGCCAGCTCCGATCCGCTCGATCAATACCTCGTGCGGCACCCGGAGTTCTTCCAGGGCGCGCCGCCAGAGCATGCACGTATTCAACCCGACCAGCCGCTGATCCTGCTGGATCACATTCGTTGCGCTGCTTTTGAACTGCCCTTCATCGGTGACGAGATGTTCGGCACCGAGGTAGCGACGCCCTGGCTCGATGTGTTGGGCGAGGAAGGTGTGCTACATCGCGAAGGCGATCGCTGGGAATGGATCGCGGACAGTTACCCAGCGATTGCCGTGTCCCTGCGCTCGGTAGCCGACGGCAATTTCGTGGTGGTCGATCGCACCAACGGACGTCAGACGATCATCGCCGAAGTCGACTACACCGCGGCGCCGGTGACGCTCTACGAGGGCGCCATCCACATGATCCAGTCCGTGCCCTACCAGGTAGAACGGCTCGACTGGGAAGGTCGCAAGGCTTACGTCACGCGCACCCACGTGGACTACTACACCGATGCCATCGACTACACGAAACTCAAAGTGCTCGATTGCTTCGACACATCCAACGCCGGCTGTGGTCAAGCGCACCACGGCGAGGTGCATGTCGTGCGCCGTGTGCCCGGCTACAAGAAGATCCGGTTCTACTCACACGAGAACATCGGCTACGGTCCGGTCAACCTGCCCGATCAGGAATTGCACACGACGGCCGTGTGGTGGCAACTCGCGCAAGTCGTGCTTGATGCCGCTTTCGAAGATCGCCAGCAGGCGCTCGACGGTTTTCTCGGAGCCGCCTACGCGTTGCACATCGTGGCCACCGTCGCCGTGATGGCCGAGGCGCGCGATCTGCAGAAGTCCGTGGGCAGCGGTGACGGCGCGTGGTTCGTCAGTGCCGACGTCACCGGTCGCGGACAGATCCGCGGCACCGATGGGCAGCCAGCCACGCTGGCGGCGGATGCCCCGTTCACGCCGACGGTCTATCTCTACGATGCGTTCCCTGGCGGTATCGGCCAAAGCGAACCGCTGTTCAACCGGCGCGAGGATCTGGTGGCGCAATCGGTGACCCTGATCGAACGCTGCGATTGCCGTGGTGGCTGTCCCGGTTGCGTGGGCCCGGTGCTGGCTGCAGACGAAGACGCGACAACTACGCCCAAAGCGCTTGCTCTGCGCGTATTGGCGTTGTTGGTTGCCCTATGAGCGTCGCGGTCGACAGGCTGCGTTTGCTTCGTGCGCAAGCCGGCCAGGTAACAATAAAGAAAATCGTCAAGCCGACAATGCCGGCCAATGTGCGCTTGCTGCTCCAGCGGCATGCTCAGATTAAGCATGGATCAGGGGGCGCGACATTGTCATCGCGCGACCGTGACGTGGCTGGCGATGAAATCGCCCCGGGCCTGCGCTATACCGAAGTGTTCATGGATTGGTTACGTCCTCCCCCATGGATCGACACGACCTTTGCTCGATGGATCGATCCCGTTCATCACGGCAGACTTTTACACTTCGATACGGAAACCACGGGCTTGGCCGGTGGTACGGGTACACGTGCCTTTATGATTGGTGCGGCCGATTGGGTCGATGGGCGATTTCGGTTGAGACAACTCACCATCACTTCGATGGCGGCGGAAGTCGCCATGCTGCGGGTGTTTGCCGGATGGTTCAACGAAGACACAGTGCTGGTGAGCTACAACGGCAAGAGCTATGACGCACCGCTACTGTCCACCCGTTATCGCCTTGCGCGACTGAAAAATCCCCTACAAGACTTAGGTCACCTAGATCTGCTTCACCCCGTTCGCCGGCGCTGGAAAGGCGAATGGAACAACTGCAAGTTGGCCACAGCTGAGCGGCAGCTGTTGGGCGTGGTGAGAGAGGATGATTTACCGGGGTCAGAAGCACCTGCTGCATGGCTGACGTACCTGCGAGGAGGCTCTGCTGCCAACCTGCGCCGGGTCGCCCAGCACAACGCGCAAGATCTAAAAAGCCTCGCGGGGATTTTGCTCCACTTGGCAACCATGTCTCAAACGTAGATGGCTATTTCTCGCGATGCCATCAGCGATGGCTGTTAGAACGGTGCAGGCTCGTAAAGTTTGTCCCAAAGACATCCGCTCCACGGACGGCGGAGCAGTCTGGATTTTCATTGACGATTAGGAAGCATCACGATGGCGCTAAAGGCTTACGGTTTAAACTGCACCCTCAAAGCAGGGCCCAAAACATCGTCCACGCAAAAACTATTGGACCAGCTACTGAGCTCTCTGGAAGAGCGCGGAGTCAAATGCTCGTATGACCGGGTTGTGGATCACGACATTAAGCCCGGTGTCAGCAAGGATGAAGGAAATGGCGATGCGTGGCCGGCGATGCTCAAAAAGATTATGGATGCGGACATTTTCGTTGTAGCCACACCGATATGGATGGGCCAGCCCTCCAGCGTGAGCAAACGCGTGATGGAGCGCTTGGACGCCGTGCTCGATGACATTGATGAGCAGGGTCGCTATCCAACGTTCGGCAAGGTCGGCATTGTCGCCGTGGTCGGCAATGAAGATGGCGCTCACCACGTCACCGCCGAGATTTATCAAGCGCTCGCTGACGTCGGATTTACGATACCTGGAGGGAGCAGCACGTATTGGGTGGGCGAAGCCATGGGCAGCAAGGATTACAAAGATCTCAAGAGCTCGCCAAAGAAAGTCGCGGAGGCCACGAAGACGTTGGCAAGCAATGCCGCACACCTCGCGAAGCTTTTGAAAAAGTCACCTTATCCGGCACCCTGAACATCTCAAATCACTTGCACTTAGATCGAGATACTGCAGTTCATAGGGGAAGTACAGCCCAATAGATGACGACGCATGCCCCATTAGCAGATAGTCTCCAAGACGGGTTCCATCGTCGCCGCGGGGTTCAAATGAATAGCCGACTTGTTGTCCTCATCGTCGAGGACCATCCCGCCGTGTTGGATTCGCTCAAGCTGTTTGTTGAATCATTTCCAGACGTTGAAATTCTTTCCGCCGACAGCTTTACTCCTGCAGTTGCATGGATTAACGCCACACCGCGAATTGATTTGCTGCTCTGCGATGTCTTGCTTCCGGGCGCTATGGACGGCCTTAATGTGGCTAAAGTCGCCGTCGATGCGCACCCAAATGTAGCCGTGGTGTTGCTATCGGCTGATCCGCAAGATGAAATCGAAGGCCTGACCGATCGATATAGCTTCCTGCAAAAGCCATTTGGCCGTGACGCAATGACACAGCACATCGATAACGCCTTTTTGCGTTTACGAGCGTAAAAGTCATTGCAGATCCTTGCCTCGTCTCGTGACACTTTTACCCCGCGATCGCATCTGATCATGGTGGTTAGAGCTCTTTGAAGCAGTAGTCCCTAGCTGTTGGGAGGCGATTACAACGGTCCTTCACGTTCAACCACCACGGTGTCAATCCAACACTTCTCTGCACCTGAGCATCAAACGAGAGCCGCACGCACGCGCTATTCACCCGCGCCAGCCCAAGATCGCCAAGCATTAAGGACGTAGCTTAGACGACGGGTTGGGGACGGCAGAGGGGCCATTTGTGAAAGGAAAAGCAGCGAAGTACGTTGTCCGAAAACGGTATTCGGTGAATCGCGGCGAAACCGGGCTCTGCGTCGCTGGTCGAACGCACCTTTTGATGGCGCTGGCATGTCTGTTGTTGCCCATATCCGCGTTTGCTGACGATCTCGCTTACTTCGTTCCGCAACTGCTTGGGGCGCAGTACACCTTCATTGGCCAATGGCAGGACCCGCTGCACTCCCCCTACTCTGGCCCGCTGAGTTTATATCCGCACGGCGACCACGCGCGGTCTCACACCTTCGGCGCGTACTTCGGCGTACCGCTGACGCAACGTTTGGCCGCCTACGTCGACGTGGAAATGTTTCGCGGCGAAGGGGTCAGCAAAAGTGTCGGACTCGGCGGACTGACCAATGGTGACGTCATTCGTGGTGGAGGCAATACGCTAGGCCGCTCGGCTTATGTGGCGCGTGCGTTTTTGACCTACGACATTCCGCTAGGTAACGAGACGACAAAACTCAAACGCAAGATGGATCAGCTTCCGAGCGATCAACCCAACGACCGACTGAGCTTTAAGTTTGGCCTGTTAGCAGTAAACGACGACTTCGATCAAAGCCGCTACGCCAATTCGACGCGCACTCAATTCATGAACTGGAGTTTGTTCAACAGCCCGGCATGGGACTTCGCCGCGGATACACGTGGCTACACGGTCGGCGGCGTGGCGGCATATGTCACTGGCCCATGGACATGGCGTTATGGCGTGTATCAAATGCCCACCCAGGCCAACGGCGTGACGCTCGAAGGACGCATCGGACGAGCCAATGGGCAAAACGCCCAAGTGACCTGGCAGCGTTCACCCGATAGCTTCAGTGTGTGGCTTCTCGCATTCGACAACAAAGCGCGCATGGGTATCTATGCCGACGCTTTAGCTATCGGAGAAAGAGCGCATGCCGCACCGAGCATTCAGGACGATGACCAAGGCGGACGTCATAAATATGGCGTCGCCGCTGGCATCGACGTGCCGCTGGCAGACAACGGCGACACCGGGCTCTTTGCGCGTGGCGCATGGAACGATGGCAAGACGGAATCCTTTGTTTTCACAGAGGCCGACCGCAGCGCCAGCGTGGGTGGTCAGCTCGCCGGCGTGACGTGGCATCGGCCACAGGACCGCGTAGGCCTCGCCTTTGCGGTTGATGGCCTTTCACCCGATCACCGCGCCTATCTTCAGGCGGGCGGCGTTGGTTTTACGCTTGGGGACGGCGGTCTCACCTACGCCACCGAGCAAATTGATGAGGCGTATTACGACCTTGCTGTAACCAAGTTCGCATCCCTCACCGCCGATATCCAGCTCATCCACAACCCCGGCTACAACCACGATCGCGGTCCGGCGCGTTTTGTCGGGTTGCGCGCTCACCTCGAATATTGATTCAGCGGCTCACGGCTAAACTGATCTTGAAGGCCGCCCGTCTCTCTAGCCGATAGCTACGAACTTCCCAGCGTGCAGAACATGACGATGGCAGCCACGCCCATGACGAGCGTCGCGAGCCATGCCAACCATTTGATCCAACCCTTAATGGCGAAATCCTTCATCAGATCGCGCTTTTGGGCGAGCAGCATGATGGCAACCATCATGGGGACTGCCGCCACGCCGTTAATGATGGCACTCCAATACAGCGCTTTGAACGGATCGACCGGAGTGAGGTTAAGGCCCGCGCCGACGATCATTGAGCCGATCAGAATGCCGTAAAAAAACTTGGCCTTCTTCGGTTTTCTCTCCAATCCATTGGGCTGGTGCCACGCGCCTGCGCATGCATAAGCCGTGGCCCCGGCCAGGACAGGCACTGCCAACATGCCAGTTCCAACAATGCCGCCCGCAAAGAGCCAGAATGCAAACCGACCCGCAATGGGTTTGAGCGCCGAGGCCGCTTCCGCGGAAGAATGAATTTCGGTTTTTCCGTGCGCATGCAGGACGGCGGCAGCCGTCAAAATGATGAAAAACGCGACGAGATTAGAAAACGTCATGCCGATGATGGTGTCGGCATTAATACGTCGAAGCGCGTCAGATCCTTGAGAGGGCTTATTTACTAGCGCGCGTCGGGGTCCCTCACTCTTGAGTTCTTCCACTTCCTGGTTCGTTTGCCAGCAGAACAGGTAGGGACTGATGGTGGTACCCAGTATCGCGACGATCGCCGTGGCAT
>Ga0302228_10001044_pt1 | contig 21187 bp, 22 predicted proteins | sample II_Palsa_N1_2_FD_193519 | JGI IMG/M metagenome (GOLD analysis project Ga0302228, IMG submission 193519) | Peat permafrost microbial communities from Stordalen Mire near Abisko, Sweden - II_Palsa_N1_2 | ecosystem: Environmental > Terrestrial > Soil > Palsa > Peat permafrost | place: Sweden...
ATCGGAGTCTCCCATGCTGGCAGCCGTCCTCCACGAACCCAAACTGATTCGCATCGACAAGGTCGATGCGCCCGAGCCCGCTGCCGGACAGATCCGCGTGCGGGTGCGCGCGGGCGGCATCTGCGGTTCGGACCTATCGTATTACTTCAAGGGCAAGAGCGGCGATTTCGCAGTTCGCGAGCCGTTCGTACTGGGTCACGAAGTTGCCGGCGAAGTGGACGCGCTGGGCGAAGGCGTGACGGGCCTCGCTGCCGGTCAGCGCGTCGCCGTGAATCCGGGCCTGGCGTGCGGCACCTGTCGATTCTGCGCGAAGGGCATGGCGAACCACTGCCTCAACATGCGCTTCATGGGCAGCGCCTCGACGTTTCCGCACACGCAAGGCATGTTCCGCCAATACATCGTGGTCGCCGAGCGCCAATGCGTGCCCGTGCCGGATGGCGTCGATTTCGCGCAGGCCTCGATGGCCGAACCGCTTGCGGTCGCATTGCACGCGGTCCGGCAAGCGGGCTCGCTGGTCGGCGCGCAGGTGCTGCTGATCGGCTGTGGACCGATCGGTTGTATCCTGCTTACGGTGGCGCGGCGCGCCGGTGCGCATCGCGTCGCGGCCGTGGATCTCTCGGATAAGGCGTTGCAGATCGCCGCCTCGCTTGGCGCGGACGAAACGGTCAATGCGGTCGATGGCGCCACGATCAACAAGTGGGCAGAACAGCGTGGCCGTTTCGACTTGGTGATAGAAGCTTCGGGCAGTCCTGCCGGCCTCGATACCGCATTGCGTTCGGTACGCGCCGGCGGCACGGTGATCCAGGTGGGCAATCTGCCGGCCGGACAGTCGCCGGTGGCCGCGAATCTGGTGATGGCGAAAGAAATCCGCTATCAGGGATCATTTCGCTTTACCGACGAATATGCGGTGGCCGCCGCGGAAATCGCTTCAGGAAAGGTCGATCTGCGTCCGCTGATGACCCACGCATTCGCGCTGGAGGAGGCCAATCATGCCTTCGAAGTCGCGCAAGACCGTTCGCAGTCGATGAAGGTCCATTTGCAGTTCGATTGATTTCCGCCCCGGAGGCGACAGGATCTCTGCCGCGCTCCGGCATGCCGTTCCAGAACGCCCATCGAAGAGGCGTCACGTAGGAGACATTTCATGATCAAGAGCCAGCGCTGGTTCGTCGTCGCACTGTTTTTCCTCGCGGGCGTCATCAACTACCTCGACCGTGCGGCCCTCTCGATTGCCGCGCCGCTGATCCAGAAAGACCTGAATTTTTCGCATGCGCAGATGGGCATCGTATTCAGCAGCTTCTTTATCGGCTATGCGCTGTTCAATTTCGTGGGCGGCCTGTTGTCCGATCGCGTTGGCGCGAAACTTGTGTTCGGCACGGCGATGGGCGTGTGGTCGATCTTCTGCGGCGCGACCGCGTTGGCGAGCGGAATCGTTTCGTTGATCGTGTTGCGCGTGCTGTTCGGTATGGGCGAAGGGCCCTTCAGTTCGACAAACAGCAAGATGGTCAACAACTGGTTTCCGCGCAAGGAGGTGGCGAGCGCGATCGGCGTGATCAGTTCGGGCACGCCGTTAGGTGGCGCGCTGGCGGGCCCCGTAGTGGGCTATATGGCGGTGCGCTTCGGCTGGCGCTGGGCGTTCGTGGCGATCATGCTGCTGGGTCTCGCGTGGCTGGTGCTGTGGGTGACCACGACGACGGAGCATCCGCAAGACCATCCGCGCATCGCTCGTGAGGAGGTCGAACTGATCGTGGCGGGGCAGGCCGACGAACACGCTATTTCGCACGATGCCGGCGGCGAGCGGCTCAGTCTTGGACATTTCCTGCGCCTACCGGTGATTCTGGCCACTGCCTGCGCATTTTTCGCCTACAACTACGTGCTGTTCTTTTTCCTTTCGTGGTTTCCGACTTACCTCATCGAAGCGCATCACCTGAGCTTGCGCGACATGAGTTTCGCCACCGTCATTCCGTGGCTGCTCGGCAGCGTTGGCCTTGCAGTGGGCGGTTTCATTTCGGACGGCATTTTGCGGCTGACCGGCAAGCCGCTGCTGTCGCGCAAGCTGGTGCTCGGCGTGTGCCTCGCCGCGGCCGCGGTGTGCGTGGCGCTCGCCGGACGTGTCGCCAGCACACAGAGCGCGGTTGCTTTGATGTCGGTGTCGATCTTCTTCCTGTACGCGACCGGTTCGGTCTACTGGGCCGTAATCCAGGACACGGTGCCGCGTGAGCATGTCGGCGGCGTGGGTGGCTTTGTGCATCTGCTGGCGAATCTGGCCGGCGTGATTGGTCCGGCGGTGACGGGCTTCATCGTGCAGGCGACGCATGGCGCATACGGTAGCGCGTTCGTCCTTGCTGGCACGATTGCCGTCCTCGGCGCAGTCTGCTCGGTGGTGTGGATCCGCGAGCCGCGGCCCGCAGCGTTGGTCAAACGTGCATGGTAGTATCGTGCGGCGCCTGCGGTCATTACCCGAGGGCGCTGTGTTGCGCACTGCCAGCTCGGCTGGTGCGCTGTTTAGTGCTCTCTCATTCTCTGCAGCCGTCCTGTCCGATGCCGATCAAGAACTCCCGCGCTATCGCGCCTTCGTTGCCTGTCGACGGATTGCTGACGCCTGCACGTGGCCGCCGCCGTGTCGGTGCAGCGCTTGAACCGCGCGCTGCATTGCCTGATCTCACTGAAAACGTTTCGTTCGATTCCCACGAGCCGATCAGCAGGCAGATTTTCCGTGCCTTGCGCGAGGCGATTTTCGCCGGTCAGATGGTGCCGGGTACGCCGCTCTCAGAGAAGGAAGTATCGGACATGTTCCAGGTGTCGCGACAGCCGGTGCGCGAGGCCTTCATCAAGCTGGTGGAGACGGGCGTGCTGCAGGTGTTGCCACAGCGCGGCACGCTGGTGAAGCGGATTTCGCCGCGCAAGGTACGAGAAGGGCGCTTCATTCGCGAAGCGATCGAAACCGCCGTGGTCCGCAAGGCCGCAGTGGCGATTACCGACGAGCAGTTGCAGGCCCTGGCCGACAATCTGCGTGACCAGAAACTCGCGGCGAAATCGAACGATACGGCCGCGTTTCTGGCACTCGACGAAGCGTTTCACTACGGTATCGCGCAGGCCATCGACTGCACGGCCGCGTGGGAAACGATCCAGGATATCAAGGCGCAGATGGACCGCGTGCGTTATCTGAGCCTGCCCGACGTGTCGCCGCTGGATCTGTTGATCCGCCAGCACGCGAAGATTCTCGCGGCGCTCAAAGCGCACGACGCCGGCGCAGCGGAGGATGCAATGCGCCGGCATCTGCGCGAGATTCTGGTGTCGCTCGGGCCGATTGCCGCGCGCAATCCGGACTGGTTCGACGCGGACGAACCCGAGCGCGTGCCGCTGTCGGTATGATGCCCGCGCCGTTCCATACCGGTCTCGTCATGGTTGGGTACGGGACCGGCTTTGTCGTTGCCCTGTATCTGACCATGTTGTTGCGCTCGTGGATCGAACGACAGGTGTGGCGCGCGGGCTCGACCATGCAGCTCGGCAAGGTTTCGGCTTACCAGTTAGGCCTGTTAAACGGTGGTGTTTCGCGGGTGGCGCTGACCGGCGTGGTACGTCTGCTTGGTCACAAGGTGCTGGTTGCGGGAATCGCCGGAGTGCTGACGGAGAGTGGTGAGTCGCATGAAGCGCAGCAAGCGCTCGACGCGATTGAGCGTGAGGCGCTGTCTGTCGCGAGGCGGCCATTGGTGTTCAAGGATCTGGTGCTGCAGGTGGAATCGCGGCTTAACCGGATTGGCGCGATCGCACGCTTGCGCGCCGAACTGATCGCCATGGGCTATATGCGGGCACGCGGCTCGAAAGACTGGTGGACGCACTACACGCGCAACATGCTGCCGTTTGCGGTGTTGAACGTGTCGGCGATCGGCGCACTCGCGGGGCTTGCGATGACCGCCGATGCGTGGGACTGGCTGGCGCGCTTCAGCGTGTTTAGCGTGGTGGCGATGCTGATCGTGGCGTTACCGAGGCGGGTCACTGCGCTAGGGCGATACATCGTATGGTCCGCAACGCAGCATCATCCCGACCTGAGGACTGCGCGGGCGGTACAAGGCGATGCGCTCGAAATCAAGGCGCTGGGGCAGTCCGTTGCATTGTACGGGCCGGACGCGCTTGCGGGCAGTGATATGGCCTGGATTCCAGCCGTCCTGGCGCACACGGAAAATAACGATTGAGACGATGCGCCAACGGCTCTGCTCTCCATTCTGGCTGGCAGGTTGAATACAGCATGATCAACGTTTAAACCATTGGGCGATCCGCTTCTTCAGACTCCGAGGTGCTGGGACGGGTGCCGGAGCCGGTGCGTAGCCGGGTTGCCACGTGGCGGTTCCAAACCTCACTCCACGCCGGTAATAGGTCCAGACGTCCGCGCCGAGTTCTTCGGTCAAGCGGGCAATGATCTGTGTGGTCTGGCGTTCGGCCTGTTTCGCGGCATTCAGAAGCGCTGCTCGAGGCGTGACCACGTTAATCCGTTGCGTTTCATCGTCCTTGGCGTCCGGATTCGTTTCGAGCAGGTACACAAATCCTTCACTCAGGTAACCGTCCAGCTGCCAGCCTTGTTCGACGTCGCAAAACGTGTCGGTGTCCGGAGCATCTTCCAGCCACTCGATGAACCCGTGCATCTCCGAGAGGGTGTCGTACCAGGGAAACGAGATATACACGTCTTCTTCGTTCCGGAGCACCATCCTCATCCAGAAGTAATGGCTGATCTCGTCGAATTCCTTGTTGCACTGCGTGGCCTGTTCCACCAGGCGTTTGTAGTACTCGGCCAATGCAAGTTCGTGTCCGGCGACAACGCCGCTACTCGCCTCGCGCTCCGAGGGGGGCAGGAAATCGGGTAACGCAAGCGGCTGTCTAAACGCCGGATCCTCAAGTTGCGCGCGGTCATTCGGACCGCCGATATAAAGTGAATCGTTGAGCAAAAAGCCGATCCATACATCGAGCTTGTCGATCGACCTCGATTCGTTCATCCAGTCTGGATCGTTCATCGTAGTGTGAGCTGGATTGAGCGCAGCCAGTCTATCCGTTCGTGCAGTCAGGCTTGCCTGACGTCGACGCGTGCACCCGACCGCTCGAACATCATGCGAACTTCCTGCGCCTGGGATTCCGACACGCCTTCGAGGAGGCTGGTTTCCCAGCGGCTTTCGATAATGTCCTTGGCGTCTTTCAGCGAGAGGTCGGGCCGAACCTCGCGCAGCGTCTTGATTGCGTTGACCTTCTTGCTACCGCCGTCAAGCAGCACGACCGTATAGTTGCCACCCGTCGACGCCGTCCCGCTCGACACCGCGATGTCTCCCTGCCTGACCTCGACATGCGCCCCCGATTTCTCGAACATTCTGCGGACTGTTTGCGCCTGCGATTCCGATACACCCTCGAGGAGGCTGGTTTCCCAGCGGCTTTCGATAATGTCCTTCGCGTCCTTCAGCGACAGATCAGGCCGGACTTCGCGCAGCGTTTTGATCGCATGGATCTTGTCGTCGCCGCCGTCGATCAGGACGACTTTGTAGTCGCCGCCGGTCGCCATCGAAAACCCCGTCGTCGTGACGCTGGCCGTCACCGTAGCCAGCGACGCGTACGGATCACCATACCCCATCGCGATCGAATCGATCGCTACGGTCTTCTGATCTTCCGGATCGTAGCGCAACAGGACTTCCGCGCCTGCATGCGCGATGCGCGCGGTCTTTTCCGGCGTGGAGAGTGTAATGGTCAGCTCCGCGCGGTACGGCCATCCTTGTTCCGGTTGCACTTCGAGTTCGAGATACCACTTGCTCATCCCTCGAGCGGCAAGTGCTTCGTTGGCGAGCGGCCGAGGCTCCGCCGTTTTCACGATTCCCTTCGCCTTCTTTCCCACTTTCAGCATCTGCGGTCCAAGTACCAGCGCGTCGAGACGATTGCCGTCCTTCGGCAGCGTCTGACCGCCTGTCATCGACGCAGGAAGAATGGATACCGTTTCATTGTTGCCGGGGTCGACAAGCACATAGATCCGGTCCCCCCGCTCGAGGACCAGGCCGGCGGGCACCTCTGCGCTGACGCGGCGCTTCGGTGCACTGATCGCGTCGAGCTCGAGTTCGACTTGCGTCGGTCCGGATAGCCCGCTCGAAAGCGAGAGCACCTTGGCGACGCCAAGCTCGCCCTTTGTCTGCGTAACGGTGGTTTCGACGACGACCGGGGCGTCGAATCCGGCGAGCGGTGCAGTCATCGTGGCAGTCTGCCGCGCGCTCTTCGCTGAACCTGCTGTCTTACCCGCGCGGCGTGCGAGACGCCGCAATATGGACGGAAGCAGCACAAGAACGACGACGACAACAATGAAAGCACTGTGGGAACCAAACAGCTGCATGTCTACCTCGCGCGTGTGAGCGGCAGCAACGGCGCGGTGCACCGTTAAGCGATTTTATGCAATTCTAGAAATGTTTCCGAAGAATCAGGAAGAAAGATACACGAAAGCCTGGTTGTACCAGGCTATGCACGGCTCCAGGACGGAGCGAGCCGCGCCCGTTGAGGCCGCCGGGGATCCAGCAGGACGGTCACTTCGTCGCCGACCGCGGGCATCATGTCCACGTCGATAGTCTGGCGTAGCTCCAGACGATGGGTACTGCCATTGGAGACGACCTCTACCAACAGTCGAGAAGGCCCTTCGTAATCGACACCGATGGCCGGCGATGCCCACAACTGTGCCTCAAGCACCTGCCCGAGCAGCGGCGTCCCGTGCTTCAAGAGCCAGCGGTGCCACCACATGCGCCGAACCAGTCCCACAATCCACCAAACGGTCACGACTACCCCTGCAGCGAGAAGCACCGCCATGACAAGCAGACCCGCGTCTACGACCCTCTGCGGCAGATAGACTCCTGCGACCGCTGAGGCCGCGAGGACGGCATACCAGAGAAGTCGGGAGGCGGCAGGTCTCATAGGAGTCGGCCCGGGAACCCTATTGCGAAGCGTCACAACCGGCGTTGAGTGCCGTGGAGATCGCGTCGTGGTAGGCGGTCTGATAGGCTTTGTTGCCTGGCGCAAAACGCATCTTCTCGGAAGCAGTGTAGATGTCGTCGGTCAGGCCGTTGCAGCGAAGCCCGGTCGCCCACGGACTGTTGTCGTTCGCGACAATGACGAAATGGGACGGCGCGGCTGGAAGGTAGCGCACCGAGAACCTGTCACCTTTGCCCGGGTAGCTGACCGCGTTATGGAACGGATAGACGTTGAAATCATCGTCTTCGAAGCTTGTCTCCACGATCTTGCCGTCAGCAGTACGCAGCAGCACGTCGTGACGCGAGACATCGTGGTTATTGTATTGAACGTCGGTCATCTCGCTGGCAGTAATTGTCGCGCTCCCCGCTGCACCAAAATGGTAAATGAGCGTGTTCGCCACCATCTCGCCCGCTACCATGTTGAATATCGCAAAGGCTACGAACGCGAGGATCAACAAGATATGCCGCTTGGCGGATCGGCGGCCTTCTTTCGCGCGTGCCCCCAGAATTCCTCCGCCGACAGACGGCAGCACGATCATGACCGCAAGGACGAAGAAGCGATGCCGGGCGAGGAGGTCCATCACCAGGATCAGCGGAGCGAGCAATGCCGACGCGACGGGCGGATGGTAGGCCGGCGGGGTCCACTGCTCATCCGGCGCATGCTCTTTCCTCTGCGGGCCGGGAACGACCGGATCGGGTGGCATACCGGCGGTAGGGACGATGGTGGCTCCCGCCGCTTCCAGGGCCAGACGCTGTTCACGATAGAGCCAGCCTGGTGACGCTTTCGCATCTGAGGTGACATTCGTCACGTTCAGCTCTACATAGTGGGAGCCATGAACCACCGTGACCTGTTCGGGCTGCGAAGTGTTCGTGAGCAGGCGGTCGCCCGGGTCGGCGGTGTGCACGAGGGTGCTGGCGAGCAGGAAAGGAGTCTGGTACTTCTGGTAAGCGAGTGCGGCGGCGTGGGTGCCGAGGTCTTCGCTCTCGATCTGCGCCTCCCCACGATTCTCAATCGAATGCGTCTCATCCAGCGAACCGTCCTTGACCTCCATCGTGCAGCGATAGCCGTCGCCATCGACGTTTAGCGAGGACGGCTCGAGCGTCAGGACGCTGAGCGCGTGCTGCGGGGGGATCGGCGCGCAGGCCGTTTCGGTGACGCGCGGATCGGTCGGTCCGAGCACCGTGGCGCCGGCCATGCGAAAAGCGAGCGCTTCCAGTTGATAGATGCGCCCGGCACTATGCTTGATAGATTCTTCCTGGTCTTGCGCACTGAGGACCACGACGTTCCCGCCGTGGCGTACCGCGACCATGTCGCGGTCGGGGCGCGCGACCTGATCAGAAGCGTCTGCGGTGCGCACGTCAGCGGGGACGAGTCCATCCGGCCAGCTTTCCGCAAAAAGCTTCGCGGTCTCCGCGGGATCCTTCAAACGATAGGTGACGACGGTAAGCGTGAACTCGGGTCGCGCCGTGGATGCCAGCCCCTTGTCGTAGGCCTCCCAGTCGCAGGCAGACCCACCGTCTTTCGCCTTGGCAGGTTCGCTTTTTATATCCAGCGGCCGCGTGGTAAGGACGGGGCGGATCACCGCGGCTGAAGCAAGCGTGCAGGCATCCGTGTTGTCGACGTTGAATCGGCTGGCGGCCCTTGCGGAGTGAGGCGCCAGCGTAAACATGGATGCTATGAGGAGCAGAAGTCCGAACGCGAATGGTGAGCCCGGCTCGCGGTGGAGAGCGGCCGATCGGGGCCGCTCCTGGCGTGAGTAGCGATCATCGATCATTGGCCTGCGATCTCCTTTCGCCCTGATTGCAGGGCAACGACAGGGCAGCTACATGGCCCACACTCCGCCTACACGATCCGCGCCCCCTCGCGATAGGTGGCGCGGGGCACCGGCAATGTATCGAGCATCGTTACCCGTACGAAGTCTGCCCTTAGACCTGGCGCAATCGCTCCGCGGTCATGCAGCCCCGCTGTACGCGCCGGCTCGGCCGACACGGTCGCCATGGCGCGCGGCAACGTCCAGCCGGCCTTGTCGACCAGGTCGAAGACGGCAGTCAGCAGGCTCGACGGCACGTAATCAGACGACAGGATGTCGAGCAGATCAGCCTTGGCGAGTTCGAGCGCGGACACGTTGCCCGAGTGCGAACCGCCGCGCACGATGTTCGGCGCGCCCATGATAGTGGAGATATGGTATTCGCGTGCGGTTTCGGCGGCGATGCGGGTGGTCGGGAATTCCGCCAGCACGATGCCCTCGGCGGCGGCCTGCGCGACGTGTTCGACGAGCGTGTCGTCGTGGCTCGCTACCGGCAAACCGAGTGCCTTGCAGCGCGCGACGATCGCGCGGCGGTGCGCATCCGCGTAAAGCTCCTGTTCGTCGGACAGTTGTGCAAGCGCGGTTGTTACATGCTCGTCGGTGAGCTTGCCATTGCGTTCCTGAAAGCGGCGCCATTGCTCGCGATCGTGCCATTGCCGCTGGCCCGGTGTGTGATCCATCACCGAAGCGAGGCGCAACAATGGATGGTTGCATAACGAATCGAATACTTCGACCACATCGGCGGTAGCGATCTCGCAGCGCAGATGCAGAAAGTGCTCGGCGCGCAGCAGATTCTTGTCATGGAAGCGCGTGAGGGCTTGCGCGCATTTCGTTTGCAGATCGCGGCCACGAATGCCGGCATTCACACGCGAGCCGATGGCGAGTGCATCGAATACGGTGGTAATGCCGGCAGCCGCCACTTGCGCATCGTGGATCACGAAGGCCGCATCTGTATTCCATTCCACGCCGGGACGCGGCACCAGATGCTTCTCGAGATTGTCCGTATGCAGCTCGATCAGACCCGGCAGCAGATAGTCGCCGTCCCAGTCTTCGGCTTCGCGCGCCGAGGTGGTGCCGCGTTCGACGTCATGGATCTTGCCGTCAACGATACGCACCACGCCGGTGAATACTTCATCTCGCGTTACGACGCGAGCGTTCCTGATCAACATCGACATGCTCCGTGGTCAGTCTGCTGGTTTTATATCTTAGTGTAGCGCCGCTTGATGACGCAGCGGTGGCTGAAGTTCGAAGCGGCGTGTGGCAACCTTCGTGCGCGTATCTTCATCGTGAAAGATACCGACAATTGCCGCGCCGCGCTCGCGCGCTTCGATAACCAGATCGGCGACCACGTCGCGGTTCTCGGCATCGAGCGAAGCGGTGGGTTCGTCGAGCAGCAGGAGTGGATGCCCGGCAATCAGGCCGCGGGCAATGTTCACGCGTTGTTGCTCGCCGCCCGAAAACGTGGCGGGCGCCAGCGACCACAGTCGCTCGGGCACATTCAGGCGCGCCAGCAGCGCGGCGGCGCGCTCGCGCGCTTCATCTTCCGCGACGCCGCGCGACACCAGCGGTTCGGCTACGAGCGTGAGTGTGGTCACACGCGGAATCACGCGCAGAAACTGGCTCACATAGCCGACCACGTTGCGCCGCAAACGCAACACGTCATGCGGTTCCGCCCCGGTAATGGCGACGTGCTGCGCATCGTGCCCATCCGAGCGGATCGCAATGGAACCTGAGCTCGCCAGATAATTGCCGTACAGGCAGCGTAGCAGCGTGCTCTTGCCGGCGCCGGACGGTCCGACCAGCACGACGCATTCGCCTTGCTCGACGTCCAGCGAGACGCCCGCGAGCGCATCGATCTGTACACCGCCCTGGGCATGCAGCGTGAAGGTTTTACGGATATCGACGGCGCGCAACATCAGCGCTGCATTGTCGATGAAAACGCGATCAGACGCGCGTGATTCGATGGATGACATCGTGAACCTCAAACCGGCAGGACGGAAGAAACCAGCGTTTGCGTGTAGGGGTGTTGCGGATCGTCGAGGACCTGATCGGTCAAACCCGATTCGACCACTTCACCACCTTGCATGACCATCAAACGATGCGCGAGCAGGCGCGCCACACCGATATCGTGCGTGACGATCAGCACCGACAGATGCAGCGTGCTGGTGAGCGTACGCAACAGGTCGAGCAGACGCGCCTGCACGGAGACGTCGAGACCGGCGGTGGGTTCGTCCATGAACACGAGGCGCGGCCCGGTGACAAGATTGCGCGCGATCTGCAGACGCTGCTGCATGCCGCCGGAAAACGCCGCGGGGAATTCGTCGATGCGCGTTGCATCCAGTTCCACGCGCTCCATCCATTGCGTCGCGGTAGCGCGAATCTGTCCATAGTGGCGTGCGCCGACCGCCATCAGTGGCTCGCCTATGTTGGCGCCGGCGGATACACCGCTGCGCAGGCCGTCGCGCGGATTCTGCTGGACGAAGCCCCATTCGGTGCGCATCAGCAAACGGCGCCGCGGTTCGGACATGGCCAGCAAATCGAGCATTTCGCCGTGCGTGGCGTGGTAGTGCAGCGCGCCGCTATCGGCTTCGGTGCGCAGTGCCAGCGTGTTCAGCAAGGTCGTCTTGCCCGAACCCGATTCGCCGACGATGCACAGCACCTCGCCCGGATACAGATCGAAGCTGACGTTTCTGCAGCCGTTACGGCCGCCGTATTGCTTCGTGATGGCGCGTGCGCTCATCAACGGTGTAATGCGCGTTGTCATGCGGATTCTCCTTCGGCGCGCTTGACGGCCACGTCTGGCTCGCCGCTTTCGCCTGCGTCGCCGGTCTGCTGTTCGCGCCGGTCATGGCAGTAGTCGCTATCCGAGCACACGAACATGCGGGTGCCTTCGTCGTCCACAATCATCTCGTCGAGAAAGCTCTCTCTCGACCCGCACAGCGCACAGGCATGCTCCCAGCGCTGGATTTCGAACGGATGGTCATCGAAGTCGAGACTGCGCACCCGCGTGTACGGCGGAATCGCATGGATGCGCCGCTCGCGGCCCGCGCCGAACAACTGCAGGGCGGCGTTCATATGCATCTTCGGATTGTCGAACTTTGGAATCGGCGAAGGCGAGGTCAGATAGCGCTCGTTGACGATCACCGGATAGTCGTACGTCGTAGCGATCCCACCGTGATGCACGATGTCTTCGTACAGCTTCACACTGATCAGACCGTAGTCGGCCAGCGCATGCAGCTTCTTGGTTTCAGCGGTGCGCGGCTCGAGCCGGAACAACGGCTCGGGCATCGGCACCTGATAGACGAGAATCTGCTTGTCGGTAAGCGGCGTTTCGGGAATCCGGTGACGGGTCTGCACAATCGTCGCTTCCGATGTGCGACGCGTGGTTTTCACGCCTGTGGTGCGCGCAAAAAAGCGGCGGATATTGACCGCGTTGGTGGTCTCGTCAGAACCCTGGTCGATCACTTTGAGCGTGTCATCGCGGCCAATGATCGCCGCGGTCACCTGAATTCCGCCCGTGCCCCAGCCGAAAGGCAAGGGCATTTCGCGCGAAGCGAAGGGCACCTGATAGCCCGGCACCGCAACGGCCTTCAGGAGCGAGCGGCGGATCATCCGCTTGGTCTGCTCGTCGAGATAGGCGAAGTTGTAGCCTTCGGCCGCGCGGTCGAATGGCGCGCCGTCAAGTTGTGGATCGGGCGCGTTCATGCGGCTTGCTCCTGCTGATCGTGGCCGTTAGCGGGTTGCCGCGTCTGCGGCGTTTGTGCAGGTTCTGCTGCTGATGTCGCTTGCGTCGCTTCTGTAGCCTGTTCCGTATCCCCGACCTGCGCCGCATGTTGCGCACGCAAACGGCGCACGAGTTCGAGTTCGGCCTGGAAGTCGACGTAGTGCGGCAGTTTCAGATGCTGGACGAAGCCGGAGGCTTCGACGTTATCGCTATGCGACAGCATGAATTCGATATCCTGGGTCGGTGACGCGAGCGTTTCGCCAAGCTCTTCGGCACGCAGCGCGCGGTCCACCAGCGCCATGGCCATCGCCTTGCGCTCCGAGTGCCCGAAGGCGAGGCCGTAGCCTTGCGTGAACGTGGGCGGAACCTCGCGGCTGCCGGCGAACTGGTTGATCATCTGACATTCGGTGATGTCGATTTCTCCAATCTCCACGGTCTCGCCCAGTTCATCGAGTTCCATTTCGACGCTGACCGAGCCGAAACGGATTTCGCCCGCGAACGGATGCGAGTTTGCGTAGCCGCGCTGTGTCGCATAACCCATTGCCAGCAGGAAGCCTTCGTCGCCGCGCGCCAGATTCTGCAAACGTGTCGCGCGGTTCGCGGGAAACGAGAGCGGTTCGCGCGTCAGGTCGCCGGGTTCCGCTGCGCCAGGTGCGGACTTTTCCTGCTCGATCAGGCCTTCCTTGTTGAGCAGGGAGACGACGCGCGGCATCGATTCAGGCTTGGCATGGCTGAGCGCTACACGCTGAGCGGCGGCGGCCGCAGCAGTGGCGCCGTGTGAAGCGTCCGCCGCATCTCCACCGTTTGCCTGCGCGTCAGCCATCAGCGAGAAATCGAGCAGACGCTGCGTGTAATCGTAAGTCGCGCCGAGCAGTTGCCCACCCGGCAGGTCCTTGAAGGTCGCGGAGATGCGACGCTCGACCACCATCGCTTCGCTATCGAGCGGCTGCGTGTAGCCGAAACGCGGCAAGGTCGTGCGATACGCACGCAGCAGAAAGATCGCTTCCACCAGATCGCCGGCGGCCTGCTTGATGGCAAGCGCCGCGAGATCTTCGTCGTACACCGAACCTTCGGTCATCACACGGGCTACCGAGAGCCGCAACTGCTCGCGGATCTGCCCGACGCTCAATTCGGCGAGCCGCGTATCGCCGCGGCGCGACTTGTCGAGCAGACGCCACGATGCTTCGATCGCGCGTTCTCCACCTTTGACGGCAACGTACATCAGTTCACCTTTGCATGAGTTGTGCGCGGCAGACCAATCAGCGTGTTGCCGCAGACGAGATAGCAATCGATGCCGCACGGAAACAGCGGCGCGAGGCTGGCGCGCTCGCGCCAGAAATGTTCGGGCAAACCGACCGGCGCGATGGTGGCCGTGCGTTCGATGCCAGGGCCGCTCAGCACGACGCTGGGTCCACCGGTCAGCGAATCGACGCGGATCAGCAAGGTTACCGATTGCTCCGGCGTTTCCGCCGCACCGAGCGAGAAGTGTTCGAGTTCCGGCAACAGGGCAGCGTCATGGACGTACGCGAACGCAGCGTCATGCACGTCGTCGACAAGCGGCGCGCCGGTATGAAAGCGCAATGCCGAGGCCAGCGCAGCGTCCGGTTGCGCGAGCCAGACCGGCGTCGAGTAATCGCACAGTGTCAGCAGCGCTGCTAAAGCAGCCAGTTCGGCGCGCGAGCGGTGCGTGCCGGATGCCTGCGATGCGGGCAGCACGTTATCAACGACCCCCACCGTGCCCGGTCGCGATAGCGCATCGAGCAGCGTACGGAACACCGCTTGAGTGTCGTGCACCGGATCCACAAAACCAGGGGCGAGGGTGGAGAGGGCAATCTGTGAGGAGTTCATCGCGTTTTTTGTCAGGTTGTCCATCAGTCGCCCCGCACCATCGTGAAGAATTCGACGCGTGTCGATGCAGCTTCGTCTCGCCGTGCCGCGTGTTTTTCGGCGAGCTGCGCGGCGAGCGGTTCGATCAGTTGGCCGTGCAGTCGGGCGTGTTGCTCAGGCAATTGCAGCAGCGCGTCGGCCAGCGCGGCGAGTTCGGCGCGGCGCCGGTCGCGGCCCAGATGGCAGGCCACGCCCACCGGCGCCTGCTCGGCCGGGCTGCGCAAGCGCAACGTGGCGCGCGTGACGGTGGCTTCGCCGAGATTGAAGGCGCCGCCGCTACCGCCGACGCGGCCGCGCACCATGGCGAGACCGGTTTCGGGCGGCCGCAGCCAGTCGAATTCCGGCGGGCTTGCGCCGTCCAGCGCGTGGCTCAGTGCGGCTTCGAGTTCGGCTCGCGGCGTATGGGCAAGCACGGCCATCCATGCGCGCCGCATGGCGGAGGAGGGCGTGGCGGAAGAGGCGCTCATCGAGGTTCCTGTTGGTCCAGCGAGTAGACATTTGACCATCTATTCGTCTAAACGTCTAGACGTTTAAGGGTAAGATGGTTGTGCTTGCAGGACGCTCGTGTTTTCATATTTCCATCACGGCTTGCGCACTACAATGCACGTCACAATGAATATTTGAACTGAAGGGAATGACAGCACCATGACATCGAACGACACCGCTACGCCAGGCAGGCAGCTCGAACGGGGCGCGGGCGTTGCCGTGTGGCGGCAGATCGAGCAGATCCTCGCCGCCGAGATCGCGGCCAGTGGTTTCGGCGCGGAAGGGCGCCTGCCGAGTGAGGGCGAGCTTGCCAAACGTTTTGACGTCAACCGTCACACAGTGCGTCGTGCCATGCTTGGACTGGCCGCGCTCGGCCTGGTGAGTGTGGAGCAGGGGCGCGGCACGTTTGTGCAGCCCGGTGCGATCGACTATACGATCGGCCGCCGTACGCGCTTCACTGAGAACCTGCGCCAGCAGCATCACGCGTCGGCGGGTGCCATGTTGTCGGCGGCACGGGCCAAGGCGGAACCGAACGTCGCCAAGGCGCTTGGCTTGCGCGCCGGCGCGGCGGTCTACCGGATCGAGTCGATGCACGAGTCGGACGGGGTACCGCTGACCTTTGCGCGTAGCTGGTATCCGGCTGCGCGTTTCGCGGATCTGCCCGACGTGCTCGAACGCACCGGCGGCATCACGAAGGCGCTGGCCGAGTTCGGCGTGACCGACTATCTGCGTAAATGGAGCCGCATCGGCAGCGTGCTGCCCGAGCCAGAAGTTGCGCGGCGCCTGAATATCAATCGGCAACAGCCGGTGTTGTGGGTCGAGAACGTCGACGTCGACGTGGAAGGTACACCGATCAAATATGGCGTGACGCACTTCGCTGCAGACCGCGTGCAACTGCTGGTGGAAAACGACGTATGAGCAATGCGGCATGGGAGGCGAACGAAGCGTTCGAGTGGTCCGGGCAGGCACGTTTAGCGGTGTATTACGCGCCGTCGCGCGACTCCGCCTGGTGGCAGGCCGGCTCCGAATGGCTCGGCGGCGATGTTGAGAGCGGTGTTTCGTACACACCGCCGCAACCGGTGGCTCTTACGCGCATCATCAGCGAGCTGACTAAAGCGCCGCGCCGCTACGGCTGGCACGGCACGCTGGTCGCTCCCTTTCGGCTTGCTGACGGCGTCACGCCGCGCGGCGTGCTTGACGATGCGCGCCGTTGGGCGCAACAGCAAAACCCCTTTATCTTGCCGGTGGAAGCCGCCACGCTCGGCGATTTTGTCGCGCTGCGGCCGGCTGAGCCTAACGGTGAAGCCAGCATGCGTGAGTTGGCCTCGAGCGCTCTGCGCACGCTTGGCGGTTTGCGCGCCAAACCGTCCGCGGCAGATCTGGCGCGCCGTCTCGCTACGCCGCTAACCGATCGCCAGCGCGATCTGCTCGTCGAATGGGGCTACCCCTATGTGTTCGACGAGTTCCGTTTTCACATGACGCTGTCCAGTTCGCTCGAAGCCGCGCACGAACGCGCGGTGCTTGTCGCGTGGTGGCATGACAGGATTGCCGCGCTAGGTCCGCTGATGGTCGATAGCGTGGCGCTGTTCGTCGAACCGGTGCCTGGCGAACCCTTCGTGCTGTGGCAGCGTCTGCCGTTTCAGACTGAGGGAGTGGAGCAACAGTGAATGGCCGTCTGATCTACGTGATGGGCCCATCCGGCGCGGGCAAAGATTCGCTGCTGGGTTTCGCCCGCAAGCGGGTCGTAGGGGAGCCGATCCTGTTTGCGCATCGTTACATTACGCGGGCCAGTGGCAACGGCGAAGACCACGTCGAGCTGACCCTTGAGGAGTTCGAAGTACGCTCCGCCCATGGCCTCTTTGCGCTCGAATGGTCGAGCCACGGACTGCGTTACGGCATCGGCATTGAACTCGACGCGTGGCTCGAGCAGGGATGCACCGTGGTCATTAACGGCTCGCGCCAGCATCTGCAGCAAACGCTCGAGCGTTATCCGTCGGTCGACGTGGTTCATATCGATGCCGCGCCTCACGTGCTTGAAGCACGTCTCGGCGCACGGGCACGCGAGAGTGCGCAACAGGTCGCGGCACGTCTCGCAAGACGGGCACCGTTTTCCTTGCCGGATGGCGTGCACATGACCACGATCGACAACTCCGGCGCGCTCGAAGACGCCGGCCGCGCCTTCGTCGAAGTGGTGCGGGGCGCTGTGGCCTTCGGACTTTGATCTCGCAGCAAGGGCGTACTATAGTGGCCACCATTTCGCCGCGTTGGCTGCGGCGCTAAAACCATTTGGAGTCCACGATGAGCGAAGCATCCCATCCTGCCGGACAGTTCACTGAAGTCGAGCATCTGGCGCCTGTTGCAGAGAGCCTGCGGGAAATCCGTCACCACATTCATCATCATCCGGAGCTGGCCTACGAAGAGGTCGCAACGGCTGAACTGGTGGCCAGCAAGCTCGAACAATGGGGCTGGCAGGTGACGCGTGGGGTGGGGCGCACCGGTGTGGTCGGCACGCTCAAGGTGGGCGACGGCAAGCGCAGCATCGGCATTCGCGCCGACATGGATGCGCTGCCGATCGTCGAAGAAACCGGCCTGCCGTACGCGAGCGGCAACCACGGCAAGATGCATGCGTGCGGCCATGACGGCCACACCACGATGCTGCTCGGCGCCGCCGAACGTCTGGCGAAGACGCGGCGTTTCTCGGGCACGGTGCACGTATATTTCCAGCCGGCTGAAGAAAGCGGGATCGATAGCGGCGCGAAGAAGATGATCGAAGACGGTCTGTTCGAACGCTTTCCCTGCGATGCGGTGTTTGGCATGCACAACCATCCGGGCGCGGAGCCGGGCGTGTTGCTGTTTCGCAAGGGGCCGTTCATGTCGGCGGGCGACAAGCCGATCATCACCATTGAAGGCGTCGGCGGTCATGCGGCGCGTCCGCACTTGACGGTGGATCCGGTCGTGGTGGCGGCCAGTATTGTGATGGCTTTGCAGACCATCGTGGCACGTAACATCGATCCGTCTCAACCGGCCGTGGTGACGGTTGGCTCGATGCACGCGGGCACCGCGAACAACGTGATCGCAAGTACGGCCAGGCTGGAATTGAGCGTACGCTCGTTCAACCCGGAAGTCCGCGCGCTGCTGAAAAAGCGCATCACCGAGCTGGCCGAGAGCCAGGCGGAAAGTTATGGCGCGAAGGCGGTGGTCGAGTACATCGAAGGCTATCCGGTGGTGGTGAACTCGGACGAGGAAACTGACTTCGCGGTTCAAGTGGCGTGCGAATTGGTGGGCGACGACAAGGTGGTCGAACAGACCGACATGCTGATGGGCAGCGAAGACTTCGCGTTCATGCTGCAAAAGCGTCCGGGGACGTTTCTGCGCATCGGCAACGGCGTGGGCGAGGATGGCTGCATGGTGCACAACCCGCACTACGATTTCAACGACCGCAACCTGACGGTGGGTGCGGCGTACTGGACGCGGCTCGTTGAACGTTATCTCGGCCAGTGAGTGGACGCAATGAGTGGGCCAATGAGGAGCGCCACGCACGCATTGGAGTCAAACTCACACGGCACGTCCGGCAGTGTGCTGCCCGGCGTCGGGGCCAAGGCGGTGGGCTGAGGCGAGTACCGGGTCGACGTCCTACCCGCGCCGTGCCACCAGATCCGACACATTCTGAGCGGCCTGCTGCAGCGGCTCGAGAAAAGCCTTCACCATCTGTTTCGCGGAATTGCGCTGCGCATTGCCGCTGATGTTCATCGCTGCGATCACGCGCCCTTGCCGGTTGCGGATCGGTGCGGACAGCGAAATCAAGCCGCCCTCCAGTTCCTGATCCACTATCGCCCACCCTTGGCGGCGCACCTGGGCGATGAGCTTTTTCAGTTCTTCCTTGTCGGTGACCGTGCGCGCTGTGTGAGCATACAAAGGCGTGGAGCCGAGCGTGGCGTCGAGCGCTTCGTCGTCGAGCGCGGCCAGCAGCACGCGGCCCATCGACGTGCAATACGCCGGCAGGCGGCTGCCGATCGACAGATTGATCGTCATGATCTTATGGGTCGGCACGCGCAGCACATAGACGATCTCGGTGCGATCGAGCACCGCCGCCGAACAGCTTTCGTGGACCTGCGCCGAAAGCTCTTCCATCACCGGCTCGGCCAGATTCCAGAACGGCATCGACGTCAGATAGGCGAAGCCGAGGTCGAGAATCTTCGGCGTCAGGCGGAACAGGCGCCCCTCGGTTTCGACATAGCCGAGCGTCTGCAGCGTCAGCAGAATGCGTCGCGCGCCAGCTCGCGTGAGACCGGCGGCGGCGGCGACATCAGTCAGCGTCTGCTCGGGCCGTTCCGCGTTGAAAGCGCGAATCACCGCGAGACCGCGTGCGAACGACTGCACGTAGGAATCACCCGGTCTGTCCGGAGCGTCTGCAGCTTCGGGAGCGCTGGACGGATCGGCAGGAGACGCTTGGGGGGCTTTGCTCATGGGCCTCTTCAGGAATGCATGGGGTAACGGATGGGCACGCCACCGGCCTGCGCCGCGAACCTGGGCTCGCGGTGCGCCGCCCGGCTGCGCGCAGGCGCAGAAAGCCGTGAAGATAGCTTATGCCCTGCGTTTCGCCAACCTCGCCGATTTTGTTTCGGACGGCACTGTGCCAAATGTGGTGCATTGAGAGTCGGCTTGCACCGGGCGGAACATCCGGCGAGGGGCGGGCGCACACCCCAGGGTTTTCGAGTATGCAGGTCACGGCCAGAAATTTGTATGATGACCCGATGACATGATCAATCGAGAACCGCATGTTCGAGAAGATTCCCGCCCGTGCCCTCAGCGACACGGTCGCGCAGCAACTGCTCAAGCAGATCGATAAAGGCACCTTTGCGCGCGGCGGCAAGCTGCCGACGGAAGCCGTTCTGGCCGAGCAGTTCGGGGTGAGCCGCACGGTGATTCGCGAAGCGATTTCGCGCCTGAAGAACGAGGGTGTGGTGGAACCGCGTCAGGGCAGCGGGGTTTTCATTGCGGCGCACGGCGCGATCCGGCCGCTGCGCATCGATTACGCGGAAGCGGTCGAGGCCGGTTCGGTGTTGCAGATCCTTGCATTACGCCGGGCGATTGAAGCAGAGGTCGCCTCCGAGGCCGCGATGCGGCGTAGCGACGCCGACATGGTGTCGATCGACGCCGCGCTGGCCAGGATCGACGAGGCGGCGGCAGAGGGTCACGACGGGGTTGCCGAGGACGTGGCCTTTCATCGCGCGATCGCCGGGGCGACGGGAAATCCGTATTTCCTCAAGACGCTCACGTTTCTGAATCAGTACCTGGAAGCCGGCACCGTCGTCACGCGCCACAACGAGGCGCTACGCGAAGACTTTTCGCGTCAGGTGCGCGATGAACATGCAGCGATTGTCGCCGCGATTCGCGCAGGCGATCCGATGGAAGCGCGCAACGCTGCCCGCACTCATATGTATAACGCCGCTCGCCGTCTCGCCGAGGCCGGCATTTGCTGAGCCTCGAGCCTTGATGCTCGCGACGCGACCGCGCAACGATATAGGCAGGCGGCGCGGCCACATCGAACGATACGAATCTCACTTGGAGTAGAGCATGTCCAGAAACGTTGGAGTCATCGGCCTGGGTGCAATGGGATTAGGCGTTGCCCGCTCGTTGCTGCGGGCGGGTTTTCGGGTGCACGCGTGCGATCTGCGCAGCGCCGTGCTGGAAAGTTTCGCCGCAGACGGCGGCGTCGCCTGTGCGAACCCGGCTGAACTGGGGGCACAGTGCGAAGTGGTTATCACGTTGGTCGTCAACGCGGCGCAAACCGAAGCGGTGTTGTTCGGTGAGCACGGCGCGGTGGCCAGCATGAAGCCGGGCAGCGTGGTGATTGCGAGCGCAACGGTTTCCCCTGACTTCGCCATTGACCTCGGCAAACGCGTCGAGGCCGCTGGTCTGCAGATGCTCGACGCGCCTGTCTCGGGCGGCGCGGCGCGAGCCGCATCCGGCGAGATGACGATGATGACCTCGGGACCGGCCGCCGCCTACGCCGCCTGCGAGGACGTGCTAACGGGGATGGCCGGCAAGGTCTACCGGCTTGGCGCCGTGCATGGAGTCGGCTCGAAAGTGAAGATCATCAACCAGTTGCTCGCGGGCGTGCATATCGCTGCCGCTGCGGAAGCGATGGCGCTCGGCTTGCGCGAAGGCGTCGACGCGGAGTCGCTGTACGACGTGATTACGCATAGCGCGGGCAATTCGTGGATGTTCGAAAACCGCGTGCCGCACATCCTCAAGGGCGATTACACGCCGCTTTCCGCGGTCGATATTTTCGTCAAGGA
>Ga0302228_10001046_pt1 | contig 21172 bp, 16 predicted proteins | sample II_Palsa_N1_2_FD_193519 | JGI IMG/M metagenome (GOLD analysis project Ga0302228, IMG submission 193519) | Peat permafrost microbial communities from Stordalen Mire near Abisko, Sweden - II_Palsa_N1_2 | ecosystem: Environmental > Terrestrial > Soil > Palsa > Peat permafrost | place: Sweden...
GACCTGCCTTTCTCCATACGAGTCCACTGTTTTTACTCGATTTTGGCGTGAAAGTACTACCAAAGTGCGAATAGACTCGCCGTAGTCGGGTCGAACCGCGCGCATTCGTCTGAGCGAAACAATGCGTGTGGCGGCCTTGTGGGGAAAGGCAAACTGTATCAACGGGGATCGGGCCCGGAACCATGTGAGTTGCCGATGACAACCGTACGAGACTCAGCGATGCCTCTTGAACGCGTGATACGCAGCGCCCCCGTGGTGCCGTCTGTCACTGCGTCGGTGCGCTCAGTCGAGGCATCGGTTGCTCAATCCATTTTCCACGAACCCTGGTGGCTCGATATCGCAACCGGCGGTAACTGGAGCACGGTGAAAGTCGTGCGCCGCAACGAGGTGCTCGGCGAATTACCTTACCATCCGACCCGCATGGGTGTGTGGCGGATTTCGCATCTTCCGCCGCTCACACGAACTCTGGGCCCGGTCATCAAACCCATGGGCCTCGACAGCACGCACGAGCAGCATCACCGGCTAAGCGTCACCTCGGAACTGATCGAGCAACTGCCGCATTTCGATAGCTTCTTTCAGTTGTTCGATCCGCGCACTGAAGATGCGCTGGCGTTCGCCTTGCGCGGATTTACCGTCTCGGCGCGCTATACGTTTCAGATCGCGCCGGATTGCACGGTGCCTGAAACCTGGGCTCATCTGCATGGCAAAACCCGCAATGTCATCCGGAGTGCAGAGCGAAATCTCACGGTCGCACCTATCGCGACACCTAGCGAATTCCTGCAGTTTTACGAAGCAAATCTGCTTGAACGTTCGCGCACGAACGCCTACGGATCGACCGTGATGCGGCAACTGGTCAACGCATTCGTCGCCCGCAAGGCGGGCCATCTGTTAGGGGCTTATGGCCCGGGTGGGCGACTGGTCGCGGCCATCGGTCTGGTGTGGGATCAACAATCGATGTATTACCTGCTTTCGTCGCGTGCCCTTGGCGCGCACGGCGGGTCGATCAGCCTGCTGATCTGGACGGCGATCCAGCACGCCCTCGAGCGCAAGCTAACGTTCGATTTCGATGGATTTTCCAGCCCCGCCACCTTCAACTTCCTGGATGGCTTCGGTGGAGTGCTGAAGCAACGGCTTGGGGTCGAGCGTCTGAGTACGATGTATTCGGTAGCGCGAATTCTCAAGCGCCGCATTGCGCCGGGCTCGGCGGCGGTGTTCGCGCCTAATCTTTGATTGTCGCGCTGCTCGTCCCGTGGCTTCGTTGCATGCGTGACACGCAACGAAGCGCGGATGAAGTGAGCCTATTCCCGTTTCTAAGCCGCTTCCTGCGTGCGACTCGCCGGGCCGATCATCGCTTCTGCCAGTTCGATGGTATTCGACGCGAACAACGCCGGCGTCCAGCGCTTCGCAGACGACAACGCGTTGGCGGAGAAGCGTTCGCGCAACTCGCTGTTGGTGCCCAGTTGCATGATCTTCGCCGCTAGCGCCGATTCGTCATCCGGCTCGACGATGAAGCCGTTGACGCCGTCCTGCACCAGTTCGTTCGCCACACCGCAAGCATGCGTGACGATGGCCGGCGTACCGGCTGCAAAGGCCTCGTTGATACAGAGACCCCACTGGTCGAATTTACTGGCGAGCACGACGAAATCCGCCAGCGCGTAGAGCCCGGGCATATGGGGGTTTGGCACCGAACTCAGGATGAGCACATGTTTGGCCAACCCGAGCCGGTCGATCTGCTCCAGCAATTGAGCTTTGCATGGACCTTGCCCTACCAGCACGAGAGAGATGCCGCGCAGGTGCAGTCCCGCGTGAAAGAATGCGCCAATCAACAGGTCGATATTCTTGCGCGCCACGAAGCGGCTGACGCATAACACGTAACGCGGCGGCAGCGTGAAGCGCGCGCGAATTTCGTCTGCGGCCGAAACGGCTTCGCGGGCCATTCTTGAAAAGTACTCGACGTCGATCACATCAAAGCCTACACGCGAGCGTTCCATTGGGATACCCAACGATTCCGCGTAGGCACGGTGCTTTTCGCCGGCGACAAGGGCGGCGTCGAACCTCGACACCAGCAAACGCTTCGCACGTTCCTTGATGGTGTAACGCTTGCCGTCGTCGGCTTTCGAGTCCGACATGTAGATCAGCGAAAAGCGGCGCGTCAGCGCTTTCAGCACGCACAGCACGATCGAATAGTTGGTGTTGTAGCCCAGCGTGACGACGACGTCCGGAGCAAAGTTGCGGAAGACCGTTAGCAGCTCGGCCGCCACCCGGAAGGTGTGACCGTCGCCTTCGCTAGCGTCCTTGATTAACGTGACGCAGTTCGCGGGATGAGTATTGAAGAAGGCCGCGCGGCGATCCTGAGGGAAGCCGTACACGCCGGATTTGCCGAATATCTCGACGAGAAATACTTCGTGGCCGCGGCTGTTGGCAAGGCGGAGAAGCGCTTGATACCGGGGGACATGGTAGTCACCCAGATTGCCGACGACGAATAGGACTCGCATGGAAGGGCTAACGGATCGGGATAAGGTTGGCAGGATGCTCATGGCGCAAGCATGTCACTTGTCTCCTTGACCGTTTGGCGCGATCGGAGTGTTTTTGCGACTACGTTGCCGGTCAATCGTAATGTTCTTGTGGCCATCCTAACCTGCTGGCGGCCCTGTCCAAAGAGTTGTCCGGGGACGGCGAGGGTTTGGCGGACAAGTCAGAGTGGCGGACCCCATTTCCCGACGGGACGACTCACGAATCGCGCCCATTCACCGCTATCCCGCCCGCGCACGGGCGGCACGGGCCGAGACAGGGTGAGACCGGCTGACGCGATGGGGGATCGCTAAATGTGATCGCGATAGCCCGGGAGGGCTTCTTTGGGGCGCCAACGCGGGTTAGCATGAGGCCAGCCAGACGCCGCGCGGTCCAGCCGCACGCCATCCGCTCCTTTCCGACAAACGCCCCAACCCCGACTGCCTCGCCATGAAGACTCCGTTGATGATCCTGATCGCCGCGCTGACTATCAGCAGCGGTGCGTTTGCTGCTGATAGTGGCACGTTGCGCCTCGGCATTGACCCGAGCTACCCGCCGATGGATTCCAAGGCCCCCGACGGCACCGTGAAGGGCTTCGACGTCGACCTCGGCAACGAAATCTGCCGGCGCATCCACGCCAGATGCGAGTGGGTGGAACTGGAGTTCTCCGGGATGATCCCTGCGCTGCAGGCGCGCAAGATCGACGCGATCATGTCGTCGATGGCGATTACTGAAAAGCGCGAGCAGCAGATCCTGTTCTCGTCGAAACTGTTTCAGTTCAAATCGCATCTCATCGCGAAGCAAGGCTCAGGGTTGAGCGACGCGCCGGCGTCGCTAGCCGGCAAGCAGATCGGCGTGCAATCGGGCACGCAGTTCGAAACCTATGCGCAGGCCCACTGGGCGCCCCATGGCGTCAGCGTGGTAGCGTATAAGAGTCAGGACGAGGTCTTCGCGGACCTGGTGAATGGCCGCCTCGACGGCGCCCTGCTGGGTACGGTGGAAGCGGATCAAGGCTTTCTGCGTACGCCGGCCGGCAAGGGCTTCGCGTTTGTCGGCGCGCCGCTGTCGATGGGCGACCATGGCACAGGCATCGGTCTGCGCAAGGACGAAACAGCCCTGCAGGCGTCGATCAATGACGCAATCGCTTCGATGTTGAAGGACGGCACGTATGCGAAGATTGCGCACAAGTACTTCGACTTCGATCCGTACGGCAGCGATTGAGCATCGATCGCTGCACTCACGCTGCTGTACAGACATAGAACAGATATAGATAACGTTGGTCTCTCCGCATTCGCTATACGCTCATGAAGAAACAATCGATCCCTCTGCTGTCACCCGCCATTGGCACTCATCGTGAACTGGTGAGCTTTCATTTTGGACCTGAGGACAGTGGCCAGAAGATCTACGTACAGTCGACCCTGCACGCGGACGAAACGCCCGCGATGCTGACGACGGTCCTGTTGAAGCGTCGTCTGCTCGAACTGGAGGCGCAGGGCGCCCTGGCTGCGGAGATCGTCGTGGTGCCGGTGGCGAACCCGGTCGGGCTCGGCCAATACGTGTTGGGCCAGTTTCTCGGACGCTTCGATCTGGCCAGCGGCAAGAACTTCAACCGCAATTTCCTGATGTTTCCGCGTCTGCTTGAATGCGCCAGGGAGTCGCTCGGAACTGACCCGGTGGCGAACATCCAGACCGTCCGGCAACTGATGAGCGCGGAGCTGAACGAGCAGAAGCCGCTGACCGAATTCGAATCGCTGCAACTGGCTCTGCAAAAGCTTTCGTTCGATGCAGATGTCGTGATCGATCTGCACTGCTCACTGGAAGCGGTGATGCATCTGTACACGAGCGAAGCGGGTTGGCCCGACTTCGAGCCGCTCTCGCGCTATCTCGGCGCACGCGCTTCGCTGCTCGCCACGGACTCGGGCGCGGCCGCATTCGACGAGATGTATAGCCTGCTGTGGTGGCAGCTGCAGCAGAAGCTGCCGGCGCACCAACCGGTTGGGACCGGCACGGTTGCGGTGACGGTGGAATGCCGCGGCCAACGCGACGTCTCGTACGCGGTGGCGCAACAGGATGCCGATGCACTGGTCGATTACCTGGTGTGGCGTAAGGCGATTCGCGGCGAGCCGAAGCCGCTGCCCGAGCTGCTCGCGCCGGCCACGCCGCTCGCGGGAAGCGAGCAGTTCTATGCGCCGGTGAGCGGAATACTCGTGCACCGTGCGAACATTGGCGACAGCATTCGCGCAGGCGATCCGCTGTTCGACATCATCGATCCGCTGACCGACGAGACGACCACCATCAGTAGCAAGACCGATGGCGTTTTCTATATGCGCCGTGCGATCCGCTTCGTGACAGCGGGCGCGCCGCTGGGCCGCGTTACGGGAACGAAGCCGCTGCGCACCGGCGTGCTGCTGGGTGCGTGATACCAGCGGTGATGCGTGCAGCCGTACCGCTGAACGCGCTGGGCATCGACCGGCACTCGCCGCTTAACAGAAGCGACGCGTGCAAGTGCGATGCCCAGCGGCATCTCAACGGTTTCAGACCACCGTCAACGTCGGCGCGACAGCGGCCGGGTCGCTGATGCTCGGACGGCCGTTTTCGACGTGGCCGGCGAGGCGGCGGCTGTAGCTGGCGTCGTCATTGCTGCTGACGGTCAGATCGTACCAGTGGTGGCTCGACGCCAGCACCCATGCTTCCTCGATCTCCGCGCCAGCCGGCACGATCACCTGACGTGGACGCGCACCGTACGCATTGTCGATCACCGTCAGGCGGGCGATGCCATTGCCCTTGTTGGTGAGCTTCAGGTACACGTTGCCGTTTGCTACGTCGTAGTGCGTGCGGACTTCCGGCAGCGACGGCTTGCTGTTCCTGCTCTGCGTCTGAACGGCATTGCCTGCAAACTTGCGGACAAAACCATTCGGACCGAACGCTTCGAACGTGTAGACGCCGATCGTCGAGGTCAGATCGAAAGTCTCCGTCAACGACTTGCCTGCTTCGACGGTGTAGCGCCACGGGCCGTCGGTGCGGTTGGTTGCGTAGACGTAGAAGTGCGCACCGTGCGCGCCGGTGTTGGCGAGATCGATCGTGAAAGTGTTCGCCTTGACATCCACCTTGCCGTTCACGTGCAGTTCATACGGCAGCGCACGGGCAAAACGGATGCCCGATTCCTGCGCGTCGAACGGACCCGGCGTGGCCGGCACGACCGGCGCCGGATTCACGGCGCACTGGTTGTTGGCCATGTTGATGTAGTTGCTGGTGTCCGGCAGCGGCGGCATCGTCGCATCCGGCGTGCGGAAGTCGAACGCCGTCGTCAGGTCGCCGCATACGGCGCGGCGCCATTCCGTGATGTTCGGCTCCGTGACGCCAAAACGCTTCTCGATGAAACGGATCACCGACGTGTGATCGAACACCTGTGAGCAGACAAAGCCGCCCTTGGTCCACGGCGAGACGATCGTCATCGGCACGCGCGGTCCGAGGCCGTACGGCAGGCCGTCGGCGGTGTAGCTGCCGCCACGCAGCGGATTCACCACGTTGTGGATTTCGCCCGCCACGCTGACCGTCGATTGACCCTGAGCCGCGGTCGTTGCCGGTTGCGGCGGCACGAGGTGATCGAAGAAGCCGTCGTTCTCGTCGTACATGATGAACAGTACGGTCTTGCTCCAGACTTCCGGGTTCGACGTCAGCGCTTCGATGATCTGCGAGGTATATTCCGCGCCATAAGCGGGCGTATAGCTCGGGTGTTCCGAATACGCTGCCGGCGGGCACAGCCACGATACTTGCGGCAGGTTGCCCGCGAGCACGTCGTTCTTCAGATCGACAATCGTGCGCACCGTCTGTGCGCGCTCGTAAAGTGCCGAGCCCGGTTGTGCGTTGATGTAGTTGACGAAGTTCTGCAGGATATTGGTGCCGTAGTTGCCGTTCAGCGGATCGGCGCCGGTCAGCCCTTGCTGGTAAACCTGCCACGAAATGCCCGCAGCCTGCAGACGTTCGGGATACGTCGTCCACGAGAGCAGCGCATACTTCGGCGGCCCATCGCCGTCCACGTAGTCGTTGTTGTCGAGCAGCGGTCCGCCCATCGTGCCGCTCGGGTCGACCATACCGGTCATCAGATACGAGCGGTTCGGGTGTGTCGGGCCCGGCATCGAGCAGAAGTAGGCGTCACACATGGTGAACGCGTCGGCCAGTGCGTAGTGAAACGGAATGTCGCTACGCAGGTAGTAGCCCATAGTCATGTCAGTCTTGTACTGCGGCCACTGGTTGTACGCGCCGCTGTTGATGGCATAGTGCGTCGGGTACCAGTTGTGGTCGAGATCGCCAATACATTGTGCGCTGGTGGTCTGCGTGTTCAGGTGGAATGGCAGAACCGGTTGCGCCGCGTTCTCTTTGGACGGCTGATACCACACCGGCTGTTGGCCGCCCGGCAGCGGAATCGGGAATCGGTCGTTGTAACCACGTACGCCGCGCATGTGGCCGAAGTAGTGGTCGAACGAACGGTTCTCTTGCATGAATACCACGATGTGCTCGACATCCTCGATCGTTCCAGTGCGCGAATTGGCCGGTATCGCCAATGCATTGCGGATCGATTCAGGGAATGCGGCCAACGCGGCGGCGGCACCGGCGGATGATGCAACTGTCTGCAGGAAACGGCGACGGCTGTTTGAGGTCATTGGTTATCACCTTCTGCGGGGGGAAAGAATAGCGCGTCTCGTGCGCTGGGGGTAATCCGTTGGTTAATTGCTGTGGCCACTCGGGTCGCTGTCGCCGGGCGCATAGCGCAGCACGGGAGTAACCTGCTGGCTGTCTCCTGCGAGGCTTGCCTCCACGCTGTGCACAGCGCTGTCCGATGCGGCGGTCGCGCCAGGCGTAGCGGTGCCCGCTAGCGCGGCTGGCGCGCCCCATGCGGGAGGCGTTGCCGCCAGGTTTGTCTGAGGGGCTGACGGTGTGGCCGCAGGTGTTGCTGTATTGGTTGCGGCATTGCTTTGTCCGACGCTTGCCGAACTGCTGTCGTCCGGACCACAGGCGGTCAATAAAACGGTTGTGAGTGCAACGACTACGGCTGTGGCCGCGACCTGGAAATTTCGCATGTCTGCATCCTCGTTCGGGGTAGCGGGATGCAGTCTCCAGTGACTTCAAGAAAATATTATGAAATACGGTGTAACGTTTGCGCGATGCGAAGTTGATGGCTATTTTTTGGAATTCGGAAAGTTATTAGAAATAATGCCGAGCGCAAATCTGGCGATTTTTCCTTGCTGTTTCATTAAATCGGTAAGATCTGGACAGCAAAAAAGGTGGGTGTAAAAATGACGCGCATCGACAAAACTTTCGATTCCTTCCAGCTCGAATACGAGTGGCTCGAGGCGGACGGCTTCGGCGGCTTCGCATCGGGAACAGTCGGCACGGCGCGTACGCGCCGTTATCACGCGCTGCTGACGGCGACGCATCCACCTGGAGGGCGCGTCGCGCTCGTCAATGGTGTCGAAGCGTGGCTCGAAGCAGACGGCACGCGCTATCCGCTCACCATGCAGCGTTATGTGCCAGACGTGGTGTATCCCGACGTGTCGTCCAGCCTGCTCGGTTTCGACACGCAACCGTGGCCGACGTGGCGCTTCCAGCTCGACGGGGAGGTGGTACTGATCGCCGAGGTGTTCGTTGCGAAGGCGAGCTGCGAGACGGTCTTGCGTTGGCGTCTTGCGCCGGGCAGTGCGAGCGCTGAAGCCGCGAGTCGTTATACGTTGAAGGTGCGGCCGCTTTTATCGGGCCGCGACTATCACGCACTGCATCACGAGAACGCCGCGTTCAATTTCAATGCGCAGACGGATGATGCACGGGCCAAGGTGAGCTGGCAGCCATACGGTGACCTGCCGGCGATTCACGCGTCGACCAACGGGACGTACGCCCATGCGCCGGACTGGTATCGAAACTTCTGCTATGTGCGAGAGCGCGAACGCGGCCTCGATTTCAGCGAAGATCTTGCGACGCCGGGTGTGTTCACCTTCTCGCTCGCCGACGGCGCAGCACTGATGATTCTGCGCACGGGCCCGCAAGCCGATGCCACGCCGGCTGTCGAACGCGCGCAGGCGCTGGCCGACGCCGAATTTGCGCGTCGCAGCGCATTCGCGTCGCCACTGCATCGCTCAGCGGACGCTTACCTTGTTGCGCGCGAGAAAGGCAGCACGTTGGTCGCGGGCTTCCCATGGTTCACCGACTGGGGCCGCGATACGTTTATCGCGATGCGTGGTTTGTTGCTGGCGTCGGGCCGTCACGAAGCGGCGGAGTCGATCTTGCTCGAGTGGGCCAGCACGATCTCCGAAGGCATGTTGCCCAATCTCTTTCCCGACTATGGCAGCACGCCGGAATACAACGCCGTCGATGCGTCGCTATGGTTTGTGGTTGCCGTGCACGACTACCTAGCCGCAGAGCAAGCCTGCGATGGCACACGCAAGCGTCTGCAGCAGGCGGTCGAGGCGATCCTAACAGGCTACAGCCGCGGCACCCGCTTCGGCATCCGCGCCGATGACGACGGCTTGCTGCGCGCCGGGGTGCCAGGTGTGCAACTGACGTGGATGGATGCGAAGGTGGGCGACTGGGTCGTGACGCCGCGCATCGGCAAGCCCGTAGAAGTTCAGGCGTTGTGGATCAACGCGTTGCGCATTGCGGCGAAGTGGAATCCACAGTGGCAGGAGCCCGCGGCGCGTGCCTCGCAAGCATTTACGCAGCGCTTCACGGATCCGGCGAGCGGCGCTTTGTTCGACAACGTCGACGCGGACCACGTGCCTGGCAAAATCGATCGCTCGATCCGGCCGAACCAGATTTTCGCGGTGGGAGGCTTGCCGTTTCCGCTGCTCGAAGGCGCCGCGGCGCGCGCAGTGGTCGAACAGGTCGAGACGCATCTGTTGACGCCGCTTGGCTTGCGCACCCTGGCGCCGTCCGATCCTGCCTATCGTGAACGCTATGCGGGCGGTCAGGTCGAGCGTGACAGCGCTTATCACCAGGGGACGGTGTGGCCGTGGCTGATCGGCCCGTTCGTCGAGGCATGGCTGCGCGTGAATCAACCGGCTGAAGGTGCGCGGGCGCAGGCGCGCACGCGCTTTCTTGCGCCGCTGATCGAGTATCTCGACCGCGACGGCCTCGATCACCTCTGCGAGGTCGCCGACGGTGATGCACCGCATCATCCGGGCGGCACGCCGTTCCAGGCCTGGTCGCTGGGGGAATTGCTGCGGGTTAAGCGGATGCTGGCGAATGGGTGAATCGCACGGTGGGCTGCGGAGCAGGCACGGGGCAAGCCCCGGATAAGCCCACGCCGCCGCACCCCTTGAGCAAAACGCGCTAGGATGTGAGTCCCACCGCCAAGCTCGAAAAGCAAGGAACCGCTCCATGCCGCCGCTGCGTGCCGCCAATCTGCTCGCAACCATCGAAGGCACCCGCCTGCACTCCAGGGAATGCGCCCGCTGGCAGCGCTGGGGTCCCTATCTGAGCGAGCGCCAGTGGGGCACCGTGCGCGAGGACTACAGTCCGAACGGCACCGCATGGGACTACTTTCCCCACGACCATGCCCGCAGCCGCGCCTATCGTTGGGGCGAGGACGGCATTGCCGGCTTCGGCGACGACAAGCTGAACTGGTGCGTCTCGCTCGCGCTCTGGAATCGCCAGGACCCGATCATCAAGGAGCGCCTGTTCGGCCTCACCAACTCGCAGGGCAATCACGGCGAGGACGTCAAGGAACTGTATTTCTACCTCGACGGCACGCCCACCCATTCTTATATGCGGATGCTGTACAAGTATCCGCATGCCGCGTATCCGTATGACGATCTGGTGCAGGAGAACGCGCGGCGCGGCGCCGATATGCCCGAATACGAAGTGCTCGATACCGGCGTGTTCGACGACAACTGCTATTTCGACGTACAGGTCGAATACGCCAAGCACACGCCCGAAGACATCGTGATGCGTGTCACGGTCGAAAACCGTGCGGACAAGTCTGCCTCGCTCGATGTGCTGCCGCAGATCTGGGCCCGCAATACGTGGTCGTGGAAAGAGACGAAAGACCGCCCCTCGCTCACTAAACAAGCGGCACGCGGCGAAACGTCTCTGCTTGGGCGCCAGCAAGGACATGATTCGTTTGTGGTGACCGCGTGGTCGAAAGACACGCCCGAACTGACCTGGCTGTTCTGCGAAAACGACACCAATGTCAAACGCCTCTTCAATATGGACGGGGCGGGTCCGTTCAAGGACGGCATCAACGAGTACCTCCTGCACGGTGATACGCAAGCGGTACGGTCCGACAGCGGCACCAAGGCGGCGGCCCACGTGCCGCTTGAGCTCGCGCCCTACGGCCGCGCGGTGATTTATATGCGCTGGCGTCCCGAGTCCGCGCCGGATGACGTGCCGCTCGATGTCGACGCGCTGTTTGCCCGCCGCCTTGCCGAAGCCGACGGGTTTTATGCGGCATTGCAGCACGAGATTCACGATCCCGACGCGCGGCTCGTGCAGCGGCAAGCGCTGGCCGGCATGCTGTGGTCGAAGCAGTACTACCAGTTCGACGTCCAGCGCTGGCTGGATGGCGATCCGGCGCAACCCACGCCTGATGCAAATCGCAAGCGCGGCCGCAACGCCGACTGGCGTCACCTGTGCAACGCGGACATCGTCTCGATGCCCGACAAGTGGGAATACCCGTGGTACGCATCATGGGATCTCGCCTTCCATGCTGCAGCCTTTGCGCTGATCGACCCGGAGTTCGCCAAGCGGCAGTTGCTGTTGCTGGTCAAGGACCGCTATCAGCATCCCAACGGTCAGTTGCCGGCCTACGAGTGGGCCCTGGGCGACGCCAACCCGCCGGTGCACGCGTGGGCCGCGTGGCGCGTCTATGAAATCGACCGGGCGCTCATGGGCAAAGGCGATCGCGATTTCCTCGAACTGGTGTTTCACAAACTGCTGCTGAATTTTTCGTGGTGGGTGAACCGCAAGGACGCCGACGGCCACAATATTTTCCAGGGCGGCTTTCTTGGGCTGGACAACATCGGCATCTTCGACCGCTCGTCGCCCCTGCCGACCGGCGGTCACATCGATCAGGCCGACGGCACCGCATGGATGGCGGCGTACGCGCTCGATCTGATGCGCATCGCACTGGAACTGGCATTTGCCAATCACGTGTTCGTCGATATCGGCGTGAAGTTCTTCGAACACTTCCTGTACATTGCCGAGGCGGTCAGTTGCGACGACGACTGCGAGACCGGCTTGTGGGACAGCGCTGACGAATTCTTCTACGACAAGCTGAGACTGCCCGACGGCACCAGCGAGCCGATGCGGGTGCGTTCGATGGTCGGCTTGATCCCGCTGTTTGCGGTGCATGTGCTCGAAGAGCGTCTGCACGCCCTGCCGGGTCTGCGTGACCGGCTGTTCTGGTTCCTCGAGCACCGTCCCGATCTTGCCAAACTGGTCTCGCGCTGGGATGAACCTGGCAAGGGCAACGCCCTGCTGCTGTCGCTGTTGCGCGGACACCGGATGAAGGCGTTGTTGCGCCGTGCCCTCGATGAATCAGAATTCCTTTCCGATCACGGCGTACGGGCACTCTCGCGGGTGCATCGCGACGAGCCGTTCGTCTTCAGACACAACGGCGACAGCTTTTGCGTCAAGTATCTGCCGGCCGAATCGGACTCGCGTGTATTTGGCGGCAATTCGAACTGGCGTGGGCCGATCTGGATGCCGGTCAACTATCTGCTGATCGAGTCGCTGTACGAGTTTCACCGCTACTACGGCGACGATTTCCGCGTGGAGTTTCCAACCGGTTCCGGCCAGAAGTTCTCGTTGCGCGAAATCGCCGACCAGCTCGCACGGCGCGCCACTACGCTATTTCTCAAGGACAGCAACGGCGAGCGCCCGGTGATGGGCGCGTATCCGCTGCTGCAAGCCGACCCGCGTTCGAGCGATCTCGTGCTGTTCCACGAATACTTTCACGGTGACAATGGCCGTGGCGTCGGCGCTTCGCACCAGACCGGCTGGAGCGGGCTCGTTGCGTTGTTACTGCAGCCGCGCGCGACGGGCGAGAGCGGCGATGTGCCGGCGCCAGCAGAGGCTGAGCCGGCCTTGGCCACCAAGTAGGCGCAGCGACAAAATGAAGGGGGAGGGCAGGGTCAGGCGTATTACAGTCGCCCTGCAGGCAGACGATTCGTAACTGATTTTGAACTGTGCGGCGGCGGCCCTGGTCTTTCTTCTATTGCCACGTCTGTTCCACTGGCTTACTTCGATCAAGTGAACCCTATGTCGACTCCTTCGAACGCACCTGATTCAAGTTCCTCCTCTGCCGGCGCGCAGTCTTCCACTCCTGTCGTACCGGCAGGCAAACACCCGGCGCCGCCGTGCACCCTCGTGATCTTCGGCGCGGGCGGCGATCTCACTAAACGCCTCCTGATGCCCGCGCTGTACAACCTGACCGTCGACGGTCTGCTGGATCCGCAGATGAAGATCATCGGCGTGAACCACGGCCAGGTCGAAACCAGCGCGTGGCGCGACGATCTGTACAAGGCCCTGCAACAGTTTGCGGCCGACAAGGCCAGCACCTTCCACACCTCGAAGCTCGACGACAAGGCGTGGAGTTCGCTCGCGCAGCGCCTCGAATATATGGCGGGGGAATTCGAAAGCGACGACACGTTTTCCGCGCTGAAACAGAAGCTCGAAAACACGCCCGGCGGCAACGTCGTGTTTTACCTCGCCGTCAGTTCGCGCTTCTTCAAGCCGATTGTCGAGCATCTAGGCAAGGCCGGCCTTCTCAAGGAAGGCGACGACGGCAAAGGTTTCCGCCGCATCGTGATCGAGAAGCCGTTCGGTACGGATCTTGCCTCCGCTCGCGATCTGAACGAACATATTCTGAGTAATGCGAAGGAAGAGCAGGTCTATCGTATCGACCACTTTCTCGGCAAGGATACGGTGCAGAGCATCATGGCCGTGCGCTTTGCGAATGCCTTGTTCGAGCCGATCTGGCGGCGCGAGTACATCGACTGCGTACAGATTACGGCGTCCGAGACGATCGGCGTGGAAGGGCGTGGCTCGTTTTACGAACAGACCGGCGCGTTTCGCGACATGCTGCCGAACCACCTGTTCCAGTTGCTCGGCATGGTCGCCATGGAACCGCCTAATTCCTTCGATGCCGAAGCGGTACGCGACAAGAAAGCCGATATCTTCGACGCTATCCAGCCGGTAAAACCGGATGACGTGGTATTCGGACAGTACGAGAAGGGACCGGCAGGGCCGGGTTATCGGCAGGAGCCCGACGTGGCGCCCGACAGCCAGACGGAGACGTATGCCGCGGCGCGCGTGCTCGTCGAAAACTGGCGCTGGTCCGGCGTGCCGTTCTATCTGCGCACCGGCAAGCGGCTTGCGGCGCGTCGCACGGAGATCTCGGTGCAACTGAAAACGGTGCCGTTCCGGCTGTTTCGCGACACCCCCGTCAATGCGCTGACGCCTAACGTGCTGACCTTGCGCATCGATCCCACGCACGGCACGAGTTTCGATTTCAACGTGAAGGCGCCGGGGCCAATCATGCAGATGGGCGCTGTGCAGTCGTCCTTTAACTATGGCGACTTCTTCGATGAACAGCCGAACGTCGGCTATGAAACACTGCTGTACGACTGCATGCTCGGCGACGAGACGCTGTTTCAGCGTGCCGACAGCATCGAAACGAGCTGGGCCGCAGTGGACGACGTGTTGCATCCGAAGGGCAGTCCGCTGCCGGTGCACGGCTACCCGGCGGGCAGCCAGGGTCCGGCTGAGGCGGATGCACTGCTGGCCCGCAACGGTCATGCATGGCGGCCTTTAAGCAAGGACAAGGACGCGGACGCGAAGAAGTAAGGCTAAACACCACACTACCAGGGGACCACCGTGGCGACACGTAAGACCAACGTCAAAGGTAACGTCAAGAGCAGTGCTAGCAGCACCGTTAAAGCCACTGCTAAACGTGCGGCGAAGAAGCCTGCGGTGAAAGCCGCGGCCAAGCCTGCGGCCAGGACTGCAGCCAAACCCGCGGCTAAAAGCACCGACAGGCACAGCGCGGGGTACATCCTCTCCATCGATGTGGGCGGCACTGGCCTGAAGGCCGCGATCATCGACACGCACGGCAAGATGGTCACCGAGCGTCTGCGCGTGGCGACACCGCATCCGTGCACGCCCGAGCAACTCGTCGATACGCTGGTGAAGCTGGTCGAGCCGCTGATTGCAGAGCATGCGCCTGCGCGCATCTCGATTGGCTTTCCGGGTTTCGTGCGCAACAACCGCGTGCTCACGGCACCGCATTTCGGCGACGAAGGCTGGCATGACATTCCGCTTGCCGATTCGCTAGCCAAACGGCTCGGTGGCTTGCCGGTGCGCATGATCAACGACGCCGAAGTACAGGGCTTTGCGGCGATCCAAGGTCATGGCATTGAGTTCGTGCTGACGCTTGGCACGGGAGCGGGTACGGCACTGTTTCGCGACGGCGAGCTGATGCCGCATCTGGAGCTGGCGCATCACCCGGTCAGCAAGAACCGCGCGTACGACGAATATATCGGCGACGCGGCGCGCATGCAGGCGGGCAACAAGCGCTGGAACCACCGCGTCGAGAAAGTGATCGGGATTCTGGCTTCGCTCGTGAACTACGACAAGCTGTGGATAGGTGGCGGCAACGCCGCGCGCCTGAACTTCAAGCTGCCCGCTAATGTTGCGGTCGTATCGAACGATGCGGGCATTGAAGGCGGGGCGAAGCTCTGGCATCCGCGTTCATTGCGTGACACCCGGCAGTTGCCGGAAGCGACCCAGCGTACGGGCATTTTCGAGTAATCGACGTGAGAGATGCGATTGCCGGTTGGTAATCGCATCTCCGCTTTGGCCGTTTAGCGTGCCGCGTCACCCCAACGATATTCGTGCGTCACATCGTCGAGTTGCGCTTTCAATTCGGCGTTCAGTGTGAGGTCGATCGCGCTGAGCGTGTCCGTCAATTGATCAGGATTGCTTGCGCCGATGATCGCCGATGTGATGTGCGGATTCGCGAGCACCCAGGCGAGTGACGTTTTCGTCAGCGATACGCCAGCGTCCGCTGCGATGCCCTTCAGCTTTTCGATGGTGTCGAATTCGCGCTTATGCCAATAGCGCTCCTGATACGTCGCGCCGGCTTTGCCAACCGTTTCGGTGAAGCGGCCAGCCTCCGGTTGAGCGTCGTGGCGGTGTTTGCCGGTCAGCAGGCCACCTGCCAGCGGGTTATATGGAATCACCGCCAGGTGTTCCTCTCCGCAGAGCGGTAGCAACTCGCGTTCGATCTGCCGGAACAGCAGGTTGTAACGCGGCTGAACGGAGACGAAGCGCGTCACACGCAGCACATCCGCGCGCCCCAATGCGCGCGCTAGCCGGTAAGCCAGAAAGTTCGATACGCCCACATAGCGTGCCTTGCCCGAGCGCACGATGATGTCGAGTGCTTCCAATGTTTCGTCGAGCGGCGTTTCGTGATCGTCGGAGTGCAACTGGTACAGGTCGACATAGTCGGTGCCGAGGCGTCGAAGAGACGTGTCGATGGCATCGAGCAGGTGCTTGCGCGACGCGCCTTGATCCCATGACGACGGCCCAACCTTGCCCACTGCTTTAGTGGCAAGGATGAAGCGGTCGCGCTTGCCCCTCAACCACCGGCCGACGATTTCTTCGGTGCGTCCCGCGAGGTCTTCCCCACCGCCCAGCGGATAGACGTCCGCGGTATCGATGAAGTTGACGCCGGCTTCCGCGGCCTTGTCGAGGATGCGGTGCGAGACCGCCTCTTCGGTTTGCAAGCCGAATGTCATCGTGCCGAGACATAGACGTGAAACGCTCAGGCCAGTGCGGCCGAATTTACGGTATTGCATGGTGGACTCCGCGAGAGGAACAGGTTGCCGGTTGCGTGAAACAAAAAGCATAGCGCTTATCGACAATCTGTGTCGGCGGCGACGGCAAGCCCGGCAACCTGCGGCTGCTTGCTAAAACGTAAGGCTACAGCCGCGAGGCAAGCCGCCGCGACGCAGCCAAGCACCATGAAGACATCGCTGGTAGACAGCAGGCTCGTCAGTACAGCACCCACGCACGGCGCGATGAACTGCACGAACATCCCCGCGGATTGCAGGGCTGCACTCGCGCCCGCCACCTGATCTGCGAGACTCCGGGCGATAAACAGTCGGCACTCGACCCTGAAGCGTGCACCCATGAGACCGGTCACGAAGAACGCGAGCGCGAGCAGCCACTCGGCCGGACGCAACGGCAACCGGAAGATGCCGCCAATGGCGATGAACACGGCACACGACACGAACGCCGGCGCAAGCAGTGGTCCGAGGCCTGCCCTCTCGGCATTGCGTCCCATGGGGAGCAGACTGCCAAGCACGCCGCCTAGCGCAGCACAAGAAACCACAATGCCAAGCACCGACTTGTCGAAACCCTGGTTTCTCAGCATGAGCGGAAACTGATTGTTGACGGCCGCCGCCAGCGCGAAGTAAATGCCGGTGCACAGCAGCAGCGGCAGGATGGCGCCGGTCAAGTGTGTACGCGACGCAACGTGCCCATCGGGTGCAGCGGCGGCAGGTAGCACGGCCTTAGCGGCCGGCCCGGCCAGTAGCATCATCACGACGGCCGCGGCGATGAACACGATCGAGACGAGCATCGTGTGATTGTCGCCGGCCCATGCGCCGACGATTCCACCGGCAGCGGGCGCGCAGATTTTCGACATGCTTTGGGCCAGGCTGAGTAAGCGGAATGCACGGCTTTGTTGAGCCTCGTCGACGCTGGTGGTGACATACACGGTTTCTGCAGGATCGGTGAAACCGAGGGCCGCCGACTTCAGCGCGACCACCAGCAGGAAGGCAATGAAGTGGCCGACCCAAAGCAGGGCTGCCGTGGTGCCGAGTGTGATCGCCAATGCACCGACAAGGATCCGTGTGCTGGCATAGCGGTCGCAGACCTGGCTGATGATCCGCGTGAGCAGAATGGGTGGCACCAGCAACGCAGCGCTCAGGATCACCAGATCGAATGGTGTCGCGTTGAATCGATAGGTTGCGATGTTCAGTATCGCGAGAAAGTTAATCCATCCACCGAAGCTGGCAAAGAAACTGCCGATCAGAAACATATGGAAGCGGCGATTGCCGGACATGTTCACCCTCAATGCGTTTTGGTTCTGGAGGTCGTAGCGGTTCGGTCGGCACGAGAGGACGCAACAACGCCTTCGAAGCGAGTCGAACAGTTAAATAAGGAATACTAAAAAGTCAGGACGAAACAATGCGAACCTTCGATGATTCAAAGGTTCAACACTTGCCAACAGGTATGACGGCTAACGCGGATGTTACCGATCGTCGATGCGCCGGTGCCTAGAACAACGCCGGCTGTTGAGCGTTCACCATGGGTACGACGTTGAGTTCGTCGAGCCGCAGGCGCGCCTTCGCGAGATCGTGAAGCACTTGCCTTTGCAACCAGGTTTCTGCGCCGCCGCCGAACGCCTTGTCGAGGCGCAAGGCCATCTCCGGTGAGATACCGGCTTTGCCGCTCAACAGATTCGTTAAAGCCTGGCGACTGACGCCCAGAACCAGCGCACCTTCGGTGACGGTCAAATTGAACCGCTCGAGGCAGTTCTGCCGGACAGTGACGCCGGGATGGATGAATTCTGAATCGGCCATGGACCGAACAATATCGACGAATTGATTACTCGTCAACTGACAAGCGCTTCTTGTCATTGAAGTCTTTGGGCGTTCGACCTGCTTGCAGGGGTAGTCGCTCCCGCCGATGAAAAATCTGCGGCACGCCGCTTGCTGAAACCGGGACTCAGACATCCCGCATGGCGAAGCGCCGGAAGTGCACATATCGCTTTCCGGTCTAGCTGCTACAATCCACGCATTTTCCTCGTCGTAGACTGCATCATGGGCTTTGAACAACTCGCGGCACTGAAAGAACAGCTGGCGAAACAGGCTGAAGAGAAACGCGCAGCCAGGCACGTAAAGCACGCCAGGCCGGCGAGGCCAGCGAAGCCGGCTGAAGCAGCAAAGCAAGCCGCGGTGGCGAAGCACGCCAACGGGGGCCGTAACGCGTCCGACGCGGCGCGCACCGCGCCTGAGCAAAAAGCGGCTGCGCATAGGTCCTCCGCACATAAGTCGTCCGCGCAGAAATCGCCGGCGCAAAAGTCGAAGCCGGTAGATCCGGTGGTGCTCTCTATCGGCAAGCTTCAGAAACGATTCCCGAAGGCGTTCCCCAAAAATCCGGCTCCGAAAGTGCCGCTCAAGGTGGGCATCTTCAAGGATCTGCTCGAGCACTCCGAAGAACTCGGCTTAAACGAAGCGGCCTTGCGCGACGCCATCAAGGTGTGGTGCTGGGGTAGCCGATATTGGGCATGCGTCACCGAAAACGCCATGCGCGTCGACCTGAACGGTCAGGACGCCGGTCAGGTGCTGCCGGCGGAAGCCGCACGCGCGCGCGGCTTGCAGGCCAAGCGGCAAAAGGCCAGGAACGCTGCGCAAAATGCCACCGCCCAGCAAGGTGCGGCGGTTGCGCCAGAAGGCGCGGTTCAGCAAGACGGTGGTGCTGCGTCGGAACAAGGCGCGGTTCAGCAAGACAGCGCAGCCTTGCAACAGGGCGCGGCTCCGCAAGAGGCCGCGGTTCATCAAGAAGCTGTGGCTCCGCAAGAATCTACGGCTCAGCAGGAAAACCAGGCTGAGCAAAACGTCTCTGCTCAACCGGATCACACCGCCGCTCAGGAAGACAGCGCAGCCCCGCAAGGCAGCGCCGTCGAATAAGCCTCATGTCGCCGTCGCTACCGTGTCGCGCCTTCTATCTGGCCGGCAACGGTGGTGATGCAGACAGGATGAGCGCCATCGGCGTACTCGTACCGAACCCAGTCTTGTCGTCCACCGGCGCGAAGCCCATCGCACTGTAAAACTCGACCGCGTTAGGCGCTGCATTGACCCTCACATAGGGCCGCTCGTTGCGTGCCGCGCACTGTCTGATCGCTTCCTCAATCAGGCTTCGACCGATGCCGCGTCGATGGTCGCTCGGCTCGACAAACAGACTGCACAGATTCCAGAAATTCTTGACCAGCACCGCGCCGGCAATGCGCCCGTCCACGGCGCATTTCAGGTGTACGCACTGTTGCGCATGATCGAACGCCCAGTGCATATTCGCGAGAACGTTGGTGATCACGGCGGCCATTTCCGCCGCTTCAATTCGCACACTCGTCCGGATGGTTCTCAGCATCATCGACGCGAGCGCGGTTTCGTCGCAGGACTGGACTGTTTCTATTTTCATTCGGTGTCCATTGAAAACCTGTTGACCGCGACGTTAGCGGTTAGCGGGTAGCGGTGCGCGCCGGCTTCCAGCCGCTGCCGCTGAATGGCGATGTGGTTCGGCGTCCCCACCATAACCAGATCGACGCCGCTGTGATAACGAGCATCGCCAAGATCAGCAGGCTGCCTTCCGGACCTGTTTTGCCACCGCTCAACAGGACGTTGCCGAGCGGATGCGCGGTAAAGAGCCGGGTGTCTACCAGCGTGCCGCTGTCGGACGTACCGTAGAAGTACGACTCACCCCAGTCCCACGCTGCATGAAAGCCGATTGCCCAGAATAGCGATCCCGTGTACCAGAGACTCAGGCAGATCACGATCCCGAAGCCGCCAGCGGAGATCAATCCTATGGGCGTTTCTCCTGGATTGGAGCCGTGCAAACCGCCGAACAGGATCGAGAGCAGAAGCGCGCCCCACCAGAAGCCGATACCTCGCGTCAGCGTGTATTGCAGATATCCCCGCAACAACGATTCTTCGAAGATCCCGACAAGCAAAAAGAAGCCGGCCCATGCGACCGCATGCGTCCAGACCGTTACGCCATGGGCCGAGGGCGCGTCGAGCACCAGCAGATGCATCTGCATGAGGGTGAATACCATCAGACTGACCGCGCCGAATCCGCACAGGATGCCGCTTCCGAAGCGCGTCCAGCCGGCGGAATCCCGCAAGCCAAACGACAGCATCGGGCGTCGCTCGATGGCTGCCACCACGGCCAATGCAGTTATCAGGCCGGCAAGCTGAAATGCCTCGCCGAGATAGGCAACCGGCAGAGTAAACAGTGTGATGGGGTGGTGATGGTGCCCGAAGTGCGCTCGCACCGCGGCGATGCAGAAGACGACCGCCACAAACGTCGCAATAAAAACCGCGACACCCCAGCCGGCCCGCATTCCGTTACGACCGGTGAATACCCAGCGCATCCTTCGTTTGAAGCGGGCTCCACGTGTTTCGCTTTTTGTTTGTTGTTCAGGCTGCGTGAGTGAGTCGTCCAAGGAGGCCTCCGTTCGAATGACGACGAGGGAATGCGCGAACCGTGCTTTCCGTTGTTATGCTTTTTCGATAGCACGACGGCCTCAAGGATGCGTGGCGTATAACGGTCGTCGAGCTAAGCGCATTACTTTAACTTCGTTTTATGCGCTCGCCAACGTTGTAAAAAATCATGTCTTTCTGGCGGGGAGTGCCCGGCCGCACTCCGCGCTACTCCCTTTACTCTCCCAGCTTCCGCAACGCCTGCCCGGCCATGAGATTTCGTTCGATCTGCTCAAGCGAAACGCCCTTGGTTTCCGGCACCAGCCATAGCGTCAGGAAGATGAACGCAGCGTTCATCACCGCGTACAGCCAGAACGTTTGCGCGTGACCCAGCGTGTTAAGCA
>Ga0302228_10001049_pt1 | contig 21118 bp, 21 predicted proteins | sample II_Palsa_N1_2_FD_193519 | JGI IMG/M metagenome (GOLD analysis project Ga0302228, IMG submission 193519) | Peat permafrost microbial communities from Stordalen Mire near Abisko, Sweden - II_Palsa_N1_2 | ecosystem: Environmental > Terrestrial > Soil > Palsa > Peat permafrost | place: Sweden...
CATTTCGTCGAGCACCTCACGGACAGCCGCGAGTGCGTCGCGCATCTGGGTCTCCCCCAGGCGACCAATGCAGCCGATCCGGAACGAATCGGCGACCGTCAGCTTGCCCGGATAAATGACGAACCCGCGTCGCTTCAGGCCATCGTAGAAATGCTGAAAGACGAAGCCGGGATGGTCGAGCATGTGAAATGTCACGATGATCGGGGCCTGTAAATCTGCCGGCAGGAGCGGCTTGAATCCGAGTGCCGTCATGCCCTCGAGCAGGATGCGACAGTTGTTCCGATAGCGGCCGCCTCGTCCCGGCACGCCACCCTCGGCAGTGAACTCTTCAAGCGCCTGATGAAACGCCACGATGACATGTGTTGGCGGTGTGAAACGGTATTGCCCCGTCTTTTCAAAGTTCGCCCATTGATCATAGAGGTCGAGAACGAGCGTAGTCGCATTGCCTTTGGTTTGCGCGAGTGCATCGCGTCTGCAGATGACAAAACCGAGCCCGGGAACGCCTTCAATGCACTTGTTTGAGGACGCAGCAACCGCGTCGGCGCGGATTCCTCGTGCGTCGAGAGGAAGTGCGCCAAAGGCACTCATCGAATCAATGAGGTAGCTTTTTTTGTACAGCGCCGCAAGCGCGCCAATTTTCTCGATTGGATTGAGGATGCCCGAGGTTGTTTCGCAGTGTATGGTGAAGATATGCGTAATGGCGTGGTCCCGCTGCAGGATAGCCTCTACCTCCTGCAAGTCCGGCGGTGCATCTTCGGCGGTTTCATGTACCACGGTCGCGCGTCCGGCTATATCCAGGATGCGCTTCGCGCGCTGGCCATAGGCGCCGTTGATCAGAACGAGAACCTTGCCTTTCACTGGTACGAAACTGGTCAACATGGACTCGACAGCAAAAGTGCCAGAACCCTGCATTGGCACGGTTACATAGTCATCCTTACCATTTGCAATCTCGCAAAGACGCGTCAGGACCTTTTTATTAATCGCGACAAAACTCGCATCGCGTGACCCCCAGTCGTGCACCATGGCCGCTTTGACCGTACGCGACGTCGTTAGTGGCCCAGGAGTCAGAAGTAATGGATCGCCCGTTTCGGAGGCGGCCGGCCTGGCATATGCGAAATGAGTCATTGGATACCCGTCCAGTATTGGAGTGATCGGCGATTGGCGCGCAGTAGTCGTTGCTCGCTTGGAAATCACTTTAGAATAAGCAACAAAAACAGTCAAGTCGCCACAATATGCCACATGCTCATATTTTATTCTCCCTGCCGTCATCGGTGCCAAGAGGCCCGTGGCAGTAGGCATGTGGCCACGATTCAACGGGGGATAGTGCTTACCCGTACAAGGGTTTTTCGAAGTTAGTACGGCAACGATTCCTGAAATGGAGTCATGTTTGTGTACTCTGTTTAGAGCGAGGAAAGCGGATCGCGATTGCGATCGGCTGAGCTCACCTGACGCATATCAGGTGGCCGTCTCCATGGAAAGACGAAGTGCGGTGGCTGTGCAAGTCAGGTCACCATTTCCGCACGAGCGAGACTGGGTAGAACCGCGGTGCTTACAAAAGAGAACCGATTCCGCTGGATAATAATGATGTGGCAGCGGCTGATCTCAACAAGCCACGCACGCTCCAACGGTATTGCCCGGTGGGCCGACGTAACAGGTTGATATGACTTTCGTGTCTAGCAGGGTTTATGGTCGTGCAACTATCACCTGCCAATGTCGATCCGCGAGTGCCTGCGAAAGCGACTTTGGCGGTGACTTGTCGACGATCAAACCGGCTATCTGGGATACAGGTGCAATCAGCACTGGCGTGCTAAGTTCAAACTTGGTGTGATCGGCCAGGACATAGGTCTTTTTGCCGACTGTCATCATTGCATGTCTCTGCTCTGCTGCAAGCCGCGAGTAGTCTGTGAGCTCGCCCTCGGGCGAGATACCGCTGACACCGAGAAATACGAGATCGACCCGAAAGTGGGCAAGCGCTGCTATCGTCTCAACGCCGAACGCCGCCTCGTCGCTAGGGGAAACTTCACCTCCAAGTACGATCACCTTCACGCCGGGTGACCGGCACAATAGAAGCGCGATTGGCAAACTATGCGTGATAACAGTGAGATCGTTGAAATTGGCCAGTGCGGCACTCAAGGCGAATGTTGTTGACCCTGAGTCGATCAATACAACCATCCCGTCACGAACCAGGGTAGCCGCCTCGCGACCTATGGCGGCTTTGCCGGCAGCATTCGCAGCCGCACGTGTCGCAAGCGACGGTTCGTCCATGGGTCGCCGCGCGGCACCACCATGTACGATGCTCGCCCGACCTTGCGTTGCAAGCGCTTTGAGGTCGCGACGGATAGTTTCGCGCGACACGCCCAGCCTGCCGGCAAGGTCGGCGACGCTGACGAAGCCGTCAGCGTCGAGGGACTGCACGATTTGGTCTACGCGACCGATAGCGAGCAGGCGATTCATAAAAGCCGATTTTGGACGAAGTGGTTTGATGTAGCATTTTGTGGCAATTGCAGCAAGTATTCTTTACCTCGATTCGTGAAAGCCACGAGCTGAGCTATCGCGTCTTACCCGGCCAACTGACGACCTGACGACCTGACGACAGGGGCTCTATGCGCTCTGTTCATCTCTCCTGGCACGCGAGAGCGTCGCCACTTCGCAGTTGGCCGCCGCCTGCATTGAGAATGACATCGAGCAGCGCCATTGCGTCCATGCCTCCCGGCAAACTACGGACGATGGGGTCGAGACGGCCGTCGATCTGTAGCATGGCGAATCCATGGACAAGTGCCCAGGCGGTGACTACCCGCGCGGCGCCGTCCGTGGGCAGGGGAGCATCGGACTCTTGTGGCGCCCCGACCGCTGCGCGCAACACCGACGACGCGTCGTTCATCGCTTCGCGCAACCCCGGTCGTTCGAGGTCGAGGCGTTCGCTGCGAAACATCAGCATGAAGAGACCCGGAAACTGCGTCGCGAACTCGACGTAGGCGCGCCCCTGGGCGGCAAGCCGCGCCTCCGGATTGGCGGCCGCGGCAGCCGCATCGAGCAGCCGACGCTCAAAGCGGCGAAACCCAACAGCTGCCAACTCGCTGAGCAGTCCCGTCACATTGTCGAAGTGGTTCTTGGGCGCGGCATGAGAAGCGCCGGCCTCGCGCGCAGCCGCTCGCAGCGTGAGCCCGCCGATGCCCTCGCGAGCGAGGATGCGCTCGGCTGCCTCCAGCATTGCCTCACGCAATGCGCCATGGTGATACGGACGCTTGGTCACGTCGGTCAGTGCTCGTTTGCTCGCCTTTCTAATGGTCATCTGTTTCCACCAATGTTGACGGCGTCAATTTTAACTTGACGAATGCAAGCGCAGCATTTATTTTAAATGTTGCTATCGTCAACATTCAATCGAACCTATGACAATCTTCGTTGCAGGTCTCCTGGTTTTCCTCGGTATCCACTCCGTTTCCATCGTCGCGCCACGCTGGCGAGACGCGCGAGCGAGGCAGATGGGCGAGAACGCGTGGAAAGGACTGTATGCGCTACTGTCGATCGCGAGTTTGATTGCGACGATCTACGGTTACGGCATCGCGCGACAGATACCGGTCATGGTCTACGTGCCGCCGTTGGCGCTACGGCACCTCACATTGCTGCTCATGTTGCCGGTTTTTCCTCTGCTGATCGCAGCTTATCTGCCGGGCCGCATCAAACGCCTGTCCCGGAATCCGATGCTGCTCGCCGTGATTTTGTGGGCAGCGGCGCATTTGCTCGCCAACGGTACGCTGAACGATCTGCTGCTGTTCGGCGGCTTCTTCGTCTGGGCGGTGGCGGACCTGATCTCGGTCAGCCGGCGCGCCCACGTCCGACCGGTACCGAGCGTACCGGCTTCGCCGATGAACGATGTGATTGTCGTCGTCGCGGGGCTGGGGCTGTATGCGTTCGTGCTGCTGTGGGCCCATGCACGTGTGATCGGCGTGTCGCCGCTCGGCTGAATGCGGCAGGGTTTCAAAGTTCACGGTTCGTCACGCGTCGAACCCGGACACGGGGATCGGCAAAAAATCTCGTCCAACACGACGTGCAGGCGCTCTTCGTAACAGCGATCCCGTTGGACAAGCCGTGGACCTAGACCGGCTCAATCGGCCCGGCGCTCCGACTGGCCATCATCGTGATCCATTGCTCAAACGCCATGACGGCGTCGTCCCTTGCGCGATCGACGTTGCTCACCAGCGCGTAGTCGGGAGCGCGCCATGTTGGCGCTGCAATCGGGCACACCAGGCGGCCCGCAGCGATGTCACGCCCGATCAGCGGCAGCGATGCAAGCGTCACACCCAGGCCTTCCACGGCGGCGGCAAGCTGGAGATAAGCGTGTTCGAACTCGACATGACGGGCAGCCCGCAGGTCGGGTGCGCCGGCCTCCCGCAGCCAGCGCGACCAGGCTGCGCGTGTACTGGCGGAATGCAGCAGGGTGTGATGGCGCAGATCCGCCACGCTCTGTATTGGATGGTGGCGCAGGAGCGCGGGGCTGCAAGCGGGCAAGCGCACGTCGGCCATCAGCGTGCGCGACGCGAGGCCGGCGCCTTGTTCGTGCCCGGAGCGCACCCCGATGTCGAAGGCGTCGCCGATATAGCGCAACTTGCGCGATGTGGTCGACACCCGTACGTCGATGTCGGGGTAACGCGCGTGAAAGTCGGCCAGCCGCGGCAGCAGCCAGCACAACGCGAAACTGGCCAGCACGTTCACGCGTACGATGCCTGATACGCGGCGCGTGAATTCATCGTGGCGCAGCCGGGCCGCTCCGGTGGCAAGGCGATCAAAAGCGTTACTCACATCGTTAAGCAATGCTGAGCCTTCATCGGTAAGCACGACGCCACGCGCACGGCGCTCGAACAGCGGCACGCCAAACCAGTCTTCCAGCAGCCTGATCTGTTTTCCGACGGCCCAATGGGTGACGTTCAAATCGGCCGCTGCGGCGGCAAAACTCCCATGCCGGGCTACTGCTTCGAAATTGCGCAGCGCGTTGAGGGGCGGCAGCTTGTCGCGGTCTTTTCCGGTGCCTGTGTCTCTATCCATGACGTGACTTTTTTTCCCTGTTGACCCGATATTACGTCAATTGTTGCATGTGCTGCCCGGTCATAAAATTGCCCCATGACGACGCGCGAAAGCGCCACTGCGCCCCGCCATTTCGGCCTGCGCCTCGTCAACCGGAGAGAGTGATGCGCTTCACCCCATTTTCCTTGCCGTCCGTGAGCCAGGCCGATCAGGCCGGCCAGCCGGCCTCCCCGTCCCGCTCCCGCGTGCTGTGGCTCTCCTGTGTGGCGCATGCGCTGCACGACGGCTACACCGACATGATCTATGTGTTGCTGCCGGTGTGGCAGGCGGACTTCGGTCTGAGTTATGGCGCTCTGGCCATGCTGCGCGGCATCTATGCGGGCACGATGGCCAGCCTGCAACTTCCTGCCGGGCACCTGGCGAATCGGCTGGGCAGCCGGGCCACGCTGGCCTTGGGCACACTGCTGGCCGCGTCTGGTTATGCCGTGGCGGGGATGTCGGGCAGCCTGCTTGGGCTGTGCGTGGCATTGGCCATATCAGGAAGTGGCTCGAGCACGCAACATCCGATCGCCTCGGGCGCTGTGTCCCGCACGTATGGGCGCAATGCCCGGGGCCCTTTGAGCATCTACAATTTTTCCGGCGACCTCGGCAAATCCGCACTGCCCGCTGCCATTTCGCTGCTGGTGACACTGATGCCATGGCGCCATGCGCTGTGGATGGTGTCCGTCCTGGGCTGCGTGGTTGCCGCAGCAATTGCACTATTTCTCCCTTCTATACCGCGAAGCAAGCCCGTGACCGAAGAGCCGTCCACGCCGAGATCAAGCACCGCTGGGAGGGGGTTTTCGTTGCTGTTCATGATAGGTGTGCTCGATACCGGCGTACGCATGGGACTGTTGACGTTCCTGCCATTCCTGCTCAAGGCAAAAGGCGTCTCGCCACCGATGGTGGGAACCGCACTGGCACTGGTCTTTATAGGTGGCGCCGCCGGCAAGTTCGCCTGCGGCTGGCTGGGCGCACGCATGGGGGTAACAGGCACGGTGCTGGTCACCGAGGGCGGCACAGCGGCCTTGATCATCGCCGTGATGTTTTGCCCGCTGGCGCTCGCCATGGTGCTGCTGCCGCTGTTGGGCATGATGCTCAACGGCACGTCTACCGTGTTGTATGGGACAGTGCCGGAACTGGCGCCCCTCGAAAATACCGAGCGCGCATTCGCGCTCTTTTACACCGGCACAATAGCTTCGGGCGCGATCTCGCCCGTACTCTATGGCTTTCTCGGCGACCGGATCGGTATACATGGCGCTACCTTTGCCACTGCCCTGACCGCCTTGGCCATCTTTCCGCTGGCAGTTGCACTGCGCTCGCACCTGATGCCTGAGAGGTGAAGCGACGTTATTCGCCGATGCCTCGAGCCTGCTGGACGAAGGCGGGGTTTGGTGCTCAACAGACGTGAACGGCCTTCTTTAAAATCCGCATACACCCGTAATTCGGGTGCTACTCTTGCTGTATGAGGTGCCCACTGCTTTTGACAGGCTGAAGAGGCGTGGCAAATGAAAAATAATCTTCATACTACTGATCATTGGCTGCTGGGCCTTCTCCCTTCAGCGGAATGGGTGCTTCTGAAAACGAGACCCGTGCCGCCTAAGATGCAGCAGGAATTCCTGATGTACGAGGTTGACGGGCACGTGTATCCCACCCAACGGTCCGATCGAAGATGCAAGCTTCGAACGCTTGTGTTTGTGGTCCTGTCTTGCTGCCTGAGCACCGCGTTTGCGGCACAAATGGCGGCATCCACCGATGCCGCGCAGGCAAGCCCGAAGGGAGCTGATGGCGCCGCCCTTGACCGTTCCGGCAAGACACGCAAGGGCAAGGCCTCTTACTACGGCCAGAAGTTTTACTCGAAAAAGATGGCCGACGGTACGCGCATGAATCCGCAATCCAATGTTGCCGCGAGCAAGACGCTGCCGCTTGGCACCAAGGCCCGCGTCACGAATCTGGAAAACGGCAACAGCGAGGTGGTCGAAATCAGGGATCGCGGCCCGTATGTCAAGGATCGAATCGTCGACGTGTCGCCCAAGACCGCCGATAAGCTCGGTCTGAAAGAAAATGGCACCGCCCCCGTCGTAGTCAAGCCGATTGAAGTTCCACAACCCGACGGCAGCGTGAAGCCAGGCACGGGCGCAGCGAAAACCCGGCAGTGAGGTCGCAGTGCGGCCGCGGCAGGTAAGCCGCGATACAAATCACGGGTTTTCCGCGAGCAAGGACTTGATCTTCGCCTCGGTCTGTTCGTAGTCACCTTCGCCGAAGTGCGTGTAGACCACGTGCCCTTTCTTGTCGACGAGATAAAACGCGGGCCAATACTGGTTGTCGTAGGCGCTCCACGTTGCATAGCGGTTGTCTTGCGCCACCGGAAAAGTAATGCCGAAGCGCTTGATGGCCGTCTTGACGTTGTCCGTGTTGCGTTCGAACGGGTACTCGGGCGTGTGCACGCCGACCACCACCAGCCCCTGGTCCTTATATTTCTGATTCCAGCCCTTCACGTAGGGCAGCACGTTGATGCAGTTGATACAGGTGTAGGTCCAGAAGTCGACCAGCACCACCTTGCCCCGCAACTGTTGCATGGTCAGGGGATCGCTATTGAGCCATTTGTCGATACCGGTGAATTCCGGAGCGGTGCTGGCGCTAACCGGACGTCCGACGGAACCTGCAGCAGCGCTAGCCGCCGGGCTCGCAACAAGACTTGCGATTGCTGCGGCGCTGCTTGCAACCGCTGCAGCGAACAAGGCGACGATAGCGGCGGTTTTGAGTCGGGAGAGCATGTCAGAGTCCTTTCAGGGAGGGGAACAGCGCGGCGACCCGGGCATATACCAGGACGTCGTATTGCAGATAGATGGCAAGGGCGGTGAGCATCACCAGCACGCCGAACACCTGTTGCAGGCGGTATGCATGGCGTGACACCAGCCTCACGCGCTGGGTCATGTACTGACCGCCGTAAATGATGGCGAGCATTGGAATCGCGGCGCCCACCGCATACAGGCCAAGCAGCAGGGCTGACCATCCGAGGTCCTGGGCCTTGACCACCAGCACCAGAATCGATGCCAGCACAGGTCCGGCGCAGGGCGTCCATACCGCGCCGAGAGACATGCCAAGCACGAAACCGCCAGCGTTGCCGCGCGCGGCCCGAGCGCCCGGTGCCACCGCGGCGCCCATGCGCTGCAGTGGCTCCTGAATCTTCGCCATCAGCCAATCGTAGGGACGCGGCCACAGCCGCAGCAGCCCCGACAACGCCAGTAACGCAATGGCGGCGTTGCGCAGCGCTTGTTGCGCCACGTGAACCGTGCTGGATACGGCGCCCAGCAGCAGCGCAAAGGAGGCGAAGGTCAGGATGAAGCCGGCAATGATGAAGAGCGGCCGCACACGGTCGGGCCGCTCAACGGAGGTGCCGAGCAGGATCGGCATCACGGGGAGGATGCATGGCGACGCAATCGTGAGCAGCCCTGCCAACAGAGCGATGGGTGTTTCAAACAGGTTGTGCATGGCGGGCGTTCCAGTGAGTGGCATGGCTGTATTGGAACGCCCCCTCGTATCTGGCTTGTGTCGCCAAGGCGGCTTGGGTGCAATGTTTTGTGTCAGGGGAACACCCAGATACATTGCGATACAAAGCGTCGTGCTTATTGGGCTATAAAGCCTAGGCTATAAACCAGCCCTGCCTGACGCGGAGAGCCAAATGAGTACCGAACTGCTGCAAGGATCCTGTCATTGCGGGACCGTGAAATTTGAAGTCCGTACCGCCGTCGTCCCTGCTGCGCGTTGCAATTGCAGCCTGTGCCGGCGCAAGGGCGCGCTGATGACGCCGCCGTTCGCTGTGGGCGAACTGAAGATCCTGCGTGGCGAGGAGGCCCTGACGCTTTACCAGTTCAATACGCGTACGGCGAAGCACTACTTTTGCAAGCATTGCGGCATTTATCCGTTCCACCAGACGCGTAAGGATCCGCAGCTCTGGCGCGCCAACGTCGGTTGCCTGGAAGGCATCGACCCGTATACGCTGGAGGCCAGCGTGGCCAACGGCGCCAGCCTGTCCGTCGTGGAGGATGCATGAGACGGCTAATGGCGATTCTCGCCTTCCTGGCGGGTGGACTTGCAGCGGAAATGGCGCACCCCGTGCACTGTTCGCTGGTCAACGTGAACCGCGTGCGCGTTTATCGTCGGAAGGATTGATCCATTGATGGAAAACACCGACCACGTGCTGATCGTCGACGACGATCGCGGCATCCGCGAACTGCTTGCCACCTATCTCGAGAAGAACGGCATGCGCGTTTCGCTGGCCGCCAACGGCCGCCAGATGCGCACAGCCCTCGAGCAAGGCGCGCCTGACCTGATCGTGCTGGATCTGATGATGCCCGGCGAAGACGGTCTCGTGCTGTGCCGGGAATTGCGTGCCGGCAAGTTTCGCGCCGTGCCGGTATTGATGCTGACCGCCCGCAGCGAAGAGACGGATCGAATCGTCGGGCTGGAAATGGGTGCTGACGATTACCTGTCCAAGCCGTTTGCTGTGCGCGAACTGCTGGCCCGTATCCGCTCCGTGTTGCGCCGCACCCGAATGCTGCCGCCCGGCATGCAGGTGACTGAAACCGCGCCGATGATCGGCTTCGGCGACTGGCGGCTCGACACCACCGCGCGCCATCTGCTCGACGCCGAAGGCACCATGGTGGCCCTCAGCGGTGCCGAGTACCGCTTGCTGCGGGTGTTCCTCGATCATCCACAACGCGTGCTCACGCGGGATCAATTGCTTAACCTGACCCAGGGCCGTCAGGCCGATCCGTTCGACCGGTCGATCGATCTGCTGGTCAGCCGCTTGCGGCAGCGACTGCAGGATGTTGCGCGCGAGCCCCGCTACATCAAGACGCTGCGCAGCGAAGGTTATGTATTTTCAGCGGCCGTGACCATGATCGAAGGCACTCCATGAAGCTCAATGGTTTGCTGCATTGGCCGCGCACACTGTTCGCGAGGCTTGCGCTGATTCTCTTTGTCAGCCTTGCGCTGGTGCAAACGCTTTCGGTCTGGCTCACCGTGACGGAACGGGACCAGACCATGAGTAACGTGATGATGGGTTACATCGAACGCGAGGTCACCAGCTCGGTCGCGCTCCTCGATCATTTGCCCGCTGACGAACGTGCAGAATGGCTGCCGAGGTTGGCGCGACGCACCTATACCTTCAATCTGGGGCACGGGGTCGCGGGCGCGCCGCCGGATGCGAAGCTATCAGAGAGGGTAGCCCAATCCATCGCAGACGGCATCGGCAAGCGCTATGCCCTGACGGTCAACGCCGTCCCGGGTGAACCGGACCGCCTGCAAGTCCATCTGCAGTTGAGTGACGACACGCCTCTGACAATCGACTACCGCCCGATGCCGGGCGCGCCTCTGTCGCCGTGGTTGTCGTGGCTGCTCATCCTGCAACTGGTGGTGCTGGCCGCCTGCTGCTGGCTGGCGGTACGGCTGGCGACGCGTCCGTTGAGCCAGCTGGCGCGAGCGGCCGATACCCTCGGTCCCGATCTTAAGGCGGAACGTCTGCCCGAAGACGGACCGGACGAAGTGGCACGCGCAGCTCGGGCGTTCAACGCCATGCAGGACCGCATCAAGATGTACATGACCGAACGCTTGCAGATCCTTGCGGCAATTTCGCATGACCTGCAAACCCCGATCACCCGAATGCGGTTGCGCCTCGACGTGATGGACGACAACTCCGAGGGAGCCAAGCTGCATCAGGACTTGCATGAAATGGAAACGATGGTCAAGGAAGGCGTGACGTATGCACGCACCATGCACGGCGCCAGCGAGGCGCCCCTGCGTATCGATCCGGATGCGCTGTTCGACAGCCTGGTGCTCGACTATATCGATGCCGGCCAGGACGTCTCGCTGCATGGGCGAATCGACACTGCACTCGTGACGCGCCCTCAAGCGTTGCGCCGGATCGTGGGCAACCTCGTCGATAACGCGTTGAAGTTTGGCGGCACGGCCGAGATCACGGTTGCCGCCTCCCGGGACGGGCACGTGACGGTCTCGGTGCTCGATCGCGGGCCGGGCATTCCGGCTGAGTCGCTGGAAGCTGTATTTGAACCCTTCTATAGGCTGGAAGGATCGCGCAACCGCGGTACCGGTGGTACCGGACTGGGCCTTGCAATTGCGCGGCAACTCGCTTTGGCGATGGACGCGGTGCTGTCGTTGCATAACCGGCCCGACGGTGGCCTGGAAGCCAGGCTTTTATTGAAGGGCATCAGATAGATTCGGATAACTCATTGATTACGCGGCCTGGCCGTCTTTGTATCCCAATGTATCTACACCGTCAGTCAATACATGACGTTTCACTAGCTCTCTTCGCAGACACAAGCCAGATACGTCCACGGGTTCCAATAGTTCCGGGCCAGATTGTCTGGCTTCGCAAGCGCAACAAGACATGCAGTGCGCTTGTGTGGCAAATCTTCAAGGAGAATCAGCAATGCCAGACCAGATCAATACTCGACGTCGTCGTCTGCTTGGGACGACAGTTGCAGGTATCAGTTTGATGGAGTTGGGATTGAGCGGACTTGCCAAGGCGCAGTCGAATGCACCCACGGCCGGCACGCAACCTGCAGCGCGTGTTGCTTCGTTCGACACCATTCGGCAGGTCAACATCGGAACACTCAGTATGGGTTATGCGCAAGCGGGTCCGAATAATGGACCGGTGGTCATTCTGCTGCACGGCTGGCCCTACGATATCTACAGCTTTGCTGAAGTCACGCCATTGCTGGCAGCCGCCGGCTATCGGGTCATCGTGCCGTATCTGCGCGGCTACGGTTCGACACGGTTTCTCTCCGCGGATACACCGCGCAACGGGCAGCAGGCTGTAGTTGCCGTCGACATCATTGCCTTGATGGATGCATTGAAGATCGACAAGGCCATCTTCGGTGGTTTCGATTGGGGCGCACGCACGGTAAATATCATTGCCGCGCTGTGGCCGGATCGATGCAAGGCGATGGTGTCGGTGAGCGGTTATCTGATCGGCAGCCAGGAAGCGAACCGGGCGCCGCTGCCGCCGAAGGCGGAGCTGGCGTGGTGGTATCAATTCTATTTCGCCACGGAGCGTGGTTATGCAGGGTATGAAGCGAACCGCTACGATTTCAACAAGCTGATCTGGCATACCGCGTCGCCCAAATGGAATTTCGACGATGCGACGTTCGAGCGCTCGGCTGAGTCATTCAACAATCCGGATCACGTCGCGGTGGTGATTCACAACTACCGCTGGCGTCTGGGGCTGGTCAAGGGCGAGCCGCAATACGACGAACTCGAAGCGCGTCTCGCGAAGGCGCCAACCATTTCTGTTCCAACCATCACCATGGAAGGCGACGCCAACGGCGCGCCGCATCCCGCGCCGGCGGCCTACGCGAAGAAGTTCACCGGCAAGTATCAACACCGGGACATCGACGGGGGTATCGGACATAACCTGCCACAGGAAGCACCGAAAGCATTTGCCGATGCGGTTATCGATGTCGCTCGCCTTTAGGCAAACTGAAGAGGCGAGGTGATGGCAAATGCGCCGGCGATTGGAAAAACGTCGGCGCGTCCTGCCAGATCAACGATCCGCGAGTTTCCCCGAGATAGTTCGCACCAGCAATGCTCCCAGCACAAGACACGCGGCCACAAAATACAGTCCCATGCGATTATCGTGCGTCGTCACGTTAAGCCATCCCACCGCATAGGGCGAGACGAAACCGGCGAGGTTACCTACGCAGTTGATTCCAGCGATTCCGACAGCCACGGAGGTGCCGGCCAGGAACGACGATGGAATGCTCCAGAACAACGACAGCGCCGACAATATGCCCGCAGCCGCCACGCTCAACCAGATCACCGCGAGCGTCGGATGGTGGCCCACATAGCCGCTCGCCGCGAATCCGATTGCACCGATCACAGCCAGCACGGAAAAATGCATCCGGCGCGAGCGGAAGCGGTCCGAGCTCATTCCCGTGAGCACGATCGCGGGAATGGCGACAAGGTAGGGAATGGCCGATAACCAGCCGATCGTCGAGATGTCGCTGAGCCCGGAGTCCTTGATGATCGACGGCAACCAGAAGCTGATGCCGTACAACCCGATGATCTGGCAGAAGTAGACGGCGCAGAGTTTCCAGATGTGGCGATCGGAAAGAATAGCGCGAAGATTGTGATGCGTCGTCTTCTCGGAATCCTCCCGGTCGATCTCGCCTATGACCAACGCTTTCTCATCGTCGGTCAACCACTTCGCCTGCGTGGGACGATCGACCATCAGGGCCAACACGGCAATGCCGCAAAGCAAAGCCGGAAGCGCCTCGATCAGGAACAGCCACTGCCATCCTGCCATGATGGTTGAATGGCTGAAGCTGCTGAGTACCCACCCCGACAACGGACCGCCGACCACCCCTGACAACGGGATTGCAATGTAATACACGCCGAGCGCGAAGCCCCGTTTTCTCGCGGGAAACCAATAGGTCAGGTACAACATGATGCCCGGCGAAAAGCCCGCTTCCGCAACGCCCAGAAAAAAGCGCGCCGTGTAGAACTGCATCGGCGTTTTCACCAGCAGCGTGAGCGCGGAGATGATGGCCCATGTAATCATGATGCGCGCGATCCAAAGACGCGCGCCGACCCGATGCAGGATCAGGTTGCTGGGCACTTCGAAAATAAAATAGCCGATGAAGAAAATGCCCGCACCCAGGCCATAGACGGCATCGCTCATGTGCAGGGCATTGAGCATCTGCAACTTGGCAAATCCAACGTTCACCCGGTCGAGATAACCGCACAAATAACACAGCACGATGAACGGCATGATGCGCCAACTGATCTTGCGGTACACATCGGTACGCGTCGCCGGCGCCACCAAAAGGGTTTCGCTGATATGGCTCATGTCTCCTCCGTCGTCCTTTACCGGACGTTATAGAGTGCGGCCGGGCGGACGCCAGGCCATCGATCAGTGATACTTATGATTCGATTACGATGCGAGTTTCTCGGCCGCCACCTCTACGCCAAGTTCCTTACGGAACAGCGCCTCCATCTCGAGGCGAACGCGAACGGATTCTCTGGTGGAATCGAAGGCCACGTCGCTCCAGCGAACCGGCTGCCCCGCCGCAACCGGGCGCTGCAGCACCATGTTGTGCGCAAGGCCAATGGGCAGCGCTCCCTGCTGCAGCGAGTCCACCGCGGGCATCAGCTTGCCGTAGACGGTGTGACCACCTTCGCCGTCCAGCCGTTCGCCTGCTCGCAGGTCACGCTTCGCGGTGGCCGCCACGTCTCCATGGAACCCTGTGGTCGCGCCAGTGGCCTCACCACGCACCGCAATGCTCGCAATCGATACCCCGAGTTCAAGACCGATCAGGTGATACGGCTTATACATGGCGGCGAAACGCCCGCTCTTGTCTGTCTTGAGACCGTATTGCGCAAAGCAGTCGCGGACGTAATCGGAGGGCGCTTCAAAAACGGCATAGACGCCCCAGCGCAGGTCGCGGAACACGGGGCGGCCATCGCGTTCGAGCGACGACACCACTTCCACGCTGCCGCGATGCGGCAGGATTCCCCCCTCGGAGGCCGGGCGCAGCAACTCAGGCAGGTCATCGACGCCACAGGCGGGAAACGCCAGGCCGTCGGGGGGCGGACGCAGATCGCATGCGTTCGATACCGCCGCCATTTCCAGCGCCGACTTCGTGCCGTCGAGGAAGGAATTGAACATCTGCGCGTTGAAGTCTCCGGAAGCAACCTGCTCTTCCGTGAAGCCGTAATACCTCCAGACGGTGTCGGGAGTCGACTGGTGATAGACCGGCAAGTACTTGGTACCCTTGCCGGCGCAGATGACGTCGAAGCCGATCGTGCGAGCCCAGTCCACCAACTCCGCAATCAATGCCGGCTGATCGCCCGAGGCCATCGAATAGATGATGCCCGCCTCCGCGGCACGGCGCGCAAGGAGCGGACCGGCAAGCACGTCGGCTTCAACGTTGACCATCACAATATGTTTCTTATGCTTGCAGCACAACAGCGCGTGATGAATGCCCGCGATAGGACTCCCTGTTGCATCTATCACGATATCCACGTGGTCGCTTGCGATCATCGCATCGGCGTCGTCGGTGATGAAGGTCGAGCCGCTGCGCAAAGCTTCAGCCCACGAACGCGCCGAGTAACGCGCTTCCTCCCAGCCGACACGCTGCATCGCGCTGCGCGCCCGCGCCGGCGAAAGATCGGCGATGCCGGTGAGGTGAATGCCCGGCGTACGCGGTGCCTGCGACAAATACATAGAACCAAATTTGCCGGCGCCAATCAGCCCTACTCTGACGGGACGCCCTGCCTGGGCACGGGCTTTGAGCTTCGCGATGAGCGACATGCTGTCTCCTTTATTCATACTGTTGAGTCGCGGTTCGACCGTGTTCTTCATACCGGAGCGAACCGCGCGCCTTCATCGGGGAAGGACATGAAGCCAAAGATAGCAGCCAACTTTTTGCAATAGAATGGGCAATTCCACAACCGTGCTGTGCAAAAATCCCCATGCGAAGATTTGATTGGGATTGCCTGCAAGCTTTCCTCGCGGTCGCCCGCGCGGGGCGTCTAACTGTCGCGGCGCAGCAAATGGGCGTTGATCATTCCACGCTAAGCCGGCGCGTCGCCTCGCTTGAGGCGAGCATCGGCGTGCAGTTGTTCGAGCGGCGCTCAGTCGGCTTTCTGCTGACGCCCGAGGGAGAACGGCTGATGACCGATGCCGAGGCAATGGAGAGTCTGGCTCTGCGCATCAACGCGCGCCTGGGTGATCCATCAGTTGGATTGACGGGGACGGTAAGGGTCGGCACACCGGAAGGATTCGGGACCTACTTTCTTGCGCCGAGGATCGCCAAGATCACGGCCATGCATCCCGACCTGGAGATAGAACTGGTCGCGAATCCGCGCATGTTCAGCTTGTCCAAACGCGAAGCCGATATTGCAGTAACCATGACGCGCCCAAGTCAGGGGCGAGTTCATGCGCACAAGCTCAACGACTATGCCCTCGGAGTGTATGCATCGCCTCAGTATCTCGATACGCATGCACCCATCACCACGTTTCAGGATATCTTCAATCATCCGTGGATTGGCTACGTCGAAGATTTGATGTGGAGTGCGGAGCTTGATTACCTGTCGCAGATCTCCACGTCGCTCAGCCCGTCTGTGCGTATTTCGAACGTCATCAGCCAGGGGGCAGCAGTTAGCGGGGGCGCGGGGATCGGTGTGTTGCCGTGCTTTATCGCGCGTATCGATCCCACCCTCGTTCGTATTCTTCCCGATGAAATTTCGCTCAGCCGCTCCTACTGGCTGGTCACGCATGCGGACTCGCACGATGTAGCGCGAGTGAAACTCATAGCGGATTTCATTCGCGCCGAGTGCAGTGCATCCGGATTGTTCTGGGTAGGATAACGCCGTGGACAAGCGAGCCCCGGTGTCAGCGCGCTCGCGAAGAACAGCCTTTGGATCATTGAGCGCGCGTTATCTGGCGTTCCTGCGATTCACCATACGTCGCGGGATTCAGGCTGCACGCAAGACCTTCCCAGTCGACATCGCCGGCCTCCCATCGGGCAGCATTTTCATGGGCGACACGTTGATAGAGCTGCATCGCCAGCTGGTCGTCCAGATGCTCAGTGCCCTGCCCCAGATGTTCAAGAAGAAGCTGACAGCGCAGCGCTCTCGCGACGTCACGGTCCCACACCGCCGCATTCATCTCGCTGTGACCGAACAGGGAATTCGCATGCAGGTTGCACGATCCTATCGTCACCCATTCGTCATCGACCACCATGACTTTCGCGTGTACGTAGACGTATTTCCGGCCTCCGGACTGCGTTTTCCCCGCGATGCCCGTCAGCGTGAAATGCTCGTATCGGCCGAGCGCTTCCAGCCTGTCGAAAAACGGTTTGCGCTCGGGACGTTGGCGCCACAGGTCCAGATATTCCTCGGGTTCCCCTGGCACAAGAAGGACAACGTGCACGCCTCGTTTGAGCGCCTCCTCGAGCGCATACGCAATCTCCGGCACAGGCAGCGCCTGATTTTCCAGATAGATGGAGCGGCAGGCCGCGTTGATCGCCAGCAAGTATTGATTGGTGATCGACCGCTCGCCGCCCACGATGTAATACGCAGCACTTCCGGGCGCAGCATGAGGGTCGCGGTAACACCCCGCATGCGCGTTGCGTTGAATCTGCACGACGCTGTTGCCTCGTGCATCGGATAGGTCTGTTGGGAAGGGCAAGCGCTCATCGCTGTCATGCCCCCACACCCCGAATTCCATGTTCCGTTCGCTGGCCTCGTTCCATCGCTGCACGAAGTTGTGATGCACGTCAGTAGCGGACGGACCCGTGATCTCGACATAGATATCGTGCCGTTGCCCCTCACCCAGGTGTCCCGGTTCGACGAGCGCAAAAGTTGGATTGATGCCGCCGACAAAAGCCGTTTCCGATGACCGGCCTGCGTCGATCAGCCAGCTTTTCTGATGATGACAATAGGCTAGAGGAGCGCGGTCCCAACGTGCGAGAAAACGCGAGCCGCGTGCGGCAAGCAGATCGAAGTCCGCGCTCGTGCCGGCGAACGTCTGCCCGTATCCGCTGCTCTCGGGGTTGGGCCGCCAGAAGATCACACGGACGTCCACCCCTCGTTCGGCCGCACGGTCAAGGACATCGAAAATCGAGCCGCGGCCGTCCGGCATCTGGAAATCCGGGGCCACGAAAGTGACCGTGAGCCAGACGCTGTGCTGCGCCTGCTCGACGGCTTCGCCAATCCGGCGGAAAGCCGGGCCGCTATCCACCAAAGGCTGAACCCGATTTCCTCCCCGCAGCGGATAGGATCCGTGCGCAATGAACGGAATGTGTTGCCCGGTTTCGGTGGTTGCAGGCGTCTCATGCTGGTCCATCAGGCGCTCCTTGTCCGCGCAGTCGGCGATGTTGGAAACGAGCAGGTCACGATACCGGAAATGAGAGCCAGTTGAACACAGCAATGCAGCCGCAGTGTCAGCCTCCAACGGCCGGTTGCTTCACTCTGGCGAAATACCAGATCGCGATGAGAAACGTGACGGCCACCGCAACGAGTGCAGTCCCGACGTTTCCATAAGACTCGTCCTCGTTTGTTGATGTCATGAAAAGGCCAAAGAATGCCGCGCCGAAAGCGCCCGATATCTGTCGAATGAAATTCATGACGGCGGATATCATGCCGATTCGATGGAACGGTTTTTCGGTCGCTGTCAGGAAATCGGGCTGACGCAAGAATGCGATGCTCCGAGGCGCGCGTCCAATATATTAGTGGCTTGTTAGGTCGCAAACTATATTAATATGTTCGGGTGAGTGCCGGGTTGTATCGGTTGCAACCATGGGAACCGGGCGGCTCGCCGCCTTGTTTTTTCGCGCGTACGTCGATATCGGAATGGCATCACTAATATGACTAGCGTAGCCCGCTTCAAAGTCGATGAGTTGCAGACAATGACTTGCAAGTTAGACGGTTAGCGCGAGTTCGACCCTTCCCACCCAGACTATGACCGACGAGGTTTCCGTTTTGCCATCACCTTCAACGTCCAGCCCTCTCTCGCCCAACGAAGTTCCGGTTGGCGAACCGCTCGCGTGGTCTATCGTTAGCGTCGATGGCGCGCTCTTGTTCGAAGCCGGCGCCACAGTATCGAACCAGGCCGCGCGAAGCTTCATGTTCGAGAACTTCGAACCCCACAAACTTGAAGAGGCAGGCGCTGAGAACGCGAATGATGCGGCGCAGACCGTTCACGCAAACGCGGAGTCACCCGAGGATGAGTCCGCCGGACATCTCACACTCGACAATATCGGCCTGAAGATCGGTGCACGCCTGGGCTTGCGCGCGGCCCCCGGGTCCGCCATGTATTCGAGCCGTGTCATCGGGTTTTCCACGCCGGGTGCGCGCCGGGCACGCGCGGTATTCATCACGCAACCCGTCATCTCCGGTCATCAGCCGCTGGACCTCGCACGCGGCGAGAAGGTGGAGCTTGTCGCGCTGACCTCGCGGTCGGTGTTCCAATTCGCCTGCACCGTCAACGCCGTATGCCACGAACCGTTTCACTACCTGATATTGTCGGAACCGGGAAATATTCGGCGCTTGCGTGCTCGCAAATTCGTGCGCATGACCACGCGAATGCCGGCTCATTTTTTCGACGCGAGCAGCGAGGAGCGCACGCCTCAACTTGGCCTGATTCGTGACATCAGCCCTTTCGGCATGTCGCTGGCTGTCGCTGAGCCGAATGCAAAGCTCGACGACCGGCTCCACTTGTCGTTTCGTTTCAACACGGACGACACCGACGTCAACATCGACTGCGACGCGATCGTGCGCCACGTCCAGGAGCTAGACGCGCAGGGCATCAATGGCGCGTATGGCCTCGAGTTCGAGAAACTTGAATCGTCCGAGCGCATTGCATTGAAGTCGCTCATGGCTGAACAAATTTGATCCGGCACTGTTCAAGGGCGCCCCAGCAACTGAATGGCGGTCTGGCCACGAGCGTCAAGCCGTGTTTAACCACGGTGTTTTTCGTCGAGGCACAATAGAAGCTTCCAGCGGCATCAAGGCATATTGCCCGATGAATGTTTCGCCTTCTGGAGGCTTTGCCGCGAGGCCGACAACATGACAGCATCCCCCGCGCTAGTCCTTTTCGACATGGAAGGCGTACTGTCTCACTATGACCGCTCCGCACGAGTCGATCACCTGTCGGCCGTGTCAGGTCAGGCGCCCGACGCCGTGCGTCACGCCATCTGGGGGTCCGGGCTCGAAGCACGCGCCGATGCCGGTCAGATTAGCGACGACGAGTATCTAGGCGCATTGGGCGACCTGCTAGGCTGCCGCATCCACCGCGACGACTGGCTGGCTGCCCGCCATGCGTCGATCACGCCTTACACGGAAGTGCTCGCACTCGCCGCAAAAGTGGCCGAACGCTGCCGGATTGCAGTGCTGACGAACAACTGCCGCCTGGTCACCGACTATATCGGCTATCTGAATCCTCCCGTCGCGCAACTCTTCGGTCCTCATGTATATGCATCCGCATCGTTTGGAGCAGCGAAGCCGGCGCCTCAGGCCTATCTTCGTTGCGTCGAGCAACTCGGCGTGGGCGCGGACAAAACTCTTTTCATCGATGACACGGACAGCAACGTCGCCGGCGCGATCAACGCCGGTCTGCACGGATACAAGTTTGTGAGCGCCGAAGGGTTGGCCGAAGAACTCGTGCGTTGGCAGTTGCTTTAGCACGTGCGATAGGCCTTGGTTCAAAGAAAATCAAGCCGGGCAACTGAGCATCCACTGAACGCCGAATCGATCGGTGAGCTTGCCGAAGTAACCACCCCAAGGCTGGACGGCAAGCGGGGTGGTGACGTTCGCGCCCTGGCTTAGTCGTTCGAATAACTGGTTTGTCTGGGCGCGGTTATCCAACATGAGGATGTGCGCCGAGCCACGCATGGGCTCGGCGTCGTCATTATCTGAGGCGTAGAAAAGAACACCCGGCCCTTCGAACCTGGCATGCATGATCTTGCCTCGCATCGACTCATTCGTGTGGGGCAAGTCGGCTGTGCCGTAGCGCAGGACTTCGACGACCTTGCCCAGACCGCACTGAGTGTAGAAGTCGAGGGCTTGCTCGCACGCCGTAGTGAAGAACAGATAGTTTGATAGCTGCATTACCGTTACTCCCGGAGTGTGTCTCATTGCATCCGACAGGCACGTTTCATCTCGCGCCTTGCTGTATGGCCTCGCCGATCTCGGCGTTGGAATACGCTTTACCCCCGATGCCCCAGGCACCATCAACCGCATACGTCACGTTGACAAACGTCCGGTCACGCGGATGAGCGGCGGCCTTGAACTGGTCGATGATGTCAGTGACCGCGCCAACAAACGCCTGCTTGACGTCGGCATTCGGAAAGGTTGCCGACGGAACCTTCACCTCGACAATGGCCAGCGACTGGTGCTTGCCGCTGACATAACTCCCCGACTGCGGGCTCACAACCAGATGACCGATGACGTTCGGGGTCATGAACCGGTTGCCAATCAGGCCGTGTGTGCGCAGCAACGCGTCCGCAACGAGCGGGAATACTTCACGCTC
>Ga0302228_10001050_pt1 | contig 21116 bp, 18 predicted proteins | sample II_Palsa_N1_2_FD_193519 | JGI IMG/M metagenome (GOLD analysis project Ga0302228, IMG submission 193519) | Peat permafrost microbial communities from Stordalen Mire near Abisko, Sweden - II_Palsa_N1_2 | ecosystem: Environmental > Terrestrial > Soil > Palsa > Peat permafrost | place: Sweden...
AGCGACGCGGGGACAAGGTGTTTGTGCGCGGGCGGATCGACGCCCCCGAAAGGGCCGCGGCGCGCAGTGCCGCCGGCGCAGCGGGTAGCGCGGAGCGGGTCGTGATTGTCGGCGGCGGTGCGGCCGGCTTCGCCTGCGCCGAAATGTTGCGGCGCGAGGGATTTACCGGCGCGCTGACGCTTCTTTCCGCCGACGCGGACGCGCCCTACGACCGGCCGAATTGCTCAAAGGACTATCTGGCGGGAAACGCGCCGGAAGACCGGATGCCGCTTCGCCCTGCCGAATTCTACAAAGACCAAGCAATCGAGCTTCGCCTGGGTACCGAGGTCAAAGGCATCGACGGCAAGGCCGTGGCGCTGGCGAACGGCGAGGCGATCGCCTTCGACAAACTCCTCCTCGCCACCGGTGCCGAGCCGGTCCGCCTCGATTTCGCGGGCGCGGGCGAGCCGCACGTTCACCTGCTGCGTTCGCTCGGCGATTCACGCGCCATCATCGCCAAGGCAAAGACGGCGCGGCAGGCGGTGGTGATCGGGGCAAGCTTCATCGGTCTTGAAGCCGCCGCGGCGTTGCGTACACGGGACATCGAGGTCCACATCGCTGCGCCAGAACGCCGCCCTCTGGAGCGCGTCCTCGGCGCCGAATACGGCGACATGATCAAGGCGTTGCACGAAGAGCACGGCGTTATTTTCCACCTCGAAGACACCGTCAGCGAAATCGCCGGACAAGACGTCAAGCTCAAAAGCGGCGGCAAGCTTCGCGCCGATCTGGTGGTCGTCGGTGTCGGCGTGCGGCCGCGGCTGCAATTGGCCGAAAGCGCCGGGTTGAAAATCGATCGTGGCGTGGTGGTGAACGAATATTTGGAAACCGGCATCCCCGGCATCTTCGCTGCCGGCGACATCGCGCGATGGCCTGATCCGCACAGCGGGGACAACCTCCGCGTCGAACACTGGGTCGTGGCCGAGCGCCAAGGCCAGACCGTGGCGCGCAACATGCTAGGGCAGCGGCAGCGCTTTACCGACGTTCCGTTCTTCTGGAGCCAGCATTACGATGTGCCGATCAACTATGTCGGCCACGCCGAGAAGTGGGACGATCTGGTTGTCGAGGGCGACATCAAGGCACGCGATTGCCTGGTGCGCTATCGGAAGGGCGGCAAGGTGCTCGCAGCGGCCTCGATCTATCGCGATCTCGACAGCCTGAAGGCTGAACTAGCGATGGAAATGGTTTGAAGTGCCGCAGCGGCGGCGGACGAGTCCCCGGATTTGAACGGCGCGCGCCGAGCGCGTAGGTTGACGGCGCGAAACAACTGCCGGAACAAAGTCCCCTGCATGACAAGCTTACTTAGCGACCAGATCGAAGCGTTGACACTCACGATCGGCGGCCTCGTGCCGCGCGGGCACGAGCATCACCGGCGTGTGCTGCTTGACGAGCTTTATGCGTCGATTCCCAAGGACCCGCAGGCGAAGGTTCAGATCTACACGGCCGAAATCGTGCCCAAAGGCTGGACCAATTTTCATTGCCACAATGGTGCGACGTTCTTTCTCGCGTTGCAGGGCATTTTCGAGGCCCATTTCGAAGACGGAATTCTCATCCGCGCCAAAGCCGGCGACGTCTATTCCGAGCCGATCGGCAAAATGCACCGCGGCCATAATCCGCACGCTTCAATTCCATATCTGTGCGTCGGGTTTTGCATCACCGCGCCTGATCGCGATCACATCACTAGCGTGCTCAAGGCGTTTTGATCGCGGACGATCGACGAAGACAAATTCGCATGCCCTCACTCTCCATCGGCCCTTACATGCTCTCGAATCCGGTGCTGCTGGCGCCGATGTCGGGCGTCACCGATGCGGCGTTTCGCCGGATGGCGGCGGCGCTCGGCGCCGGCCTCGTCGTCTCGGAAATGACCGCTTGCGCGGCGCTTGCGGGCAGCGGGCGTCTCGCGCAGACGCGCATGGCGCGGCGGCGGATGGCCGATCATGGCGCGGGACTTCACGTCGTGCAGCTTGCCGGCTATGAGGCGCGCTGGATGGAGGAGGGGGCGCGCATTGCTGAAGATGCCGGCGCCGAAGTCATCGACATCAATATGGGATGCCCGGCAAAGCACGTTGCCGGTGGGCAGTCGGGTTCAGCGCTGATGCGGGACCTTGCGCATGCACTCACCTTGATCGAAGCGGTGATCAAGGCCGTGCGCGTGCCGGTGACGCTGAAAATGCGGCTCGGCTGGGACGACCGCACCCGCAACGCGCCGGAATTGGCACGGCGCGCGCAAAATGCCGGCGTGAAACTTGTCACCGTGCATGGCCGCACCCGCTGCCAGTTCTACAAGGGCCGCGCGGACTGGCGGGCGATACGCGCGGTCAAGGACGCCGTGTCGGTACCGGTCGTGGTCAACGGCGACATCGAAAGTTTTGATGATGCTGCCGCGGCGCTCGCTGCCTCCGGCGCAGATGCGGTGATGGTCGGCCGCGGTGCGCAAGGCCGGCCGTGGTTCCCCGGCCACCTCGCGCGCTATCTTTCGACCGGCGTCCGCGAAAAGCCACCGCGCTTGAGCGAGCAGCTTGCCCTTGTCAGCGCGCTGTATGGCGAAACGCTCGCGCTCTATGGGGTCGAGATCGGGCTTCGCCACGCGCGAAAGCATCTGAGCTGGGCCCTCAACGAGGCCGCTGCCGTGGCCAACGCGCCGGAGCATTTGCTCAAAAGCCACCGCGGCCGCGTTTTGACCGCCAATGATCCCGCGTGCGTGCTCGCTCTTCTCGCCGAAGCATTCGACGCCTTCGGTGCCGCGCACCCGGAAGGTATTGCCGCGCCTTTAGCCTCATAAAAGTTCCGCGCCGGGAAATCCAAGATTGCTCGCTGCGTTCATCGAATCCTGCCGACTTCCCCGGCCTTCGCATTTTTCCTTATCGATTTCTTTCACAGGCTTTAAAGAGTTTCCTAGGACATTGGGCCTGCCGGAGGGAAAGAGGCAAAGCGATCCGGAGGCAACAAATGGCTCCTACTTCTTTAGCGCGCACCAGCGGTGCCGCGATCGGCGGTTTGGCGGTGACGAGCAAAGGCGTCGAATACGCCCTGATGGCGGCCGGCGCGACGGTCGCACTTATCGCCACGGTTCAGTCGTTGGGCATTTTAGCGAGCTGGGTCTAGTCCAGCGCTGCGGGTGCCGTTCGATCCCTTAGCGCCCGTGCTCCCACAACGTCTCCAGCCGGCGGCGGAAAGCCTTCGGCTTTTCGGCGAACAAGCGCGAAGCAATGCGCGCGGCGCGATGCGCAAGCGCGGCGGTGCGTTCGGCGCAGGCGGGCGTCAGCCGCGACCGCCAGCGCGCCAGCGGCTGACGCGGCCCGGTGAGCCGTTTAAGTATTTCGAGGTCCTGGCAGCGGCCGAGCCGGTCGCGCAGCCGCTCCGCCTCTTCGGTCCACATGCGGCCCTGCCGCGGCCATAGCGGTTCGACCAGCTCCATCTGGTAACGGTGATCGACCGCGCGCTGGCGCAGCTCGTGCAAATCTTCCGCGGTTGCTTGCGACCAGTCGTCGGGTATGCGCCGCCGCGCCTCGCGGTAGCCCACGGCGAGTTGCGCGGCGATCGACGAGAAATCGAACGGATCGAGCGGCCATTGCTCGACGGCCTCAGTCGTGGCATCGAGCCAGGCGACGATCGTATCGCGCAACTCGTCCGTGAGGATGGCTTCTTCTTCACTGCCGCGGATCGCTTCGATGCGGTCGCGGATGGTCGCTGCGGAGCGCGCCGACAGCGCCACCGTTTTTTTCATCAAATCGTCGAAGGCATTGAGCGCCGATTGACCATCGCGCGCCCGCCCCAACGAGCGGGCATGATCGCGCGCCTGCTGCCGCAGCACCGTTGCATCGGGAATGAAGGGTTCCAATAGCCGCATGAGCGAGCGCCACTGCTTCATGGCGCGGCGGAAATCGTGCACGGCCTTCTGCTGCGAGCGCTCCGGATCGATGATCGCGGACCGCGCTTCGGCAAGAATGGCAACCGCAATGGCGCGGACGGCCGGCCCGATCGCCGCCTTGGGCTGCAAGGCGGGTTTTTCCCCCATGTGCGCTTCTAGGAAGGCGTGCATGACACTTCGATGAGCTAAGGATGACAGTATGACGAAAAATACGGCCGTCTGCACTTCCCTTGTGAGGGGGCACTTGCTACATGAGTTTCGCCATTGCCGCTGCGCAAAAAGCGTGGCTTATCCAGCGGCTTAACGCGGGGTGGAGCAGCCCGGTAGCTCGTCAGGCTCATAACCTGAAGGTCGTAGGTTCAAATCCTACCCCCGCAACCAATTTGCAGCCCAATTTGCAGCCCATGGCGCCGTTCGTCGCGTAGCCTATCCAGGCGGCGGAACAGCGGGATTTGCCGCGTGGCTTCCACCGCCGAAGAGCCACCGGGTTTCGTGCCATCTGAGGGTACGCTGGCGCAGAACTCTCCCATGTGGTGGAGCTTGCGCTTGTATTCAGTCAGCGATATGAACTTGCCCTGCTCCTCTTGGCAGCCGTAAGCGTTAACGTCACCCAACGCGCAAAACGAGACACCGGCCTTAATCTTGTCGGCGTCGTTTGTTGCGAAAGGGTCTGGTGACGTGACGAATTTCCAGCAGTCTTTCAGCAGAAGTCTTTCAGCGGCCCCTGTTTGCGGATTTCGTCGCCGCGTCGGCGCGCGTCGATCCGCTGGCTCAAGCGAACGCCGGCCGATGTCCGAATCCCTAAGCGGAGAGAAATAATGTCCACGTTAAATGCGCCGGCATTGTCGGCCCTGATCGATCGACTCTTTAGCGAAGCCGACCCGGCGGAAAACAGACCTTGGCCTGCCACGCGCGGCACTGATCGCAGCGACTATCTCAAATACTATGGCCTCCTAAAGGATCAGCCTCTCGCCGTCTCCCGCGATACCGGCACGCTTCTTTACATGTTGGCGCGCTTGATCGGGGCGCGGAGCATTGTCGAATTCGGCACCTCGTTCGGGATTTCGACGCTCCATCTCGCGGCCGCGTTACGTGATAACGGCGGCGGGCGTTTGATCGGTAGCGAATTCGAGCCGTCGAAAATAAAGCGGGCGCGCGAAAATCTTGCCGCCGGCGGCCTGTCGGATCTGGTGGAGATTCGCGAAGGCGATGCGCTGCAAACGCTCGCCCGCGATCTGCCGGATACCATCGATTTCGTCCTGCTCGATGGCGCCAAGGCACTCTATCCGCCGGTATTGTCGTTGCTTGAGGAGCGCTTGCGCGATGGCGCGCTCATCGTTGCCGATAATGCCGACGACAGCCCGGAATACCTTGCCCGGGTGCGCTCCGCGAACGGCGGTTATCTTTCGGTTCCGTTCGGTGAGGATGTCGAGCTGTCGATGCGATTGAAAAACGCAGGCAACAGCACGGCGCCGCATGGCTGATAGCGATCGGCGTGCTTACATGAGAAACGAAGCCACGGACTTAGTCGAACACGTTCAACAAGAAATACACCCAACTCAAAAGGTCTTTAGCCATGTCGGAAACTGCTCAACCAACGGCCCGGGTCGGCCGCCGCGTCCGCCACGAGTTGAAAATGCGGCTCCTGCAAGTGCGCAACGTGAGCCGCCTTACTCCGAAGATGGTGCGTGTCGTGGTCGGCGGAGAGGCGTTGAGCGGCTTCGTCAGCGCCTCTTATGACGATCACGTCAAATTGTTCTTCCCGCATCCGCGTGAAGAGAAGCCAGTGCTGCCGACGCCCAGTCCGAACGGCCCGGTCTATCCGGAAGGCGTAGTGCGGCCTCCTTCACGCGACTACACGCCCCGCCGCTACGATGCGGCCGCCAACACGTTGACGCTCGATTTCGTGCTGCATGACGCAGGACCAGCGACGGCGTGGGCAACGCAGGCGCGGACCGGCCAATTCCTTGGCGTCGGCGGCCCTCGTGGCTCCTTTGTCATTCCCGACGATTTCGATTGGTATTTGTTCGTTGGCGACGAAACGGCTTTGCCGGCCATCGGCCGGCGCCTGGAAGAATTGCCTGCGAGCACCCGCGCAATGGTTGTCGCCGAGGTTTCAGGTAAAGAAGAAGAGCAGCAATTTGCCAGCCGCGCGGCGGTTGAGGTCCGATGGCTGCATCGCAATACCGCCGCCGCCGGAGCAACTTCGCTGTTACAAGACGCGCTTGCCGGTTTGTCGCTCCCTTCGGGGGAGGGCTATGCCTGGGTTGCCGCGGAGGCCGCCACCGCTAAAGCCTTGCGCCAGTATCTTGTCGAGGAGTGCGGACTTGATAAGGAGCGGGTCAAAGCCGCCGCTTATTGGAAACGCGGCGCTGTCGCTGTTCACGAAACGTATAACGACTAAAGTTCGCCGGCAGCCATCGCCGTCGCGCGGTCCGCCGATCCGAGGTTCGCGGAGTTAAAATACAATTCGGTTTCGGCCGAAGCGTTGCCGCTCGCCGGCAACGCTGTTTAAGCGCATTTAATATCCATTCGGCGGCGTTCATCGGCGGAACGGTTTTGACGGCGAACTTTTCTGGAAATGAATATGGCGAATAACACAACAGTCCCGCGCCCGCGCGTGTTCCACGGGTGGTTTGTCGTCGCTGGGACTTTTGCCATTACCTTCATCGGGTTCGGCAATGCCTATTCGTTTGGGGCTTTTCTGCCTTCATTGCAGCACGATTTCGCCGCCTCGCGCGGCTCGGTGTCTCTTGTGTTCGCGATTGCGGGTTTTCTCTACTTCGGGCTTGGCGTGATCAGCGGGCCGTTGGCCGACCGTTGGGGCGCTCGGCGCTTCGCGGTCATCGGTATGGTTCTGATCCCGATCGGGCTTGCGCTCGCCAGCGTGGCGCGGAGCTTGATCGAAGTTTACGCCGCTTACAGCCTTGGCGTCGGATTGGGAATCGGCTGCGCCTACGTTCCCGCTGTGGCCGCGGTCCAACGCTGGTTTGTGCGTCGTCGCGGCTTCGCCTCTGGACTAGCGGTCAGCGGCATTGGCGTCGGTACTTTGGTGGCGCCGCCGGTCGTCGCGATTTTGATCGAGTTTCTAGGCTGGCGCGGCACCTATCTGGCGCTCGGCATTTTCACCCTTGTGGCCGGTGTCGGCCTCGCGTTCTTGATTGAGGACGACCCGCGCAAGCGCGGTCTTGCTCCTGATGGCGAGGTTATGTCACCCGGCGCTCAACCGCCGCCCGCGGCGGCGACCGGGGTGTGGAGTATTATCACCTCGCCGCGATTTATCGGGTTATACGGCGCCTGCTTCATCTGCGCGTTCGGGCTTTTTGTGCCGTTCGTGCATCTCGTTCCCTATGCGCTTGACCGCGGCATCCCGCAGACTTCGGCGGTGCTTTTGATCGGCGCCATCGGCGTCGGCAGCACCGCGGGACGTTTTCTGCTTGGCGACCTCGCCGACCGGCTGGGGCGTGGGTTTTCGTTTCTGGTCATGTTCGTCGGCATGGGACTTTCGTTTGCCATTTGGCTGTTTGCCGGCAGCTTTTGGCCGCTGGCTGTCTTTGCGCTGGTGTTCGGCGTCTTCTATGGCGGCTTTGTCGCGCTGGCGCCGGCTGTGGTCATCGATTATTTCGGCGCGCAGAATGCCTCGACCATCATCGGCATTCTTTATACCAGCGTCGCGTTTGGCACGCTGATCGGCCCGAGCGCCGCCGGTTATGCGTTCGACCTAAGCCACAGTTATACACTGCCGATTCTCGCGAGCGGTTGCGCTTATGCGCTGGCGACGCTGGTCCTCGCGATGACAGCAAAAGCGCCGATGGTGAAAAGCTAATCGAGCGCCGCGTAAACGAGATTGCGGAATAGATAGCGATAATAATCGCGCTGCACCGGCGCCTGGATCATCATCATCGCGATCAGTTCTTCACCTGGCGCGACCCAAAAGACCGTGCCGGCAAGTCCGCCCCAGAAATATTCGCCAACCGTGCCGACCGTCGTCGCCATCCCAACGTCGTGGCGAATCGCAAACCCCAATCCGAACCGATGTCCAGGTTGCAACAGAGTGGTATTCGCGATGCGCACGTTGGGGCCGAGATGGTCCGCCGTCATAAAGTGGAGTGTCTTGCGCCCGAGGAAGCGCGTGCCGGCGAACGTGCCGCCGCGATAGAGCATGGTGGCGAACTGGGCGTAGTCATCCATGGTGGAAAAAAGTCCGCCGCCGCCGGATTCGAAACGCGGCGCGATTCTTCCCTCAATGAGTTCCACCGGCTTTGCGTTTTCCGGGTCGCGCTCGAATGGCTGTGCCATGCGCTCGCGATCTTCGGCGGGTACGAAAAAGCGGGTATCCTTCATTCCAAGCGGCTTGAAGATGCGCTCCTCGAGAAACGCGCCGAGCCGTTGTCCGCTGACGATCTCGACCACTCGGCCGATGACGTCGGTCGAATGACTGTAGAACCACGATGCCCCCGGCTGGTCGATCAGCGGCAATTTGGCAAGCTCAACAACGAATTCGGCCGTGGTTAGATCGCGGATCAACAACTCTTTGGCGTTCGCCGGATCGGGCGCAAATAATTGCGAGTCTTTATAAAGACGCTGAACCGCCGAATCGCCGGTGAATGCGTAAGTCAAACCGGAGGTGTGGCGCAGCAAGTCCTGAATGGTGATGGCGCGCTCGGCGGCCACGAGCTCAAGCCGGCCGTTTTTTTCAACACCGACCTTCGGATCAGCCCATTCAGGAATGTATTTCGCAACGGGATCGGCGAGGAAAACCCGTCCTTCTTCCACGAGCATCATCAGCGCGACGGAGACGACCGGCTTGGTCATGGAAAAAATGCGAAAAATCGCGTCTCGCGGCAGCGGCGGACCGCCCGGCCGTAACGCGCCGACGTCGGAACGATAAGCACACTTGCCGCCGCGCGCGATCATCATTGAAACGCCGGGCACGCGACGCGCTTCGACCTCGCGCCGCATTACCGCGGTAAGCCGGGCTAGAGCCTCCGGCCTTAGTCCAACTTCGTCGGGATCGATATGGGGAAGGGGAGCATGTTTGTTCACGGCGAGCGCATCCTGTCGAGGGCCGACAAGAGACTGCCTCAGCCGCGAGGCTGGCGCAATGCCGACAGCTTTTGCAAACTTACGCCGCGATCGGTTTCGCGAGCCGGTCCATTTCGCGCTCGACCAATCGCCGGTAAATACCCTCGCGCCGCAAGAGAGCGTCGGGCGGTCCGTCCTGCACGACCTTCCCGAGCCCGAGCACGACAATGCGGTCGAAGTTGCGCACCGTAGAGAGCCGATGCGCAATGGCGATCACCGTGCGCCCTCGCATCAAGCGGTTCAGCGCCTCGCGGATCGCCTCCTCCGATTCGCTATCCAGCGATGAGGTCGCCTCATCGAGCAGAAGCAGTGGTGCGTTCTTGAGAAATGCCCGTGCGATGGCGATGCGCTGGCGCTGCCCGCCGGAGAGCCGTACGCCGCGGTCGCCGACCAGGGTCCGCATTCCATTCGGCAATTCTCCAATAAAGTCGCAGCGAGCTGCGAAGGCCGCGTCGAGCACTTCGTCGTCCGTCGCATCCGGCCGCCCGTAACGGATGTTCTCCATGACTGAGCGATAGAACAGCGAAATGTCCTGCGGCACCACGCCGATTGCCTCGCGGAGGCTCTCTTGCGTGACGCGAGAAATATCTTGGCCGTCAATCGAAATGCGTCCGCCTTGCGTGTCGTAAAAACGTTGCATCAGGGCAAACAACGTGGACTTGCCGCCGCCGGAATGGCCGACGAGACCGATCCGCTCGCCCGGCATAAAGCTTAAGTTCAGATCTTCGAAAATCTGCTGCCCGTCGGGGTAGCGGAAGTCGACGTGCTCGAACTTGACGCTGGCGCCGCGGCGAATAAGCGGCGCCGCCTCAGGATGGTCGCGCAGCTCATGAGGTATGAGCAGCGTCGACAAGGCTTCCGACAGCCGCGCGACGTGCTGCGTTATATCGACCAGCGCCACCGCGAGATCGCGCGTCGCATGCAATACCGATAATCCGAGCGTGCAAATGAGTACGACGTCACCGATGGTTGCCTCATTGAGTTGCCACAAAATAATTGCCCAGGCGAGCAGCCCGAGCGCCAATACGATGGTGACGACGGCATGAAAAATTCGGAGCTTTTCGAGGTAAAAAAGGCTGCGCCCGCGCGCCTCCATTTCCTGCGCTACCGTGGCGTCGAAGCGGCGATGTTCGCGCATAAGTCCGCCAAAGGCGCGCACCAGGGGCATATTGGAAACAACGTCGGTCATTTCGCCGTCGACCGCGGCGGCTTTGCCGGCGAAGTCGTGATGCAGCGGCCGGCCGTTGGCGGCGAGGCGAGACATCACGCAGACCATCACGCCGGCGACGAAGGCAAGGCCTCCTGCCATGGGCAGGCTGACCGTGCTCACAAGCGCAATCGCTGCCACGGTCGCCGCGCAGGGGGGAAGCACGTTCCAGACGAACATGTTCTCCCCGGTGAAGACCGCGTTAGACGTTGCCGTCACGCGGCTTGTCAGCGTGCCCGGCAAACGCTCGGCGAAGTAACTCGGGGAATGTCCGGTCAGATGGCGGAAAAGATCCCGCCGCAAATCTCCGGTCACCGCGACGAAAGCGTAGTTGCTAATCCAACTGGCCACCCGCCACAAAAGGTTGTCGGCGGCAATCAAAGCGCCGAGCACGATGAAGGCGGTCCAGACGTCGGCGGTTACACCGCGCGAGAGCGCGTCGACCAGAAATTTCACGCCATATTGGGTGCCGACCGAGCAAGCGACCGCGCAGAGGACGGCGGTTAGGATAACCGCGTGCGAAACCGGCCGCCGCCGCACGTAGCTGAAGATGAACGAGAGGGGACGCTTGGCGTAGTCACACAGATCGACCATGCGCGCTCAAACTCCGATCAATGGACGCTGCCGGTTCCCGCTTCACCGTCAAGATCACAACGCGGGCAACGCAAAATTTATCCACTCGCTTGCAAAATTTTCTGCAGTGCGAAAGCTCGTGGAAAATTCGAAGCGCCACGCTCTAACGCCATGTCTTGAACGTCACGCCTTGAACACGTCTTGGCCACATTGTCGATCGCGGCGTGAATTTCGGATCAGAGTCGACGCGGAGCCGGGCGAAAAGTTCCGCCGTCGCCCGAAAAAAACTTTCGGTTTTCTTTTTGGAACCATCCGCCGGTTCCAGGTTCTTGATCTAGCGCCGGGGAACCCAAAAGGTTCGGATCCACCCCCTCACCAAGAGGACGTTCATGCATATTGCCCAGATCGCACCCCTGACGGAGGCGATCCCGCCGAAGCTTTATGGGGGAACCGAGCGCGTCGTCTCGTGGCTGACTGAGGAATTGATCGCGCTGGGCCACGAAGTAACGCTCTTCGCCAGCGGGGACTCGATCACCTCGGCGCGGCTCGAGTCCGTATGGCCGCGTGCATTGCGGCTCGATGGGTCGGTCCGCGATCCCAACGGGCTGCACATGTTGATGCTCGAGCGCGTCTATCAACGCGCAAGCGAGTTCGATTTTCTGCATTTTCATCTCGACTATTATCCGTTCTCCCTGTTTTCCCGGCAGGCGACGCCATTCGCCACCACCTTGCACGGTCGCCTGGATTTGCCCGAACACCAGCCGGTGTTCGACGAATTCTCGTCCGTACCGGTCATTTCGATCTCTAACGCGCAGCGCCGTCCGTTGCCGCAAGCGCGCTGGGTCAGAACCGTCCATCATGGCCTGCCGAAAGATTTGCTTCGGCCGAAGCCGGTCAAACCCTCGTATTTCGGCTTCCTCGGCCGCATAGCTCCGGAAAAGGGCATAGACCGCGCCATTCGGATCGCCGAGCATTGCGGCGTGCCTTTGAAAGTCGCCGCCAAGGTCGACAACGCCGATCGCGAATACTACGAGGAAAAGATCAAGCCGATGATGCAATCGGCAAACGTCGAATTCATCGGCGAAATCAATGACACGCAGAAATCCGAATTCTTAAGCGGCGCGACGGTCCTGCTCGTCCCCATCGATTGGCCGGAGCCATTCGGCCTGGTCATGATCGAGGCCATGGCCTGCGGGACCCCCGTTATCGCGTTCAATCGCGGATCGGTGCCGGAAATAGTCGAAGACGGAGTGACCGGCTTCATTGTCGAAGACATTAACGGCGCGATTGGCGCAGTCGACCGGCTCTCGCATTTGTCGCGCGCCAACATCCGGCAGAAATTCGAAGAGCGCTTCACCGCGCGGCGCATGGCGATGGATTATCTTTCCATCTACCGCAGCCTCAGCGACAAGAAAGCGCCGCAGCTGCGGCTGGTCGCGGACGACGCGCCGGCTCTTTAGTGCGTCGTCTAATCGGCCTCGGGCGCGTTGCGGGTTTCCGGCATCAGAAACCACACCGCCGCCAGCCCGAACAGGGCTACCACCGCCAAGCCGGCAAATGCCGCCGGGCTGCCAAACCGATCGCTCATGAAGCCGGCGAATGTCGCGCTGAGTGACGCGCCGATTCCGGTGAAGGTGCCGACAAATCCGAGACCGAGATTGAAGTGCCCCGTGCCTTTGGTGAGATCGGCGACGATAAGCGGCACCATGACGCTGAAAACGGCGGCCGTGATGCCGTCGAGTAGTTGCACGACAACCAGCAGCTCAGGATTTGTCACGGACGCGAAAAGGAATCCGCGCAGCGGCAACGCGGCAAATCCGATAACCAGCAGGGGCCGCCGGCCCCATGATTGGGCCTTTCGCCCTACCCAGGGCGATAGCGTGGCCACAAGGAGTTGCGGCACCACAATGCAGACGGCGATGAGGATGGTGGCCCATCGCGCCGAGCGCATGGTCATTGCGCTGCCCATCAGCGGTAACATGGCCGAATTGGCGAGGTGGAACAGCAGAATGCAGCCGGCGAAGATGAGGAGCGGGCGGTTGTAGAGCAGCTCGCTCCATTTGTGAGAATGACCCTTAACGATCCGCGGCGAGTGTGCGCCGTGTGCGCGTTCCGGATCGATTTCGCTTGGGACAATCCGGCGCAGCGCAAGCAATGCCGGCATTAGGAGCAGGACGGTGACGATGAAGACGGCGCGGGCCGAAAGGAAATAACCGCAGGCCCCCATGGCCGCCGCCGCGACGCCATTACCTACTGAAGCAAAACGCGCGTTGCGTCCCAAACGCTCGCTGATGGCTGCATGGCCAACCAGGCCGAGGCTGATTGCGGCGATGGCGGGGCCGAGAATGCAGCTTGCCATCGCCTGAGTAACGGCAGCCGGCAGAATTACGGCGAAGGCCGGATGCGCCGCATACGCCAAGGCGCTGGCGCAAATTGCCATCACGCCTATGCCCGCGACGAAGCGCTCTGAACGCGCCGCGTCAACCAATGCTCCGCCGGGCATTTGGCCGATCAATGAAACAAGAGCGGCCGCGGAGAGCACAAATCCGATGTCGATCTGTGTCCATTTTTGCGTCGTGAGATAAACGGAAACGAACGGTCCGAAACCGGTTTGGACGTCGGCCACAAAGAAAATGAACCAGTCGAGTCCGCGGAGGCTGCGCGCAGACGGTGTCAGCGGCGGTTCTGGTCCGCCCGGTTGACCAAGTGCCGCGGAAGCGGGTTCATCGTTGCCCTCGCCGCGGTCATCTCGATTGTCGCCAAAGCGGCGTAACGGTTCCGCGTACAGAAGGCATCTCCAGCACTTAGGAATTATTCGGGCAGCGGTACGAGCTTGCCGAGGGCGCCAAGAACGACAACCGCTTTACCGTCTTTGTATTCGGGTGCGGCTTTGACCTGATCGCGAGTGAGGTCGAGCGCAATGGTGCTGTTCGGCTTTCCGGGCGGAGGAAAGTGCAGGGCACTCCAGTCCACTGCGATTTTGCGGCTGCCGACACCGAGGAATCCGCCGAAATCGATGATCGCGGCGCGGACCTCGCCCTCGCGGTCCACCAGTACGTCGACCACGCGTCCCATATTCTCATCGGTAGCGCTGCGGACGTCGCGTCCGAGCACGCCTTCAACTTCATGCTTGTTGAGCACGGTGACTTCAGGAGCCGTCGTATCGCCAGCCGGGGGTGCGGCTTTGTCGGTATCGTTCTCGGCCAGCGCTCCGGTCAGCGCGATAATCACCAGCAACAGCGCGGCCAACGCCATCGCCATGCGACGATTTCCGCCCATGCTGCCTCCGAGTGAGAAACGCGCTCAGCCCATTAAGCGCGCGAAAGCCTTTCCGGTTCCACGGCCGGCTCGACCAAGAAGTGCCTTGGCGCGCAAAGACTTGGGTTTAGGAGGCTCGGGTTAGGAGGCTCGCTTTTAGGAGGAAAGAACGACAGAGACCCGAATGCCTCCCTCGACCCGCAATGTGTCGAGGGAGACGTTGCCGTCGTGCCGGCGCACCCGCAGGTCCACGCGTGACGAGCCCAGCTGCAAGTTGCGCAGCGTCACCTCCTCGAGAAATGCCGGCAGCCGCGGATTACACAGCCTGATTTCCTTGGCAAACGGATCAAACTCGAGCCCCAGGCTAGCTTCGAGGAGCGTGAATGGCGTTGCGCTCGCCCAGGCCTGCGGCGAACATGCCACCGGATAAAGCGTCGGTCCGTGGCCATGCTGGCGCGGGAATCCGCAGAAAAGCTCCGGCAGGCGGCGGTACTCCATGTAGGTCGCGGCGCTGAACAATCCGGCGAACAGCCTGTCGACCGATTGCTTCAGCCCGTAACGGGCGAGGCCGAGTGCGATCAGCGCATTGTCGTGTGGCCAGATCGAGCCGTTATGATAGGACATCGGGTTAAAGCGAGCCTCACCGCTGGCGACGGTCCGAATACCCCATCCAGAGAAAAAGTGCGGGCGCAGCAATTCGCGGCCGACGAGCTTCGCGCGCTCCGGATCGGCAATGCCGGTGAATAAGAGCTGACCGGCATTCGACGCGCGCACGGCGCATCGCTTTTTGGCCCCGTCGAGCGCCAGCGCATAGGTGCCAATCTCCGGACACCAGAAGGCAGCTTCGAACTTTTCGGCAAACGCCGCTGCTTCGGCTTCGAGCTTTGTTGCTTGATCGTATCGTCCAATCCGCCGCGCGCACGATGCCGCCATGCGCTTGGCGGCGTAGACATAGCCTTGGACTTCCGCCAGCGCGATTTCGCCTTCAGCGAGGCGGCCGTCAGCGTGGAAAATGGCGTCGTTCGAGTCCTTCCAGCCTTGATTGGCTAAACCCTGTTCGGTGGCGCGCATGTATTCCACGAAACCGTCGCCATCAGGGTCGCCCGGACCGGCTATCCAACCCAATGCGGCTTCGATCGCCGGCCACAAAGCCCGGATCGTCGCGACGTCGCCGGTGCGCTCCAGATAAAGGCCTGCCAGTAGCACGAATAACGGAGTGGAATCGACGCTGCCGTAATAAAGTCCGAACGGCACCTCGCGCAGCGCCGCCATTTCGCCGCCACGCATCTCGTGCAGAATTTTTCCCGGTTCTGCATCCGCCGCCGGATCGGTGGTTTTTGCCTGACAAGCAGCAAGGCGGTGCAGCACGCCTTTGGCGACGTCAGGGCTCCACCACAGCATTTGCATCGCCGTGATCAGGCCGTCGCGTCCGAATGTGGTCGAAAACCACGGAATACCGGCATACGGGTAGCGTCCCTGCGGCGTGTCGGTCATCAACATTTCAAGATCGGCCGCCGAACGGCACAGGATCTCGTTGAACAGGTCATTCGACGTTTCGGCGCTGGTGCGGCCGCGCGACGTGTCGCGAAGTTTCCGCCGGGAGGCGATGAGCGCAGGAATGAAGCGCGCCGGACGGTTCTCGCTTTCGCTACAGCCGGCCGCCACGAATATCGGGCGCGTTTCTCCGGGAAGAAGACGCAGATCGTAGGTAGCGACACCGGTCGTCAATTGATCTGGAGGCGGGTCGAAGGTCAGCGTGGTGCGCCGCAATTTGCCGTCAAGGCCATGATAGTTCAGCAGCACCTGATCGCTGCCGCGTTGCTGCGACGTTTGCGTCCCGCGCCGCTGCCGTCGGGTGCCGCGCACCTCAAAGAGGTCAGCGAAATCGTTAGCGAAAACAATAGATATCCGGACATCTACCGCCTTCGCGGCGTAATTGCGCAGGCCGATTCGCTGGTAGGCGGTGTCTTGCCAGAGGAAAAAGGTGCGCAAGATATGCAAAGTGTCCTTTTCCAGCGCGATCCGTCGGTTGGACATCAGATCGGGGTTGGTCAAGTCGACGGCGAGCGAGGCGTTGTCGTCGCGCAGGTTAAAGCCGAGCAAAAGCGGCGGCACATCGTTGACCCGCAGCTCCAGCCGCGAGAGGAACCTGGTATCGCAATGGAATAAGCCGTCGGTCGCCTCGGAATAGGCGCCGATATCGCCGTGGCTGTCCAGAACAAGAAAGGTGTCATTATGCTTAAGCGAGCAACGCGGCCGCGTCGCCGCTTGGGTCGCCGATATATAGAACGGTCCCTCGTTCGGGTTGGCTGGAGGCACGATCTGTGCGGCGGTTTTGCTGGCCATGGCTTTCATACTGGTTGTGATATGTGATTCTCGTCGAGCCGGTAGCTTTCCCGAAACGGCTCAGCAACTTAACTTTTTGTACGGTTGTTGTGCGCCGCAATAAGCGCACTGCGGCTTCGTGGCTAACGCGTAGCCTGGCAAGCTGATCCATTAGGGCCTTTATCCGTCGAACGAAAGGCCCAAGTTTGCTGAACAGCCAAGCGTCGCGACGCAACCTCAGCTGGCCGCGCGTTCTTGCATTTACCTGCAGGATAACGTGAAACTCGCCCCGAAGTGCGCCTCCCGGGAGCCGGATGGCGCGTAAAGCGACGTCCTGAAGAGTACCTCTTACAGGGCGCGTATCGACGGGGACGGAAACGATGACTGTTGAATCACCGGCCATTGCGCCGGACGCTGCGGTTGCGCAGCCGGCGGGCCGCTGGGGACAGCTCATTGTCGGCGTGCTCTGCATGGTGATGATCGCCAACCTGCAATATGGTTGGACACTTTTCGTCAATCCGATCGACCAAAAATATCACTGGGGCGCCGCCGCCATCCAGCTGGCGTTCAGCGTTTTCATCGCCACCGAGACCTGGCTGGTGCCGGTGGAAGGCTGGTTCGTCGACCGTTTCGGACCGCGCGTGGTAGTCGCGCTTGGCGGAATGTTTGTCGCCGGCGCGTGGGCGCTCAACGCCTTCGCAAGCTCGTTATGGGAATTGTACATCGCTGCCGCGTTGTCCGGCGTCGGCGCCGGCGCGGTTTATGGGACCTGCGTCGGCAACGCGCTCAAATGGTTTCCGGATCTGCGCGGCCTCGCCGCCGGACTGACCGCCGCCGGCTTTGGCGCCGGCACGGCCGCGACTGTGATCCCCATTCGTGAGGTGATAATCGGTTATGGCTACGAGCACGCTTTCTTGTGGTTCGGGCTGGGCCAAGGCCTCGTCATTATCTTGCTCTCGCGGTTACTGCGAGCGCCGCAACCCGGTGAAACGCCGAAGGCATCGGCGCGCGTCACGCACTCGCTCCGCGATTACACGCCGCTCGAAATGCTGCGTTCGCCCGTCTTCTGGGTTCTTTACGCTATGTTCGTCATGGTCGCGGCGTCGGGCCTGATGGCCACGGCGCAGATCGCACCGATCGCCAAGGATTTCGGACTCTCCGATCAAAACGTCGATTTGTTTTTCGTCACCGCCACGACTCTGAGCGCGGCGCTTGTCATCGACAATATCCTCAATGGGCTGGCGCGGCCGTTCTTTGGCTGGGTGTCCGATGTAATCGGCCGCGAGAATACGATGGGGATCGTGTTTACTCTCGGCGCCGCAGCCTACTGGAGCCTCGGCGCGTTTGGGCAGACGCCGTATTTATTCATCCTGTTTGCGGGCTTCATCTTCTTCACCTGGGGCGAAATCTTCAGCCTGTTTCCGGCCATCGCGACTGACACCTACGGCGCGAAATACGCGACTGCCAATGCGGGGCTGCTCTACACGGCAAAAGGAACTGCAGTCTGGGTCGTGCCGGTGGGGAGCTTGATCAAGAGCTACAGCGGCAGCTGGCATTGGGTCTTCGTCATCGCCTCCATCATGAACCTTGCGGTGGCGGCTTTGGCTTTGTTTGCGCTCAAGCCGATGCGCCGGCGGATTACCAACCACGGTTGAAAGCCGGATCGGGCCAGGGACCGATTGGAAAGGCCCGAAATCCCTCGTCGGGCAGCCGTTTGAGGAAGGGCCTTTGCGGTTGCTCCGGTCTGGAATAATGTATGCCAGCCATGCCAGCACGTCTCGCAACTGTCAGTCGCACACGATCAGACCGCCCCGCGGTGAACAGCGGGCGGCCGCGGCCCGCGGTCGCGCCGCTGCCCGGCGCGGAAAACTTCAAACATCAGGTCTATGCCGCGCTGAAAGATGCCATCGCAGCCATGGATATCTACAGCAGCCGCTCCGAAATCAGGCTGGACGAGCGCGGCCTTGCGGAAGATTTTGGCGTTAGCCGCACGCCGGTGCGCGAGGCCATGGCGCAGCTCGAGCGCGAGGGCTTCGTGCGCACCGTGCCGCGTCGCGGCGTGTATGTCGCCCGCAAGACCAAGCGCCAAGTCATCGACCTGATCATCGCCTGGGCGGCGCTCGAGGGCATGGCAGCAAGACTGGTTACGAGGATGGCAAAGTGCGGGCGCATCTCGACGAATATTCGGAGATCAATATCGAATTTCATCAGGCGCTCATTCGCATGAGCGGCAACACGACCCTTGTCGATCTTGCCGAGAATTTGTTCACCCACATGCGGATGATCCGCAGAAAGACGATCGGCGAAAGAGATCGTGTCGATCGCTCGATCCGCGACCACACGCAGATCATCGAGGCGTTGGAAGCGCGCGATGCCGGCCGCGCCGAGATTTTGGTGCGCGATCACGCGCTCGGCCTTGCCGAGCACGTCGCCAAATACGTGGATTATCTGGACTGAATAATGAGCTCACCCCGGATCGAGGCGGTGTGCAATTGCGCTCGCGCTTTAAGAGGGTGACGGAACTCAGGGAGACCTTTCATGGCCGAGGCGGCGGCAAAGGAGCAGCGTAACATCGACGTTACGCCGCAGGCGGAGCCGGAAAAGACCGACGGTTTTTCGCTGATCATCGACGCGCTCAAACTCAATGGCGTGACGACGATCTACGGCGTGCCGGGAATTCCGATCACCGATTTCGGACGGATGGCGCAGGCTTCCGGCATCCGCGTTCTGTCATTCCGCCACGAGCAGAACGCCGGATACGCCGCCGCCATAGCGGGCTTCCTCACCAAGAAGCCTGGGATTTGCCTCACGGTCTCGGCGCCCGGCTTCCTCAACGGCCTTACCGCACTGGCCCACGCCACGACCAACTGTTTCCCGATGATCCTGATCTCGGGCTCTTCGGAGCGCGAAATCGTCGACCTGCAGCAAGGCGATTACGAGGAGATGGATCAGCTCGCCGTCGCCAAGCCGCTCTGCAAGGCGGCGTTCCGCGTGCTGCATGCCGCCGATATCGGCATCGGCGTCGCGCGAGCGATCCGCGCTGCGTTGTCTGGTCGTCCCGGCGGCGTCTATCTCGATCTCCCGGCAAAGCTGTTTGGCCAGGTCATGGACGCGGAAGCCGGACGCAAATCACTGGTGAAGGTCATCGACGCCGCTCCTGCCCAGATCCCCGCGCCTGAGGCGGTTAAGCGCGCGCTCGACGTGCTCAAGGGCGCCAAGCGTCCGCTGATTATTTTCGGCAAGGGCGCCGCCTACGCGCAGGCCGATGATGCGATCAAGGGCTTCGTCGAAAGAAGCGGCGCGCCGTTCCTACCGATGAGCATGGCCAAGGGGCTCTTGCCCGACACGCATCCGCAATGTGCCGGCGCCGCGCGCTCGACCGTGCTCAAGGAGTCCGATGTCGTCGTGTTGATCGGCGCGCGGCTGAACTGGCTCCTCTCGCACGGCAAGGGCAAGACCTGGGGCGATGCGCCGAAGAAGTTCATCCAGATCGACATTGAGCCGAAGGAAATGGATTCAAACGTCGAGATCGCGGCGCCCGTGGTCGGCGACATAGGCTCCTGCGTCGCCGCGCTCTTGAGCGGCATGGGGGCCAACTGGCCAGCGGCGTCCGCCGACTGGATCAAGACCGTCACGTCAAAACGCGACGACAACGTCGCCAAGATGGCGCCGCGGCTGATGAACAACAATTCGCCGATGGATTATCACGGCGCTCTCGGCGTGCTGCGCACCATCATCAAGGAACGGCCCGACGCGATTCTGGTCAACGAAGGCGCCAACACGCTCGATCTCGCGCGCGGCGTCATCGATATGTATCAGCCGCGCAAGCGTATCGACGTCGGCACTTGGGGCGTAATGGGCATCGGCATGGGTTATGCCATCGGTGCCGCGATCGAAACCGGCAAGCCGGTGCTCGCGGTCGAAGGCGACTCGGCCTTCGGCTTTTCCGGCATGGAGGTCGAGACTATCTGCCGCTACAAGCTGGCGGTCTGCATCGTCGTCTTCAACAACGACGGGATTTATCGCGGCACCGATGTCAACAATGCAGGTCCCGATCCGGCGACAACTGTTTTCGTCACGGGATCGCGTTACGACAAGATGATCGAAGCCTTCGGCGGCGTCGGCGTCAACGCGACCTCGCCGGATGAGCTCAAGCGCGCCGTCAATGCGGCGATGGATTCCGCCAAGCCGACCCTCATTAACGCAGTGATCGATCCCGCGGCCGGGAGCGAGTCGGGCCGCATCGGCAACCTCAACCCGCAGAGCGCGCTGCGCAAGAAGTGATTTTCATGGCCGCATGGTTGCGGCCGGAAGTTTCAAGGAGCACGGCAATGGCAACGCGAACGAAAAGCGCCGGCAGGAATGCCAAAAAAGCTGCCAACAAAACGGCCCGGTCGAGAAAGAAAACCGCAACAAAAAAATCCGCGCGAAAGGTCGTCGGATTCAAGGCCGCGCGCACCGCGAAAACACCGGGCGCAAACGGCGCGCCGCGGCCTTCGTCAAAGCCTTGGGGCCAAGCGGGCAGGGCATTGGACGGCGTGCGCATCCTCGATTTCACCCACGTGCAGTCAGGCCCGACCTGCACGCAGCTACTCGCCTACATGGGCGCGGACGTTATCAAGGTGGAGCGGCCCGGAATCGGCGACATTACGCGCGCGCAATTGCGCGATGTGAAAGGGGCCGACAGCCTCTATTTCACTATGCTCAACGGCAGCAAACGGTCGATCACGATCGACAGCAAACATGCGAAGGGCAAGGAAA